>Ga0247816_10001773_pt1 | contig 10370 bp, 8 predicted proteins | sample UWRJL209509C1_FD_179930 | JGI IMG/M metagenome (GOLD analysis project Ga0247816, IMG submission 179930) | Plant litter microbial communities from Arlington Agricultural Research Station in Wisconsin, United States - UWRJ-L209-509C-1 | ecosystem: Environmental > Terrestrial > Plant litter >...
GGTTTTCAACTCTGCAGAATTGGTTGTTGGAATCGCAGCTCCAGGTTGCGCAACATATACAAGAAAAGAAATTGACAATTTAATTGATTGGGTAAAACGTCCTCAAGTTGGTGCTTCAGGAATGGTTTATGCCAAATATGAATTAGACGGAAGTATCAAATCTTCGGTAGATAAATTCTACGACCAAGAAGATTTGAAAAAATGGGCTGAAATTACCGGAGCAAAACCAGGCGATTTAATCCTGGTTCTTTCTGGTCCCGCAAATAAAACTAGAGCACAATTAAGCGCTTTGCGTATGGAATTGGCAACTCGTTTAGGATTACGTAACCCAGAAGTTTTCGCACCGCTTTGGGTTGTTGATTTTCCATTATTAGAATTAGACGAAGAATCAGGAAGATGGCACGCAATGCACCATCCATTTACATCGCCAAAACCAGAAGACATGAAATTATTGGAAACTGATCCAGGAAAAGTTCGTGCCAATGCTTATGATATGGTTTTAAATGGAAACGAAATTGGTGGCGGTTCTATCAGAATTCACGATAAGGCGACACAACAATTGATGTTCAAATATTTAGGATTTACAGAAGAAGAAGCAAAAGCGCAATTCGGTTTCTTGATGGACGCTTTCCAATTTGGAGCGCCACCACACGGAGGTTTGGCTTTTGGTTTGGACAGATTGGTTGCTATTTTAGGCGGACAAGAAACCATTCGTGACTTTATCGCTTTCCCAAAAAACAATTCTGGACGTGACGTGATGATTGACGCGCCTTCTGTGATAGATGAAAAACAGTTGGAAGAATTACATATCAGATTGAAATAAAAATGAAAAAATATTTATTTTTATTATTAGTAGCAAGTTCAGCGACTTTTGCACAACACAAACCAAAATTGGGAGTGAATGTTGGCGGTACTTATTCAAACATTAGAGGAAACGAAATTGCCGACACAAATAAATATGACGCAAATTTCTTGATCGGAGCTTCAATTGAAATTCCTTTAAATGAGAGGTTTTCATTGCTTGGAAACTTAAATTACGAAAGAAAAACATTTAAAAATACATTGAATGTGATTGGCGGAAATCCATTTGACCCAATGTTTACAACACAAAATGTTGATATAAAAGCCAGATTAGAATATCTTACAATTCCGGTAAATCTTAAATACTATATTGACAGCCAAAAAAGATTTTATATAAATGGTGGTGCATTTGCTGGTATTTTTCTTGACAGCAACACAAAAGTTGATGGAGAAAACACAAATGAAAACGAAAATGATTTATTTCAAACTTTAGATTTGGGAGTCAATTTGGGAGTTGGAACAAACATTAAAATCACAGAAAAGAACAGCTTAAATATTGAAATCAGACATAATTATGGCTTGAAAAACATTAGCAAAGCAAAAGTATATAATGATGATAATGTTAAAACAAACTCGTTTAACTTGATTGCTAATTGGCAGTTTGATTTATAAAATTGCGGAAATATCCCTTAAAAAGCTTCAGAGAAATCTGGAGCTTTTTTTTTAAAACACCTAACTATCATTTCTGGTTAACGCTGTCATCGGATCCCAAAAATGTTTTTCAAACTCCAAAATTTGATTGTCTTCTACTTCAATTCCTTCGTTTTCTAAAAGCTGTTGCATTAAATTTGTTCCTTCAAAATGATGCTTTCCAGATAAAAGTCCTTTACGATTTACAACTCTGTGCGCGGGAACATCTTCCATATTATGTGAAGCGTTCATTGCCCAGCCAACCATTCGTGCAGAACCGCGTGAGCCTAAAAAATTAGCAATAGCTCCATAAGAAGTCACCTTTCCAAACGGAATCTGTTTTGCAACTTCATAAACTCTTTGGAAAAAATTTTCTTCTTTCATAAATAGGCTTTTTGAACACAGATTTCTCAGATTACCACAGACTAAAGTGTTGACAAAGAATTAAAAATCTGTGAAAATCTATGTAAACTGTGTTTACATTGAAAATATTTCTTCCTTCATAAACCTTTTAAACACAGATTTCTCAGATTACCACAGATTAAAGAGTTAAACAATCTATGAAAATCAGTGCAATCTGTGTTTAGTTTCGAAGTATTTTAATCAAGTTCACAAGCGCCACCAAACCAGTAACAGAACCTAAAAAATAATTCATGTTTCGCATCATCCAAGCCGTTTTATGTTCAATTCTTTTGAAGAAAACTATATATGCATAAAACACGGCAAACGATCCAATCACAACTCCCATGACAAACATAAAGTTGTTCAGAGGAGCAAAAACTATATGTCCGTTATTTGCTAAAGTCACGCTTACAAATACAAAATAGGGAATCGGGAAAAAGTTCAATGCAGAAAGCAACATTCCCAGAAAAAACCGCCCTACTTTAGTTCTGACTTTCGTGTCTTCGGCTTTGACTTTTGGCTTTTTTGCAATGAATAAAAAATATATTGTAAGCAATGAAAATACGACCAAGCCGATTTCTTGCAACATATAAATCAAGTCTGGCCGACTATTGATTAATTTTGCAAAAGCAACCGCAATATAAGTCTGGATAAAAATAATAACAAGCGCTCCTGCCACAAAAATCAAAGCCCTCGATCTTCCATCGCGAACGCTGATTTTAGCCGCCGTCATATTAATCAGCCCTGGAAGTGAAATCCCAATCGCCGACAAAAAAAGTCCCCACAACAGCGCCATCGCAATCGCCATATTATTTTATTTTAAATCTAATATAGGTAATTGCTTTGTTTATTTCCAAATATTGTTTCTCATAAAACGTCTGAATTGTCGTCACTTCCTCCGGACTTCCTTCGTTTTTATACACGTTATGATTTGCATATAAAACCTCGTGGCCTTCGCCGTGAAGCAATCCAAGCGTGTAACCGTGCATAAATTCGCTATCGGTTTTCAAGTTCATCACGCCGTCAGGTTTCAAGATTTTTTTATACAATTGCAAAAATTCAGAATTTGTCATTCTGTGTTTCGTGCGCTTGTATTTAATCTGCGGATCCGGAAAAGTAATCCAGATTTCATCCACTTCATTTTCGGCAAAAATATAGTTGATCAGCTCAATTTGGGTTCTCACAAACGCCACATTATGCAAACCATCTTCTACAGCAGTCTTGGCGCCACGCCAAAAACGAGCCCCTTTTATATCAATCCCAACAAAATTCTTATTCGGATATTTTTCTGCCAAACCAACAGAATACTCCCCTTTTCCACAACCCAATTCTAAGATAATCGGATTGTCATTTTTGAAAAAATCAGCATTCCATTTCCCTCTCAACGGAAATTCTCCGCCCACAACTTCTTCTCTCGTTGGTTGAAAAACGTTCTCAAACGTCGCGTTTTCCTTAAATCGCTTTAACTTATTTTTACTTCCCACGGCTAAATTTAAAATTTTGGTAAAATTAAGGAAATATATATGAACTGAATTACTTTTATCTTCGAGGATGTTCTTTTTATTTGAAACGAATCGTTCGGGCATTTTCAGTTGTCGCTATTCCCGCTGGATGACACTATCTTTTTTTCAGAAAAAGAAAAAAAGGATAGTTGCCACCATCGGGGTTATTTGAGAAAGGCCGTCGCTTTTTTGGAAAGTTGGGGACCAATATTGTCGATAAGCGTTGTCAATATCATAGCAGGTTTTCAAAACCTTTTAGATATAAAATTCACAATCATAGAAATGTATAGTCCCTAACGGGACAAAACTAACGCAACAACGAATATTTCTACCGATATTAAATCTCTACGAGATAATTTATGGATTGAAATTATAGAAAAATATCCATACGCTAAAAAAATACGTTGGGATTCAATATTGGTAGAAAAAATTAAAACATAAACCGTTGGGTGTAATTAAGGACAAGACGATTTTTGTCATTCCGACGAAGGAGGACACGAGTGATGGCGAACTGGCGAAGCAATCTCCACAAATTGAGCTACGGATTCCTCCTTCGTCGGAATGACATTTTTGGGTAAATTTGACTACTTATTTTGAATAATTTACTCAAAATTGTAATTACGCCCAACGGGTTGAAACGCAATTCAAAAAAACTCCGTAGGAGTTAGATATCGGTAGAAAAAAAATGTTCGTCTGCAATAAATATCCCGTTAGGGGCTATACTCGATAAAATTTAATATAAAAACAAAACCTAACCCATTTTAAAAATCTGTTAGGAAAAATAAATAACTATTTTTAACTCGCAAAAGCATCACAAAACTTGGAAACTCAAAAGAAAAACATTCTCGTAGCGCCTTTAAATTGGGGATTAGGCCACGCCACACGTTGCATTCCCATCATTGAAGCTTTAGAAAACAACGGTTATAATCCGATAATTGCTTCTGACGGAGTTGCTTTGCAAATGCTTAAAAAAGAATTTCCGCATTTAAAATCTTTAGAACTTCCTTCTTATCACATTGAATATGCCAAAAATGGCGCTTTCTTTAAATGGAAAATGCTTTTGAACGCACCAAAAATGCTAGAAGCCATCTATGATGAAAAAAAAATCATCAAAAAATGGATAAAAGAATACGACCTCAACGGAATCATTTCTGACAATAGACTTGGAATTCATTCGAAGAAAATTCCGTCTGTTTTTATTACGCACCAATTGAATGTCCTGACCGGAAACACCACTTGGATTTCTAGCAAAATGCATCAGCAAATCATCAAAAAATTCAGCCAATGTTGGGTTCCTGATGTGGAAACAAAGCCAAACCTTACCGGAAAATTGGGTCATATTGAAAATCCGGGTGAAAATATAAAATACATCGGGCCTTTGAGTCGATTGCACAAAAAACAAGTTGAAAAGAAATTTGACTTGATGGTAATTCTTTCTGGACCAGAACCTCAACGCACAATGTTAGAGGAAAAATTGCAAAACGAAATGCCTTTTTATAAAGGAAACGTGATTTTCATCAAAGGAAAAATTGAGCCAGAACAAAAAATTGAGGAAATTGACAACGTGAAATATTACAATTTCATGAATACTGAAGAATTGGAAAATACGTTCAATGAAAGTGAAGTTGTGCTTTGCCGTTCAGGTTACACAACGATTATGGATTTGGCGCAATTGGGAAAAAAAGCTTTTTTTATTCCAACGCCGGGTCAATATGAACAGGAATATTTGGCTAAGAAATTGAAAAAAGAAGGATTGGTTCCGTTTGCAAAGCAAGACAATTTTAAGATTGAAAACCTGAATCAAATTGATTTGTTTAAAGGGCTGAGAAACTTTGGAACCGCAATAACTTGGAATAACTTATTTTGTCTTTTCGAGGGTAAATGAGAATTCTGAACCTTTGCCTACTTGGCTTTCCACATAAATCTTTTCATCGTGAGCTTCAATAATATGCTTCACGATGGAAAGTCCCAAACCAGAACCGCCTTCAGTTCTCGCGCCACTTTTGTCCACGCGATAAAAACGCTCAAAAAGCCTTGGAATGTGGTGTTTTTCGATACCGTCGCCATTGTCCATGATTCTCACGATAACTTTATTATTGACCAAATCTTCGACGCTGACTTCGGTAGTTCCGTCTTCCTTGCCATATTTGATTGAATTTACGACAAGATTTGTGACAACTTGCTGAATTTTATCTTTGTCGCCATACACAAAAATCGGCTTTACATATTTGGCGTCAAACATCAGCAGAATATTTTTCTCAGACGCTTTCATTTCTAACAAATCAAAGACATTTTGGATCACTTCTAAAATGTCAAATCTTGTGTTGACTAAGTTTAACTCGCCAGCTTCTAATTTGGTAATCATGTCTAGATCTTGCACGATATAAATTAGTCTTTCCACTCCGTTTTCTGCTCTTTGCAAATATTTTTTTCGAATGTTTTTGTCTTTCATTCCGCCATCAAGAAGTGTGGAAATATAGCCTTGAACGGTAAAAAGCGGTGTTTTTAATTCGTGTGAAACGTTTCCGATAAATTCTCTTCTGTATTCTTCACGAACTTTTAAGGTCTCGATTTCGAGTTTTTTATCGGTTGCAAATTTCTTTACTTGTTTGGTCAAAGTCGCCATATCTGTAGTAATTGGCTGCGACCTAAAATTTGAAGATTCCAACAAAGAAACGTCGTCATAAATCTTTTTTACTCTTCTATAAATAAATCTTTCGACGCGATATTGTAATACGAAGAAAGAAAAAATGGCTATAGAGAGTGCAAAAATGGTGCATAATTCCCAAGAAAACGTAAAGAAAAAACTCGTCAATATTGCAATTAATCCGGTGGAAAAAAAGGTAATATACAATGATGATTTTACTGCAAATCGATAGGTTTTCTTGAAACTTACGGCCATTAAACTTCTAATTTATATCCAACTCCTTTGATGGTTTTGAACAATTCTTCTCCAATTTTTTCTCTTAATTTTCTAATGTGAACGTCAATTGTTCTACCGCCAACGATTACTTCATTGCCCCAAACTTTATCTAAAATTTCTTCTCTTTTGAATACTTTTCCAGGTTTTGAAGCCAATAAATAAAACAATTCAAATTCTTTTCTTGGAAGCACAATTTCTTTTCCGTCTTGAACAATTTTATACTCTTCGCGGTTGATTTCGATTCCTCCAACGTTTAAAGTTTCTGAGTTTTGCTCTTCTTCTTTTAGTCTTCTCAATAAAGCTTTTACTTTACTTACTAATAACTTTGGCTTGATTGGTTTGGTAATATAATCGTCTGCGCCAGCGTCAAAACCGGCCACTTGTGAATAATCTTCGCTTCTTGCGGTTAAAAACGTGATGATTACATTACTCAATTCTGGCAATTTTCTGATGTTTTCACAAGCTTCCATTCCGTCCATTTCTGGCATCATTACGTCCATAATAATTAAGTGTGGCAACTCTTTTTTAGCCTTTTGAATCGCTTCCTTTCCGTTGCTGGCCGTGGAAATCTGATATCCTTCTTGCGTTAAATTATAACCTACAATTTCTAGGATGTCTTGCTCATCGTCAACCAATAAAATCTTAATGTCTTTCTTTTTCATCTTTGGGAAAAATTATGCGTTTAGCGGTTGTAAAAGTAAATATAAAACAAAAGGATTATATGTGTTAACAGTAATTTAATCTGATAACAATTTAGTAAAGTTAATGAAACTTAATAGTAATGAGTGAGTAACATCACCTTTACAAAGCAGGTGTTTCTTTGCACAAAATTAAAGAACACAACAACATGAAAATTAAATTTTTATTCATCACCTTATTGCTTAGCACTCTTGGTTTTGCACAAAGCAAAGGTACAATTTCTGGAGTTATTACAGATAAGGATTTGAATAACGAAACACTTCCTTTTTCAACTGTGACTGTTAAGGGAACAACAAATTCAAAGCAGACGGATATTGACGGAAAATATTCGATTGACTTAAATCCTGGAACGTATGTTTTGGTTTACAGCTTTCTTGGATATGAACCTCAGGAAGAAACGGTGACTTTGAAAGCCGGAGAAACTAAAAAAATAAACAAAGCCTTAAGTTCGGGAAGCGTAACCTTAGAAGACGTGGTCATTGAATCTGTGCAAAGCAGACAAAAAGAAACGGCACTTTTAATGGAACAACAAAAAGCTGTGGAAATCAAACAAAATATTGGTGCGCAAGAATTGTCAAGAAAAGGAATTGGCGATGTTGCCACTGCAGTTGCAAAAACTTCTGGAGTTTCTAAACAAGAAGGAAGCAATAACGTTTTTGTGAGAGGATTGGGCGACCGATACAATTCTACGTCGATGAACGGACTTCCGGTTCCTTCAAATGATCCAGAAAGAAAAAATATGGCTTTGGATTTATTTTCAACAGATATTGTTGAATATATTTCTATTGACAAAGCTTACAACGCAAGAATGTATGGAGATTTTGCAGGAGGAAACGTGGATATTATCTCAAAAGATTACCGCGGAAACGGGATGCTTGAAATTTCTCTAGGCTCACGCGTGAACAGCAACGCATTAGACAAAAGTGATGATTTTTTATTACAAAGAGGTCCAAATCGTTCGGGTTTTGTTTCTTATGATGTTCCAAATAATCCTTTAGGAGGTTTCAATTTTGAAAACAGTTTGGCGCCACAAAAGGAAGCTCCGTTTGGAGGTAATTTTGGAATCAAAACTGGAAAAAGTTTTAACATTGGTGAAGAAGGTAAATTAAGCCTTTTCGGTACTGCAAGTTTTGACAATGGATATGAATACAGAGAAGGATTAAACAGAAATATTAATGCGCAAGGTATCTTTAACAAAGACTACAACCACGAAAAGTACACCTATAGAACAAATTCTACAGGAATGTTTAATGCCAACTACCGAATCAACAACAATCACAAAATTGGCTATAACTTTTTGTTTGTCAATTCTTCTGACCAAACCAGAGACATCTATTCTGGAGAAAACAGAGATTATGATAATGAGAACGCTGATCTTCGTGTACAAAGAGGTACGTTTATGCAAAACACTGTATTAATCAACCAATTATTAGGAAATCATAGAGTTACAAACAAAATTGATTTTGATTGGGGCGTTTCATACAATACTGTTAAAGGTGATATGCCAGATAGAACGCAAAACATTATGTTCCGCAATAAAACAACAGGCATTTATAATCTTGTGGAAAGAACGATTACTGACAACCAAAGATACTTTCAAAAGTTGACAGAAGATGAACTGGCTGCAAATTTAATCGTAAGCTACAAATTAGGATCAAATGAAACTGGAGAATCTAGAGGTAAAATCACAGCCGGGTATAACGGAAGATTCAAGAAACGTGATTTTGAAGCAATTCAATTCAACCTTGACCTTACGCAACAAGTACAGGAAATAGACGTAGATCCAAATAATTTGAATACCATTTTCAGCCAACAAGGTTTTGACAATGGTTTGTTTTCTATAAAATCTTTTGCGGGAACATTGCCACAAACTTACAGCGGTGAGCAAAATATTCATGCAGGTGTGGCAAGTTTAGAATACAAAATATCTGAAAAATTGAGCGGTATCCTTGGCTTAAGATATGAAAAAGTTGAACAAACAGTTAACTGGAGAACACAACTTGCTGCTGCTGGAGGTGTAAATAAATTTGAAAGAAATGAATTTTTGCCAAGTCTTGTTATGAAATATGAGTTAAACGACAAACAAAATTTACGTTTGGCAGCTAGCAAAACCTATACTTTACCACAATTTAAAGAGCGCGCATTGTTCTTATATGAAGATGTTATGGAAACTAAAATTGGAAATCCATACCTATATCCTTCACAAAATTACAACTTTGACTTAAAATGGGAAATGTTTCCTAAAAGTGATGAACTTTTCTCTGTAACCTTATTCGGAAAATATATTTTAGATCCGATAAATGAAGTAAACTTAGCTTCTTCAACCAATGATATTTCTTGGGTAAATATTGGAGACAGTGGACATGCTTTTGGAGCTGAATTTGAAATCAGAAAAAATATTTTTGACTTTGACAGCGAAGAAACAAACAAATTATCTTTTGGAATCAATGCTTCTGTGATGAAAACAGACCAAGATATTGACAAAGATAAAATCGCAAAAGAAACAAAAGGCACTAGAAACATCAATCTTACGGATAGTTCTTCAGGTTTCACAGGAGCTTCAGATTTTGTAATGAATGCTGACTTGACTTATAGCAAAAACTGGAAAAACGATGCCGGAATTATGGCAACAATTGCTTACACGCACAATTCTGACAAACTTTATGCTTTAGGAACAGAGCAAAAAGGAAATTTGGTTGACAAAGCTATCGGTTCACTTGACTTGATCTTAAAAACTAAATTGAATAAAAATTTGGGTATTGATTTGGGCGCAAGAAACCTGCTTAATCCAAAATTTGAAAGAGTACAAGAAAATTCTGGCGCCGATATTAAAGCATTGAGCTATAAAAGAGGCGTATCTTTTGGTCTGGGCATGACTTACCAATTTTAAAGTTTACAGAGAAAACATTCACATAACTTTTCCCTAAAAAACATATAACAAATAGATTACATCAGCTTAACACGCAATCGATCTTAAGTTCTCAATTTTGCATCAAACATAACTAATTAAAAAGAAGTAATGAAAAAATCAATTTCAACAATTTTCGGACTAGCTGCTTTATCGCTAGCAACATTCACAACGTCATGCTCAAGTGATGACAATTCAAACAGTGGAAACCCTTCTTCATTCGTACTTGACAGAAATAATCTTCAAGGAAACATCAATGACGGTGAAGTTATTCTTGAATCAGGAACTTATAAATTAACTGGTAAGCTTGTTGTAAACAATAGCGCTAAACTAACAATCAAACCTGGAGTTATAATTGAAGCAACTGCACTTATTCCAAATCAATTCGAAGAAGTAAGATATATTGCTATCAACCAAGGTGCACAAATTGACGTTCAAGGAACGG
>Ga0247816_10001774_pt1 | contig 10367 bp, 9 predicted proteins | sample UWRJL209509C1_FD_179930 | JGI IMG/M metagenome (GOLD analysis project Ga0247816, IMG submission 179930) | Plant litter microbial communities from Arlington Agricultural Research Station in Wisconsin, United States - UWRJ-L209-509C-1 | ecosystem: Environmental > Terrestrial > Plant litter >...
CCACGAAATTATTGTCTTTGTAAAAGAAAATTTCACCAGATAATTGAGGAGAGCGTTTTGAAGCAAAATACAGTTTTCCTTTCTTTTCAGAAATCACGACTTCGCCCAGCCAATTGTCTTTATAAGTTCCGATATATTTCTTGACATCAACTTTTTGTTTTTTATTTTTGGCTACGGTTGCCCAAACTTCTTCGGTCACTTTATCCGCTTTTTCTTCTGAAGCTTTTGCTTTTTGGCTAAATTCTGAAACGTGATCAATCGGAGCAATTCCCAAATAACTGTCTTTAATTGTATTGGTAATCGCACTGAAAGCAGCACCAGATTGTTGGTTTGTAAAGACGATAATTCCCAAATTTAACTCTGGAATCAAAGTCACTTGTGTTACAATTCCTTCCAAACCGCCAGTGTGCGAAACCTGCAATTTTCCTTTGACATCGGTAATTTGCCAGCCTAAACCATAGGATTTGAATAATGAATTATAAGGAGGAACTGTTCTATTTGACATCAAAGTTTGAGGCGTCCACATTTCAGTATGTTGTTTCTCAGAAAACAATTGCTTATCGTTAAATTTTCCTTTGTTCAATTGCATAATTGCCCAATTGCTCATATCATTTACGCTGGAATAAATTCCGGCAGCGGCGTCAAAAGTGGTGTTTTTGTAGCGAGTAATTACTTTTAGTTTTCCGTCAATCGGGACGTGAGGCGCAATTACATTCGAAGTATCTTTCACGCGAATCCAAGTGGAACCAGTATTTTTCATTTGCAATGGCGCAAAAAATCTTGTTTCCACAAATTCGTTCCAAGTCTGTCCGCTTACTTTGTGAACGACTTCGCCGGCAATTATGTAAAGAAGATTGTCGTAATCATATTTTGTTCGAAATCCCGAAGTCGGTTTTAAATATTGGATGTTTTTAATAATATCATTCGCCTTAAAATCAGAACCGTCAGGCCAAATCATCAAATCTCCAGCGCCAAGACCAAGGCCGCTTCGGTGTGTCAATAAATCTCTGATCGTGAATTCATTGGTCACATAATCGTTGTACATTTTAAAATCGGGCAGATATTTTATGACTTTATCGTCCCATTTGATTTTGCCTTCATCGACCAAAATCGCCAAGGAAGCACTTGTAAAAGCTTTACTATTCGAAGCAATTCCGAACAAAGTATTTTCGTTTACTTTCTCCTTCGTAATAATCGATTTTAAGCCATAACCTTTGGAATGAATCACTTTTCCATCTTTTACAACGGCAACGGCAATTCCCGGAACGTCAAAAGTTTTTAAGGTTCTTTCAACAACTTCGTCGATTTGTGGAGAAGTGATTTGGGCAAAATTATTTAGTGTAAATAATAATCCGAATAAAGCTATTTTGTATTTCATAATATTCAAAATTTGTAAAAAAATCTAGGAATCTGCGGTAAAAAAAATTAAAATCCTCGTTGTCTTTTTGCTTCAAAAATTAAAATCGCTGCAGCAACCGAAACATTCATAGAATCAATTGCGCCTTGCATCGGAATAATGATGTTTTGGGTCGCATTGTCTCGCCATTCTTGGGTCAAACCGGTAGCTTCCGTTCCAACGACCAAAGCTGTTGGCGTTGTGTAATCTTGTGTGTGATAACCTGTTGAATTCTGCAAAGTTGCGCAATAAATGCTGATATTTTTAGCTTTCAAAAACGCAATAATTTCTTCGGTAGTTCCAGTTGCGATGTTATTTGTAAACAAACAGCCAACGCTTGAACGGACGATATTTGGGCTGTATAAATCACTTTTTGGGTTGGCAATAATCACTGCGTCTAAGTTTGCAGCGTCAGCCGTTCTTAAAATAGCACCGATATTTCCTGGTTTTTCTGGAGCTTCTGCCACGAGAATTAATGGATTTTCGCCTAAATTCAATTCTGATAAAGAAAGATTTTTAGATTTTGCAATTGCCAGAATTCCTTCGGTTGTATCGCGATACGCTAATTTTTGATAGACTTCTTTGCTGATTTCGATCAATTCTGCCGAACGAGAAAGTTTTTTCGCTTCGTTTTCTGAACTGATTTCTGGCAAAAATAAAAGGGTTTCAATTTCATAACCGCCTTTTTGAGCCAGCTCGATTTCTCTTTGGCCTTCAATTAAAAAAGTTCCGGTTTGTTTTCTGGCTTTCGATTTTTCCTGAAGTAAAACCAGCGATTTTATAAAAGGATTTTGGACAGAAGTAATTTGTTTCAAAATTTTAGTATCTGAGTTTCTAAGTCGCTAAGGTACTAAGATTTTAGTTTCTGTGAAAGGTGGGATTTTCTTCTTGAAATGAATTTTGTTTCAGAAATTTTCATAACGATAAATGCAAAAAATACAAATATCAAAGTTTTTAAAAATCCATCTAAAAATAAAATCCCGAAAATGTCATCAGAATACATACTCCAAGAACTTGGCAAATAATCTCTTTCGAAGGAAGTTATAAATATGACAAACTTTTCAACATTAAATAGTAAGAGAAGTCCTAAAATTAATCTAAAAAATGTAGATTTTTGAAAATACTTAAACCAAAGAAGTTGCGAAGCAATTACATAAGAAAGTGGCTGAAACCAATATCCATACCAATATTTTCCTGAAATTCTGTTATGAAAGTTATGGATGTCTTCTGGATTTGCCTCGATAAAAAATGAAATTACGCCAAAAATCCAAAGCAACAGATAAATAATTCCAGCTATAATTACTGTTGTTATGGCTGCGTTGTCAAATTTCTGAAAAACAGTTTTTTCTTTAAAGAAAGAAAATCTTTTAAGAACTAAAAAAACAATCGTGTAAATTCCGAAGCCAAAAAAACAATAGCTAATCAAGTAATCTAAAATCATAAATCATAAATTAAAGAATTCCTCTCGCTTTTATCTCCAAATATTTATTTATCGTGTCTAAAGTAAGATTTTCCGGTTGTGTCAAAACTGAATAAATTCCGTATTTCTTTAATTCGTTGACGATTAATCTTTTCTCAAACGCAAATTTTTCGGCGATAACTTTATCATACACTTCTTGAATCGTGACTGCTTTTGAATTGATAATTTCGTTTAATTCGGTATTTTGGAAGAAAACCACGACTAACAAATGGTTTTTTGCAATTCCTTTTAAATAAGGAAGCTGGCGGTGCAAACTGTCTAACGTTTCAAAATTTGTATATAAAATAATCAGGCTTCGTTGGTTGATATTCTTCTTGATATCGACATACAATCGGCTGTAATCGCTTTCAAAAAAGTCGGTTTTAATGTTGTACAGACTTTCTAAAATCTGTTGCATTTGCGACGAACGTTTTTCGGCAACCACGCGATTTTCTACTTTTTTAGAGAACGCAAACATTCCGGCTTTGTCTTGTTTTTTCAAAATTACGTTTGACAAAACTAGCGTTGCATTTATCGCATAATCCAATAAACTCAAGCCGTTGAAAGGCATTTTCATGACACGACCTTTGTCAATTGCCATATAAATTGATTGCGATTTTTCGTCTTGGAACTGGTTTACCATCAGCGAATTCTTCTTTGCCGTAGCTTTCCAATTTAAAGTACGAATGTCGTCGCCTTGCACATATTCCTTGATTTGCTCAAATTCCATCGTGTGGCCAATTCTTCTGATTTTCTTTACTCCATATTGAAATAAATTGTTCGAAAAAGCCATCAAATCATATTTTCTTAATTGAATATAAGAAGGATAGGTGGGAACCATTTGGTTTTTATTGAACGTAAATCTTCTGGAAATCAATTTCAGTGGCGAAATGACATAGAGATTCAAATTTCCAAAAAGATATTCGCCACGTTCTGTCGGACGAAGATAATATTGAATGTCGTCTTGTGAAGAAGCTTTGATTTTTCTTTTGATTTCAAAATTTCTGACCTGAAATTGTTCCGGAATTTCATCAATAATTTTCACGCCAATAGGGAAAGTGTAGTAATTTTTGATATTGATTCCGATGGCGTTTTCGTCTCCGTTTGATAATTTTTCTGGAGCAATTCGCGTTCCTTCGATTCCGTTTTTGGCTAAAAATAAAATTAAAACATCCAGAATTAAAAACGATACCAAAACCAATAGCAAATACCACGAAGCGTTATATAAAGCTGGAAAAATAAAGGCCAGACAAAATAAAAACACAACGCAAAATAATGCGAAATAGAAGAAATTGTTTAGGTATAGTTTTTTAAAAAAGTTCAAATGTTTTCAGTTTAATTGTTATCTCGGAATTTCAATTGCTTCAATGATTTGCTTGATGATTTCAACGCTCGTAATTCCTTCCATTTCACGTTCTGGAGTCACGATAACTCTGTGTTGCAAAACCGGAATCGCCGCTTCTTTAATATCTTCTGGAGTAACAAAATCTCTTCCGCGAATGGCAGCGTAACCTTTTGCCGCATTTAAAATGGCTATCGAAGCACGAGGCGAAGCTCCAAGATACAAAAAGACGTTTTCTCTAGTATTCACGACCAATTTTGCGATGTATTCCAAAAGTTGCGGTTCCACGATAATTTGTTTTACCAAGGCTTGGTATTTCTGGATTTCTTCAGAAGTCAAAACCGTTTTGATATTGTCTAATTTCCCGTGATTTTGGAGTAAATGTTCTTTTTGGATAATCAGAATTTCCTCAGCTAATTTGGGATAATCAATATTGATTTTGAATAAAAATCGGTCTAATTGCGCTTCTGGCAAACGATATGTTCCTTCTTGCTCAATTGGGTTTTGCGTTGCGATTACCAAAAATGGCGCGTCTAAAACATAACGCGTTCCGTCCATCGTGATTTGGCGTTCTTCCATAACTTCGAACAAAGCGGCTTGGGTTTTTGCAGGCGCACGATTTATCTCGTCAATCAAAACCAAATTCGAGAAAATTGGACCTTTTTTGAATTCAAATTCAGATTTTTTTAAGTCATAAACCGAAGTTCCCAAAATATCTGAAGGCATCAAATCTGGCGTAAATTGAATTCTGCTGAAACCAATATTTAATGTTTTTGAAAGCAATTTTGCGGTAATTGTTTTGGCAACTCCGGGAACGCCTTCTAATAAAACGTGGCCGTTTGAAAGAATGGCAACTAAAAGCTGGTCAATCATTTTGTGTTGTCCAACAATCACGGTTCCGATTTCTGCTTTTATTTTTTCAATACTTTCCAAAAGCGGATTCAAATCAATTCTGGCTGTGAAATTTACATTCTCAGACACATTTTCATTTGGGATATTTTCTGTATTTTCTTCCATTTTATATTTGGATTATGATTCTTTTTTGTCGTTTTCTTTCGCGAAAATCTTTTCAATTGCGGTGTTTAAAGCAATCAGATCGCTTTCAATGCTTTGGTGATAGCCTTTTCTATATTGGTTGATCAAATAAATGACGCGATGAATGTCTTCTAATTTGTTTCCTGTTTTAGATTGTAATTTTTTCTCGAAATTTTCATCCAAAACATTGGTATCCAAAAGATACTCATTTCTAATTTTTTCAAGAAAAAAAATGATTTTCTTTTCAATAATATTGTCGTGGTTTCCTTCTTGAAAATATAAATTCCCGATGGTTTTTGTGAAATCGACAGTTGTATTTTCTAAAGGTTTTTTAATTGGAATGATTCGCTGTTTTCGTTTTGCCGTAAATAGTATAAAAATCAAAACGCCAATGATCGAAATATACATTGCCCATTTTAAGGCCGGCTGGCTTAAAATATAGCGTAAAGGCGAATTGGAAACGATAATTCCGGATTGGTCTTTTATGAGCCAAAATATTTCGTCATTATCAACATAAGACAAAACTTTTGAAGCATATTCGGCATGATTGTCTTTTAATAAGTGATAATTTGTGAAAGCCGCAGGTTGTGTGTGAAGATAAATTTCGCCACTTCCATAAGGTACTTTTATGAAATTTACTAACTTATCTTTATTGCCTTGATAACCTAAAACAGTTGTTGTCAACGTGTCAATTTTGTCAAAATAAGTGTTTCCGGCACCCAAAGAGATGTTGTATTTTTTAGTGCCTAATTTGGGATTTGCCACCCAAGAATCAAGGCTGTCTGTGGCAATGAATTTGACAGAATAATTGAATTTCAGGCTGTCCATTAATTTCTGCGGAAAGTTTTTTGAACTGATAAACGCTTTGTTTCCGTGTTCTACAAAATATAAAATCTCTTGTGTAGATTCTTCATCAATAAGGTAATTTTCTGAAATAGAAAGAATTGTACCTTTTTTAGTGTAAGTATTTACAATCGAATCATAATTATAAAGTGGTTCAAGATATTCATAAGCAGTTTCAAAAACTTTATTTACTTTCTGATTTTTAAAAATAGACGCAGCTTCTTGATTAAAAATATACATCCCAAACGGAATTTTGTCATTAATCCCATAAGTTGGATTCCAGTCGATTGGTTTTGGGCGCGTGGCGTCGATATAAACAATTCCCGCTAAAAGCAGTACCAAAAACACGATATATATTTTTATGGTTTTGTTCATGCTAAAGTGTTTGTATGGTTTTTTGAAAAGATTTCACGGCTTTTGAGGCAATTTCTTCTTCTAAATCAAATTCGCCATACCAAATATTGTTGTATAAATAAGAAAGATAAGCAAAATCTTCTTTCAGCTTGGCATTTTTAATTTCATAGAGATAATCAGAATTTGTTTTTTCAACATCCCATTCGATGATTTCTTTTTCAGACATTTTTTTCAGTAGCCACAAATAATGGTAGCGAATGGCAAGCCTGTTTTCTCCAGATTTCAAAGCTTCTTTGATTAATTTTTCAAAATCGACCAAGTGCAGGTTTTTTTCAATTTCATCATAATTGATTACTTTTCGGTCAGATGATTTTCCAAAAATCCATCGGCCTTCGTCGTTCATGATCGCTTTTACGATAAGATAAATTACAAAAATTATAATCCCGACAGCTATAATTTTTAAGATGATTTCAACAACGGCCATCGAAGCATTTTCGTTTCCGATGTTGAAAATATTGTTAATCCAAAAACTCAGCCATTCCACAAAACGAGTCCAGGCGCTTTTTCCTTTTAATTTTTGCTCATAAACAAATTCATCTGAATTGTATTTTTCTTTTAATTTTGAAAATGAACGTTGCGCAATTGCTGTGGAATCAATGAGAATGTCATTTTCTTTAAACTGTGTTTGTGTTATTAAAGTGTCTTTTTTAGTAATGGCCAAAGAGTCTTGAGCGGCAAGATTTAAGCAGCAAAAAAGAAAAAAGATGTAAGCTAATTTATTCAAAATGGTTTCCTATGCTATCAATTTCGCTAAAAGAAGAGTTGTTTTCAATCATTTCTCGGCTGTTGTAATAAATCATTCCTTGGTTAATCATCAGCAAATTATGCAGAATATAATTGGCCAAAATGCTGATTGCAAAAACAACTGTCATTAAGATTCCAAGGGCTGAAAAAGTATTGGCAGAATTATTAGAATTTTCAACATCAGAAAAGATTGAGATCATTCCGATAATATAAGGAATCATGGAAACAATCGTCAGGATTACTTGGATGAGTAGGTAAAAAATTATTGTAGAGCCCAAAATTGCCCAAAATTGTTTGAAAATATATTTGAATGCTTTTCCGATTGAAGCAAAAAAACCTTCGTTAGAATTCAAATGTTCGTATAAACTTAAGCTCATTAAGCTGAAAAGCAACGGAATTGTTATCAAAAGCAATGGAATTCCGATTAATATCATAGAAAGCAAGACTAAAATTGCCACCAAAACCATGATTATTGGCAGAATTATAACCAGCGAAAGAAGATAAAAACCTAAAATTTTAAGGAAATTTAATTTTAATTCGGCCACCAATTCTTTGGTTTGAAAATTACTGCCTTTATTTTTTTCGTATAATTTCAAATAGAGTACAGGATAAGCAAAATTCAATAAAGTTATAAACAGCATTAAGACGAAGAAAAGAACGCCTCCTGTGGCAATTACTGCAAAATTGTCATTAAAAAGTGTTGATGCAAAATTATAATCTGGATTTCCTCCTGGGGTCGTTCCAGAAGTTATTGCTTCAAAATAGACTTTGAAAAGAAAATAAGAAAGCACGATGAGCAACATCAGAAAAATTCCGTTTAAGATGAAATAATTCTTAAAAAAGTGTTTTCCGTCTTGCTTGAAAAAGTTTAGGGAATCACTTAGCATATCGCTAAAATTCCTTTTTTTGAACAGTATTATCATAATGCTTGCTGCATTTTTTTAGAAACTATGAATGGAAAAATTAAAAAATAAAATGAAATCAAAGAAAGCGTTGACAAGATAATAAAAACATTCAGCCAGTTTGGCATTTCAAGAGAATATCTTGTTACAAAACCTTCTAAAATTCCTGCGGCAATAGTAAAAGGAACTGTTGCCAGCCATATTTTTAAGCAATTTCTAAAACCAATTTTGAAAGAATTGAATCTGGAATACGTTTTTGGAAACAAAATGGAAGCGCCTAATGCAAAACCAATTGCCGCTTCAATCACAATAGCAAAAATTTCCATGGCGCCGTGAATCCAAATGCCTTGTACGCTTTCCCAAAACACGCCTTGCTGGTAAAAAAAATATTGAAATGCGCCGAGCATGATGCAGTTTTGCATGTAAATATAAAATGTGCCCAAACCTCCAAAAACACCAAAAAGAAAACATTGAAGCCCTACATATAAATTGTTTAAGGTGATTCCAAAAGCCATTCCGAAATTATTTCCATTTTTATAAACCGCAACAGGATTTCCGTTTTTGATATTTTCAAGAGTCATATTGACATACTGATCGCCCATAATTAAACGTGCAAAATCCAAGTCATATCGGGCTGAAAGCGCTCCAATTCCGGTAAAAAGAAAGAACAAGATGAAAGAATACAGCACATATCTTCGGTATTGGTAAACCAGCAGCGGCACTTCGATCGAAAAGAAATAAACAATTCTATTCGTTTCAGTTCTTTTAGTCTTGTAAATTTTTTGGTAAATCTGTGAAGCCAAGTAATTTAAATACACAACAGTCTTGCTTCGCGGATAATAAGTTTGGGCATAAGACAGGTCATTGACCAAATGTATGTATAGACTCGCCATTTCATCAGGATTTTTTTTAGCTTTACCAAAAATTGCCTGCTCAAAATCGAGCCATTTTTCTTTATTTTGTTTTATGAATGCAACTTCTCTCATCGAGAGCTAAAATATAAAATATGTCAGAATTATCGATAAATACGACACAAAATGTCAATATTAATTTCACGATAGCTTCGATCGGACACAGAATCATGGCTTATGTTCTTGATTTGCTGGTTAAAATCGCTTATGTTATTGTTGTTTTTTATGTGTTTTTTTATACTTTGGGCGTGAATGACTTAATAAACGGAATGGATAATTGGTCAAAAATGTCAATACTATTGCTTTTTTATTTTCCAGTCATCTTTTATTCACTGATTTTAGAAAGTTTATTAGAAGGCCAGACATTGGGGAAGAAATTGCTCAAAATAAAAGTGGTCAAAATTGAAGGTTACCAAGCTTCTTTTGGAGATTACCTTATCCGATGGGTTCTCAGAATCGTGGATATTAATTTTAGCATGGGAGTTGTGGGACTTATTGCAACTGTTGTCAGCAATAAAGGACAGCGTTTAGGCGATATGACGGCGGGAACTTCAGTAATTACACTTAAAAATGACATCAGTATCAACCATACTATTTTAGAAGAAATTAATACCGATTATGTGCCCACTTATCCTTTGGTTATCAAATTAAGCGATAACGACGCCCGAATTATTAAAGAGACTTTTAATATGGCAGTCAAAAGTCGTGATTACCTAGTTATTTCAAAATTAAAAGGGAAAATTGAAACGGTTACCGGCATAAAAAACCAATCTGGGAATGAGGAAGATTTTATCAAAACCATATTGAAAGATTATAATTATTATACTCAGAAGATGTAGTTTTGCAATAGGCAATAGGCAATAGGCAATAGGCAATAGGCAATAGGCAATAGGCAATAGGCAATAGGCAATAGCAAAATAAAATTCACTTTGAAAATCTTCTATCTTCTCGACATTATCGGAACCATGGCTTTTGCGCTTTCTGGAGCTTTGACAGCCATGAACAAAAAATTGGATCCGTTTGGGGTTTTCATCATTGCGTTTGTGACAGCTGTCGGAGGTGGAACGCTTCGCGATATTCTCATTGGGCGAACTCCGGTGGGCTGGATGCGCGATTTGAATTATGTTTATTTAATTATTGCGGGTTATTTCTTGGCTATAATTTTCAGGAAAAAATTAGACAGATTAAGAACTTCATTATTTTTATTTGATACAATTGGTTTGGGTGTTTTCACATTGATAGGCTTGGAAAAAGGTTTAGAAACACAGCTTCATCCGATAATTTGTATTGCTTTGGGAACCATGACTGCTTGTTTTGGAGG
>Ga0247816_10001775_pt1 | contig 10364 bp, 10 predicted proteins | sample UWRJL209509C1_FD_179930 | JGI IMG/M metagenome (GOLD analysis project Ga0247816, IMG submission 179930) | Plant litter microbial communities from Arlington Agricultural Research Station in Wisconsin, United States - UWRJ-L209-509C-1 | ecosystem: Environmental > Terrestrial > Plant litter >...
GGACGACCGGGCCGCCGTCACCACCAGGGGGCTGTCGGCGATCACCGTCGCGACGGCGAGCATCCGGTCGGCCGTCTCGGAGTAGCCGCGATCGCGGGCATCCACGAACGAGGCGGTGCCGACGAATACCGCTAGCACCACCACGAATACCAGGTTGCCCAGGAACAGGCGACGCGCGATGCTCCAGCCATGCATGCTCCAGCCGTGCCGGCGGGGCCGAGGTGCGGACGTGCCGGGATCCGGCGTGCCCTGTCCGCGCATGTCCGTCTCGCCCTTCGCCGTCGAATGAATCTGTGGCAACTGTAGGCCCGGGAGCGGCCGAACGGGCGCGAAGCCGAAAAGCCCGTGACCAATATGACCGCAAGAGTGACCGGTCCCGGCCGGGCCCGCACTGTTGATCTCCAGTTCACTTTCGAACGCTTTGGACAAAGGAGTCTGACATGGCATTCAATCCGCTCACCCGCAGCGCCGCCCGGCCCGCGGGCACGGCCCGCAAACGGCTGGACAAGTCGCACTACCTCTACATCGCCGTGATCGTGGCGGTGGTCCTGGGTATTCTCGTCGGTCTCCTGTTCGGCGGCCCGGACGGTTTCGCGGTGGCGCTCAAGCCGCTCGGCGACGTCTTCGTGGCCCTGATCAAGATGATGATCGCGCCCATCATCTTCTGCACCATCGTGTTGGGTATCGGGTCGATCGCGAAGGCCGCCACCGTCGGTAAAATCGGCGGCCTGGCGCTCGGCTACTTCCTGGTCATGTCCACCTTCGCGCTGGGCATCGGCCTGGTCGTCGGTAACCTGATCCACCCAGGCGAGGGCCTCAACCTGCAGGATGCGACCTACCAGCCCACCGAATCCGCCGACAGTCACGACTTCCTGCTCGGCATCGTGCCCACCACGCTGCTGTCCTCACTCACCTCAGGCAACATCCTGCAGACCCTGATGGTGGCGCTGGTCACCGGGTTCGCGTTGCAGAAGATGGGCGCCGCCGGCAAGCCGATCCTCGACGGGATCGCGCACCTGCAGGCGCTGATCTTCCGCATCCTGGTGATGGTGATGTGGCTCGCCCCGATCGGCGCGTTCGGGGCGATCGCGGCGGTGGTCGGTGCCACCGGCATCCAGGCCGTGATCAGCCTGTTCACCCTGATGGCGGCGTTCTACGCCACCTGCATCATCTTCATCGTGGTGGTGCTCGGCGGGGTGCTCAAACTGGTCACCGGCGTCAACATCTTCAAGCTGATGCGCTACCTCGGCCGCGAGTACCTGCTCATCTTCTCGACCTCCTCGTCGGAGGCGGCACTGCCGCGGCTGATCGCCAAGATGGAGCACCTCGGCGTGTCCAAGCCGGTTGTGGGCGTGACCGTTCCCACCGGGTACTCGTTCAACCTCGACGGCACCGCGATCTACCTCACCATGGCGTCGCTCTTCATCGCGACCGCGCTCGGTCAGCCGCTCGCGCTCGGGGAGCAGATCGGTCTGCTGGTCTTCATGGTGATCGCGTCGAAGGGCGCGGCCGGCGTCACCGGGGCGGGTCTGGCCACGCTGGCCGGCGGACTGCAGGCGCACGCCCCGCAACTCGTCGGGGGAGTGGCCTTCATCGTCGGCATCGACCGGTTCATGTCGGAGGCGCGCGCCCTGACCAACTTCACCGGGAACGCCGTCGCGACGGTGCTCATCGGCACCTGGACGAAGGAGATCGACCGGGCCCAGGTGGACCTGGTTCTCGACCGGCACGCGCCCTTCGACGAGACCTCGATGATGGCCGCGCACGGTGCGCCGGTTCAGCCGGAAACCGTGCGCCGGTAGCACCGTCCGGCCCGGATTCTGGCCCCGGGCGGGGGTTTATCACCCCCGCTCGAGGGCCAGGGCTGTTAGGGGCTGTGTTAGGCTTCTCGACGGTCTTACGACCCTTCACCAGGACGCGACCGCGCAGCCCCAGCCCGATTGGGGCGACCGCGAGCGTACGGTGAGGCCCTGACGGAATCAGCCCCCATGGTTGTTCCAGCCGAAGCCTGTAGTAATTATCGATCTCTGCGAGTCACCTCGCCGCATCGATTGCAGAGCGTAGTGGCCAGTCCCGGCCTACCCGTCCGACACAGCGAGCCCCCGTGACCCGACCGCTCAGGCGGTCCGTTTTGGCGTGCTCCGGAGAAACCGTGACCTTGAACAGCGCCGATTTGGCACCAGAGTCCGCTCGTGCGGCGGACACCCCCACAGCAGCACCAGCAGCCCCACCCGCCGAGCAGGCACCAGCGATCGCCGTCAAGGCGACCCGGTTGTACAAGGCCTTCGGCCGCCGCTCGCAGGAGATCGTCAAGAAGCTCCAGGGCGGCGCAAGCCGCGACGAGCTGGCGCACCTCGGCACCGCCGCGGTCATCGACGCCTCGTTCGAGGTTCGACGCGGCGAGATCTTCGTGGTGATGGGCCTGTCCGGTTCGGGCAAGTCCACCCTCATCCGCATGCTCAATGGCCTGCTCGAGGCCACCTCGGGCAGCGTCAGTGTGGGGGACACCAACATCACCGGCATCCCGGCAGCGCAGCTGCGCGAGGTTCGCCGGCAGAGCGTCTCCATGGTCTTCCAGCACTTCGCCCTGTTGCCGCACCGCACGGTGATCGACAACGTCGCGTACGGCCTGGAGATCCAGGGGATGCCCCGTGCCGAACGTCTCGCCAAGGCGCGCACCATCATCCGCCTCGTCGGCCTCGACGGGTGGGCCGACAAGCTGCCCTCCGAGCTCTCCGGTGGCATGCAGCAGCGTGTCGGCCTGGGTCGAGCACTGGCCGCAGACACCGACGTGCTCCTGATGGACGAGGCGTTCTCCGCCCTCGACCCGCTGATTCGTCGCGAGATGCAGGAGCAGCTCATCGAGCTGCAGGCCGAGCTGGGCAAGACCATCATCTTCATCACCCACGACCTCAACGAGGCCATGTTCCTGGGCGACCGCATCGCGGTCATGCGGGACGGGCGCATCGTGCAGATCGGCACGCCGGAGGAGATCCTCACCGACCCGGCCAACGACTATGTCGCCCAGTTCGTGCAGGATGTCGACCGGGCCCGCGTGCTCACCGCCGGCAGCGTGATGGAGCCGGTCCGCTCGGTGGTCACCGAGACCGCCGGCCCGCGCGCCGCCCTGCGCACCATGCGCGACCTGCAGACCGCCGCGGTATTCGTCTTGCGCCGTGACCGCAGCTTCGCCGGGGTCGTGCGCGACCGCGACGTGCTCAAGCAGGTCAAGGCCGGCGACACCGACATGCGCGCCATCATCCATGAGGCCACCGCCGTGTCGACCGACACCGCCCTGGTCGATCTGGTCGAACTGGCCGTGGAGAGCGATCTGCCGATCGCCGTCGTCGATGAACGTCAGCGCCTCGTCGGGGTTATCCCGCGCGTCACCCTGCTCGCTGCCCTCGGCAACGTCAGCACCAACACCGGTGAGCTGCCCGCGATGGAGCCGCCCGCGACCATCTCGATGAGCATCATCACCGAAACCCTGCGCGACACCGCGCCGGAAGGAGCACAGCTGTGAACGACTTCCGCATTCCGCTCGGTAGCTGGGCCAAGGCCTTCATCGACTTCATCACCGACACGTTCGGGTTCTTCTTCGACTTCGTGCGCGCCATCTTCGGCGGCGCCTTCGACATCGTCGACGCACTGCTCTCCAGCCCGCCGTTCTGGGTGATCATCCTGGTGGCGGCCGCTCTGGCGCTGCTCATCCGCGGGTGGAAATTCGCCGTCGGCACCGTGCTCGGTCTCATCGTGATCGTCGGCGTCAACCAGTGGGACAACGCCATGGACACCCTGGCGCTCGTGCTGGTGGCCAGCATCCTCGCCATCATCTTCAGCCTGCCGCTGGGCATCCTCGCGGCCAAGTCGACGGTCGCCTCGAGCATCATCCGACCGGTACTCGACTTCATGCAGACCATGCCTGCGTTCGTCTACCTGATCCCGGCGCTCATCCTGTTCCGGGTCGGCGTCGTGCCCGGCATCGTCGCCACCATCATCTTCGCGATGGCACCCGGCGTTCGGCTCACCGAGCTCGGCATCCGCAGCGTCGACCGTGAGGTCGTCGAAGCCGGCGAGGCGTTCGGAGCGTCACCGTGGCGCATCCTGCGTCAGATCCAGCTGCCGCTGGCGATGCCCACCATCATGGCCGGCATCAACCAGGTCATCATGCTGTCCCTGTCGATGGTCGTCATCGCCGGAATGGTCGGCGCCGGTGGCCTCGGCCAGCAGGTTGTCGCCAGCCTGAACCGCATCGACGTCTCGCTCGGCTTTGAGGCCGGCCTGTCCGTGGTGATCCTCGCGATCTTCCTCGACCGGCTCACCGCGGCCCTGGGCAACGGGAACACCCCGATCGGACGTTTCCAAGCTGCCCGCAAGCAGCGCGCAGCGGTCACCGACGCTGCGTCCACCGGCGCAGAGGCCGCGCCCGAGGCGGCCAAGCAGCCCGGCGTACTCACGCCCAGCTAACCCCACAGCCTTACACCGACGATCCTGCACCAATCACTGCCCGCACAGGCAGTACGAAAGGAACACATTGAAGAACCGTTCACTCAAGATCATCGCGACCAGCGCGATCGGCATGCTGGCCCTCGCCGGCTGCGCCCCGGCCGAGGCTGAAACCCTCGACAACGGCGACCAGAAGGACCTCACCATCGCCGTCTTCAACGGTTGGGACGAGGGCGTTGCCGCGTCCGAACTCTGGAAGGCCATCCTCGACGAGAAGGGCTACAACGTCGAGCTCGAGTACGCCGACGTCGCACCCGTCTACGCCGGTCTCTCCACCGGTGACTACGACATGAACATGGATGTCTGGCTGCCGAACACGCACGCCGAGTACGTCAAGGAGTACGGCGATGACATCGCCGAGCTCGGCACCTGGAACGAGGAGGCCAAGCTCACCATCGCCGTGAACGCCGACGCCCCGATCGACAGCCTCACCGAACTGGCCGCCAACGCCGACGAGTTCAACAACACCATCGTCGGCATCGAGCCGGGTGCCGGCCTGACCAGCGCCGTCGAGAACAACTCGATCCCGGCCTACGGCCTCGAGGGCCTGGAATTCAAGACCTCCTCCACGGCGGCAATGCTGTCCGAGCTCACCGCGGCCACCGACTCCGGCGAGAACATCGCCGTGACCCTGTGGGAGCCGCACTGGGCCTACGGCTCGTTCGACCTGAAGAACCTCGAAGACCCCGAGGGCACCCTCGGCGATGCCGAGACCCTGAACGTCTTCGGCAAGAGCGACTTCGCGACCGACTTCCCCCAGGTCGCCAAGTGGATGTCCGGGTTCAAGATGGACCTCGACCAGCTGTACTCGCTCGAGACCGCCATGCTCGTTGACTACGACGGCACCGAATACGGCCCCATCGTTGAGCAGTGGATCGAAGACAACCAGGAGTACGTAGACTCGCTCACCGAGTAAGCGACACCCCTGATCGAGGAACGGCCCGTGCTTGCGCACGGGTCGTTTTTCGCGTGTCAGGCCGAGCGGGCCAGACTTGCGCGTAGTTCGGCGCCGATGAATGCCGCCCACGCGACTGCTCGGCGGGACTCGCCGGCCGCCAGCGGGCCGGTGGCGCCATCGACGAGAAACCCCTGAGGGTGCGCGAAGATCGTGGCCCCGGCAGCACCGAGGGCGTCGGAGATTTTTCCGGCGGCATCGCCGTGGATGAAGAACTTGACCCGGGTATCGAACGCGGCTGCCCGCACGCCGGCGAGGGAGCCAGGGGTGAGGGAGTCGAGGAAGGCCTGCATCCGTTCGCTGGGTTGCCAGCCGATGATGGGGCTGCCTACAACCAATACGTCCACCCCCTCGAGCATGTGAGTGGTGAGGTCGGAAACCGATACGACCGTCGTGGAGTTTCCCCACTCCTTGGCGATCAGCTGGGCAACTGTGCGGGTGTTGCCGTAGTTGGTGTCGTAGACGACGCTGGCATGCATGAGACTCCTCGGGTCGGGGCGGCACTGGCCGACACGCATATATTGGACCGGCCCCCAGCGCCCGACAACCCCGCCGCCGGCCCCCGTTCCCGTCCCGGTGGTCGAGCCTGTCGAGACCCGGTGACCCGGTCTGCGTTCGCAGGATCGGGTTGCGTGGTCTCGCCAAGGTTCCCGTCCCGGTGGTCGAGCCTGTCGAGACCCGGTGACCCGGTCCAGCCACGGTCCCCGTCCCGGTGGTCGAGCCTGTCGAGACCCGGTGACCTTGTCTGTGTTCGTGAGGTCGGGTTGCGTGGTCTCGACGAGCTCGACCACCGATGGGCGGTGTTTCTTAGGTGTCCTGCGGCCGGTCTCGCCAAGGTGCTCGTCCCGGTGGTCGAGCCTGTCCAGACCCCGTGACCCGGTCCAGCCAAGGTCCCCGTCCCGGTGGTCGAGCCTGTCGAGACCCGGTGACCTGGTCTACGTGGCAACCGCGTCGCCCGGGCGATCGTCATCGCGATGGCTCAGGCCCGGGAGGGCATCGAGACGGCCCTCGATGAGCGCGATGCGCTTGGCCCGGCTCCAGCCCTGGATCTGCTTCTCGCGAGCGAAAGCATCCGCTATGCGATCGGTCTCTTCGACGTGAACCAGACGCACCGGGCGGCGCTTGCGGGTGTACGCGGCACCATTGATGCCGGATTCGTGCTCGTACAGGCGCTTCTGCATATCCCACGTGCTGCCGACGTAGAACGACTTATCGGCGCATTCAAGGATGTACACGTAGGGCATGTCGGCGACTCTGCCAGGAGTGAGAGACGTGCACGCGGATCCAAGAAGGAACTGTGGATAACCCGTGGCGAGATCGGGTCGCGGGGTCTCGACAGGCTCGACCACCGGGTTGGTCGGGTCGCGGGGTCTCGACAGGCTCGACCACCGGGTTGGTCGGCTCGCGGGGTCTCGACAGGCTCGACCACCGGGTTAGTCGGGTCCGGCAGGTTGGGTTTGCGGGGTCTCGACAGGCTCGACCACCGGGTGGGCGGGGTGCGGGGCCAACCAGCGGGGCGGGCGCTACTCGTTCTGCTGGAAGGTCGTGGCGACGAACTCGGTGATGGCATCGGTGATGGCCTGCTCGGACTCGGCGGCCGGAATGGTGGCCTCGCCATCGCCCGGCTGGGCACCATAGGCGCCGAACGCGGCGTGGTTGGCGCCCTCGATCTGCACGAACGTCGTATCGGCGGGCAGCAGGTCCGCCGTGGACTCGATCTTGGCCGGGGTGCTCAATCCGTCTTCGCTCCCGCTGATGCTCAGCACGGCCAGCTCATCGTCGACGGGGGAGGCGCAGTAGCTGGCGAACAGCACCAGGCCGGCCACGGCATCCCCGGCCGCGTCGGCGTCGTCGGCGAGCATGCAAGCGCGCACACCACCGAGGGAATGGCCGCCGACGAACCAGGACACGACGCCGGGCGCGGCGGCGGTGAACGCCGACAGCGGCCGCTGGTCGAAGAACGCCAGGTTGAGGGTGGGTTTGGTGATGATCACCGTCATGCCGGTGGTCTCCACGGTTCCCGACAGGGTGGCGAGGTAGGCGTACGGGTCAACCTTGGCGCCGGGGATGAACACCAGCCCGGCGGGGGAGGCGGCGTCGACCGGCGCGATGACCACCGATTCGGCGGTGTCGGTCACGGTGACGGCCGGGTTGTCGAACACGGCTTGCGCGGCCGCGCGGTCCGCGGGCATGACGAGCTGGGTCCAGAACAGAATGACCACGATGCCGAGGGCCAGCGCCGTGAGGGCGGTGAAACCGGCGAAGCGGATGCGCCGGCGCAGACGCGAGACCGGCCGGCGGGTTGTGGCAACCGGGCTGTCGGTTCCGGTCGGGTCAGAAGGGGGCATGTCAGTCGTCCAATCCGCGTGCTGCGAGCGCCTCCCCGATCGCATCGGCGGCATACAACGAGCGTACGACGACGGGAACGGCGAGTGCGACCACCGACGCCTGGGCGCCGCGCGCCTTGCGGGCGTCGAGCACCTCGCGCACGATCTCGGCGACCAGCGGGATGCACCGGATGGTCAGCGCCACGAGCAGACCGACCCGGTCAGGGTCGAGCCAGCGCCGGAACGGGTTCAGCAGCACCTGGAACGCCTCGAGCACCGCGGTGACGGTGGTGGTGAGGGTGAACAACGCGGCCAGGACAACCGCGGCGACCAGTCGGCCCACCATCAGCCCCGCGGTGACCCAGCCTTCCGCCGAGAACCCCGCCACGAGCAGCTGCACCGGCACGGCGAACGCGAGGATCCAGAGCACCGGACCGATCTGCGGCCAGGCCGCGGTCGGCGGGATACCGGCGAGCAGGAACAGCAGGACCACGGCCACGAGCACCCCGCCGAGCACGGCCGGGTCGGCGACCAGTCCGATCAGCACCATGATCACCGCGAGCAGACCCAGCTTCAGCAGGGTGGGCGCGCGGTGCACGAGCGAGGTGCCCGGCCGGTAGAGCCCGATCATGCCAGCAGCGCCCGGTAACTGGCCAGGGCGAGCGCGGGAACGGCATCCGCTACCACCCGGCCCTGATCGATCACGATCACCCGATCGAAATCGTCGAGCACGTCGAGGTCGTGCGTCACCACGATCACCTGCTGGGGCAGTGAGACCAGCAGGTCGGTGATCAGCCGGGTGTTGCGCGCGTCGAGCAACGTGGTCGGCTCGTCGGCGACGACGATGCGCGGTTCAGCGACGAGCACGGCGGCCAGGGCGAGCAGTTGCTTCTGCCCGCCGGAGAGCCGGTGCGCGGGCCGCTCCGCCAGCTCGCTCAAGCCGAACCGGGCCAGGGTGGCGCTGGTGCGCTCGGCGATCTCGTCGGCGGAGAGGCCACGACGGCGCAGGGTGAACGCCACATCCTCCTGCACCGTGGGCATCACGATCTGGTTGTCCGGGTTGGTGAAGATGAACCCCACCTGGCGGCGCACCAGCTTGGCCTGCCGCTTCACGTCGAGTCCGTTCACGGTGACGGTGCCATCGCGCGGGGTGACCAGACCGTTGATCATCCGGGCCAGAGTGGACTTGCCGGAACCGTTCGCGCCCACGATGCCGATGCGCCGTTCCGTGAGATCGAGGGTCACATCGGTGAGCACCGGCTGGTCGTCGAAACCGTGCGACACCCGGTCGAAGCGGATGCCGACGGGCCCGTCGTCGCCCGGGTAAGCGTCCCGATCGGTCACGCCCGGGCCTGAGCGCCCGGCTCGGCCAGTGCGGTGGTGCGGCGCGAGCGCAGCGGGATGAGGCCAGGGTAGGCCCGGTGCACCTGCTTGGCGACGAGCACGGTGACGACGACCTTCACCAGGTCACCCGGCAGGAACTTGGCGCTGTCCAACGCCGCCGCCCAGAGCGGCAGCCCGAGGTTGATCGCCGTCACCGGCACCCCGATGGCGTAGACGGCGACGATGCCACCGAGCACCGTGGCACCCAGCGCCGGCCAGAACGGGTACTTCGGCAGCAGCAGGCTGGTGAGCAGGCCGATCACCACGACGCCGAGCAGCCAGCCGTACGGGTAACCGGCGGCGGGGGAGGTAGTGAACCAGACCAGGCCGCCGCGCCCGCCGGAGAGCAGCGGCAGGCCGGCCGCGGCCAGCACGAGCATCAGAAGCACCGCGAGGAATCCCTTGCGGGCGCCCAGGATGGCGCCGGCGAGCATCACGCCGAGAGTCTGGAAGGTGATCGGAACCGTGCTGCCGCCGAGCGAGATGGCGCCGGCCATGCCCAGGGCGGCGATCAGGGCGGCAAAGATGGCGATCTGCGCGAGGTCGCGAACGGTGAGGCGGGTTGTCATGGTCTTCAATCTAGAATTCGGCGCACCCCCACCGCAGTGCAATACCTCCAAAGAAACCGGCAGATGACTGTTCACTCGGCCGGGACGGCGGCGATCGCATCCGCTGCGCGCACCAGCGCAAGATGCGTCAGCGCCTGCGGGGTGTTGCCGGCATGGTGCCCGTTCTCCACGTCGTACTCCTCCGAGAGCAGGCCGACATCGTTCGCCAGGCCCACCAGCCGGTGCATCAGCGTCATCGCATCGTCGTGCCGGCCGCTGCCGGCGTACTGCTCCACCAGCCAGAACGAGCAGGCCAGAAACGGATGCTCGCCGTCCGCCAGACCGTCCAGGGTGGGGTGGCTGGTGTAGCGCAGCAGGAGGCCACATCGCAGCAGGTCGGACTCGATCGCGGCGACGGTGCCGAGCATGCGGGCATCCGTCGGCGCGCAGAAGCCCACCTGCGGGAGGACGAGCAGGGAGGCGTCGACCTCGTCGCCGCCGAAGTACTGGGTGTAGCAGCCGCGGGCGGTGTTGAAGCCGCGCTTCTCGATATCCCGGCGCACCTCGTCGCGGATGCGGCGCCACCGGTCCACCGGTCCGGGCAGACCGAACTCGGTCACGCCGCGCACGGCCCGGTCGAACGCG
>Ga0247816_10001776_pt1 | contig 10359 bp, 7 predicted proteins | sample UWRJL209509C1_FD_179930 | JGI IMG/M metagenome (GOLD analysis project Ga0247816, IMG submission 179930) | Plant litter microbial communities from Arlington Agricultural Research Station in Wisconsin, United States - UWRJ-L209-509C-1 | ecosystem: Environmental > Terrestrial > Plant litter >...
CAGCGTGTCCCAGTAGCGCAGTGCGTACAGGTAGGCCGCGCGCGTCAGGCGGGTCGGGAGATTGTCGTCCCGCGAGAGCAGCGGCATGAATATGCCGGCGCGGTTGCCCGACGCTTCCATGGCCGGTGCCGCGTGGCGTTCGACCAGCGTCACGTTCCAGCCCCGCGCGCACAGGCGCTCGCAGGCAGCGCTGCCGGCCAGGCCGGCGCCGATGACCACCGCACGTTTCTCCGGCACAGGCGCCGTTGCCAGGCGCGGCTTGCGGCTGGCGAAAACGGCTTGCTGCGTGCCGGCCGCGAACACGAATCCTTGCGCGCGCAGGGCCGCCACCTGCGCATCGCTCAGTCCTGCCCCGTCGAGCCGCGCGCCAAGTGCCGTGATGCGTGCCAGCGGCCGGGCCACATCCATGTGGCCCGGATGATGCAGCCGGATCGCATCCAGGCTGGCGGCCAGCTGGACCAGCGCGTCCGGCAGCGGCGCCGCAACCAGGTCGAGCGTGACGGCGCTGTCCTGTTGAGGGATGCGGTGCATGCCCGGCAGCAGGCCAGGCGCCAGTGCGATCACGTGCAACTGGTGCGAGCGCGCCGGGTCGCGCCGCCACTGGGCGATGAGCGCGGCGCAGCGGCTGCCGTCGCCATAGTCGGCATCGAACAGGGTAAATCGTTTGCGGCCCTGCCAGTCCATCAGCGGTGGCGAAAGCAGGCCGGCTGGTGGTCGTCGACCATGCCGATGCCCTGCATGTAGGCGTAGACGATGGTCGAGCCGACGAACTTGAAACCGCGTTTCAGTAAATCCTTCGACAGGCGGTCGGACAGCGCAGTCTTGGTGAACACTTCCCCGTTGCCCACAACCGGCTGGCCGTCGACGAAGGCCCACAGGTAGCTGTCGAGCGTCTGTCCTTCCGCGCGCAGGCGCAGGTAGGCCTGCGCGTTGGTGATCGTCGCAGCCACCTTCAGGCGGTTGCGCACGATGCCCGGGTTGGCCAGCAGTTCGGCCACCTTGTCCGGTCCATACGCGGCGATTTTTTCCGCATCCCAGTCGTCGAAAGCGGCGCGGTAGGTAGCGCGCTTGTTGAGGATCGTCTCCCACGACAGCCCGGCCTGCGCGCCTTCCAGGTTGAGCATTTCGAACAGCGTGTTTTCATCGTGGCAGGGCACGCCCCACTCGTTGTCATGGTAGGCGAGATAGCGGGGATTGGCCATATTGGCCCAGCTGCAGCGGGTGATCGTCATGGGCCAAGTATACGCCCAAACCGCGCTACTATAGCGGGACACGACGACCGGTCGTCGCATCCACTGAAAGGACAGCATGAAACAGTTCGAAGCGCGGCTCGCCTGGCGCCGCGGCGCACAGCCATTCCTCGACCAGACCTACAGCCGCGCGCATACGTGGCATTTCGACGGCGGCCTGGCGATACCGGCGTCGTCGTCCCCGCTGTCGGTGCCGCTGCCGATGTCCGACGCCTCTGCGGTCGATCCGGAAGAGGCGCTGGTGGCGGCGGCGTCGAGCTGTCACATGCTGTTCTTCCTGTCGCTGGCCGCGCAGCGGGGCTTCACCGTCGACAGTTACGACGATGACGCCATTGGCGAGATGGACCGCGACGCCGACGGCAGGATCGCCATGACGCGCATCCGCCTGCGACCCGCGATCGTGTTTGGCGGAGAAACCCTGCCGGATGCCGCCGCGCTGGCGGCCCTCCACCACGCCGCGCATGAACGCTGCTATATCGCCAACTCGCTGAAAACCGCCATCGTGGTCGAGGAGCGCTGATGTACAACCCGCATCGCTTTGCCGAAACGCGGCTCGACGTGCTGCACACCTTGATCAACCAGCACCCGCTCGGGACGCTGGTCACGCACGGCTCGGACGGCCTGGGGGCCGATCACATCCCCTTTGAAATTGGTGCAGCAACCGACGCCGCGCCGTTCGGCGTACTGCGTGCCCACGTGGCGCGGGCCAACCCGTTATGGCGTTTATCCGGCACACCGGTGCTGGCGATTTTCCAAGGTCCGTCCGCCTATATCTCGGCGTCGCTGTTTGCCGAAAAAGCGATCAGCGGCAAGGTCGTCCCGACCTGGAATTATGCGACGGTGCATGCCAGCGGCACCTTGCGTGCCATCGAGGACCGCGCCTGGCTGCTGGCACTGGTCAACCGGCTCACGGACCGTTACGAAGCACCCCGCGCCGCGCCGTGGGCAGTCGCCGATGCGCCGGCGCCCTACATCGAGGCCATGCTCGGCGCCATCGTCGGCATCGAAATCCCGATCGCCCGCCTCGATGGCAAATGGAAGATCAACCAGGATGACACCAAGGCAGACCGGGTGCAAATTGCCGCCGGCCTGGGTGCGGAACCGGCGGGCGCGAAGATCGGCGCCATCATGCAAGCCAGAGCAACCGACGCCTGAATGCAAAAAGCCCGGCAATTGCACCGGGCTTTTTTGTCGCTCTTATTCCCTAAAAATCATCTGGCTGCGCCAGTGATTTTTAGCACCAGCCCTTCCAAACAAACACGATCTTCACTTTTGTTTGAAAGGATTATTTCTTCGCCGTGATCATCTCCGCCGATTTCAGGTGCTGCTCGACCGTTGGCTTCATTTTTGCTGCCAGCGCCTTGACGTCCGCATCCTTGGCGCCCTTTTCATCTTTCACCAGCTTGGAATGCACGGCCTTGTGATCCGACACGCCGGCATTCTTCATGTATTCCTTGTCGAACTTATCGCCCGACAATTTTTCCAGCTTGGCGGCCATGGCTTTGTGCTTGGCGTCGAGTTCGGTAGGCAGCGTCACGCCCTTGGCCGATGCCAGTGCCTGCACGTCGGTCAGCGCCTTGCTGTGGTCGTCGATCATTTGCTGGGCAAACGCTTTGACGTCCGCGCTCTGGGCTTTGCTCACGGCCATCTTGCCGGCTTCGACTTCTGCCATGTTGGCCATGCCCATGTCCATGATCGCCTTTTTGTCGGCGCTGGTCAGTGCGCTGCCGCTGGCAGTGGCGCCCGCGGCGCCGCTCATGCCGGATTGGGTGTTGGTCTGCATCGCAGGGTCGGCAGTGGCGGCCGTTTGGGCCGACGCTGGCAGCGCGCTGAACAGGAGGGCGGCAGCGCTGGCGCTGAGGATGGCTTTCAATACTTTATTCTTTTCCATGATTTTTCTCCGGGTGGTGTGTCGATGTCGATTCGGCCAGAACGTTGCAATCTGGTCAATATCAATGCTACCGAAAGTGTAGCTGTGCAATTGACAACGCAGCGCACGCTACCGCCAGGAAATAAACTTGGAAATGCAGGTTCCGAATAAGGTCAGCGAAAGCTCAGCGCCCCTGTGAGATCGCCCGGTGGACGGGCGCCGCGCGCGGCAAAAGCCGTGTTGCGCGAAACGATCCCTTCCAGCAATGGCAGCCCGTGCAACCGGGTAATGAACCGCAATATTGATGTGGTGTCGTAAAAATTATGGTCGACCGCGCCTTTCTTGGCGAACGGCGACACCACCAGCGCCGCAATGCGCGTGCCGGGGCCCCAGCGGTCGCCTTTCGGTGGCGCCACCGGATCCCACCAGCCGCCGTTTTCGTCAAACGTGATCACCACCACCATGTTGTTCCACTGCGGTGACTTTTTCAGGTGTTCGATGACGTTGGCAATGTGCGCATCGCCCGACTCGAGGTCCGAATAGCCCGCGTGCAGGTTCAGGTTGCCTTGCGGCTTGTAGAACGCAACTGGTGGCAACTTGCCGGCCACGACGTCGGCGATGAACTTGTTCGAAATCGGGCTGTCGCCCAGGCCGCCGTCGCGCAGGTGGTCGGCGCGCGCCTTGGTGCCCGGCGCGAACTGCTTGAAGTAATTCAGCGGCTGGTGGTGCGACTGGAAATTCGGCTTGGTGCCTTCGCCGCGCTTGTCGAGCGCCGCCTGGAACGCGCCGCCGTACCAGGCCCAGTCGACGCCGCGCCGCGACAGCAGGTCGCCGATGGTGTCGTAGGTTTGCGGCGGCAGCACGGAGGGATCGGATGGATCGGCGTAAGCGGGGTCGCCGCCGGGCGCAGGGCGCACCCACGTCGGCTGATACGGCGGGGCCATCGTGTTGACGGCGTATCCGTCCGGCGTGATGGCCCCGCTGTTGACGTATTTCGGCTTGCCGTCGAGTGCCGACGCCGGTGAATCGGCGGCCAGCGCCAGGCGTGTTCCGGTGGGGCCATCGGCCAGCACGGCGATCTTTTTGGCGGCCGGAGAGTTGGCGGCATCCGGGTACACCGGCACGCGCGCACTGATCAAAAACTGGTGGTTCAGGTAGGAGCCGCCAAACGCGCCCATGAAAAAATTGTCGCACAGCGTGAATTCCCGGGCGATCTGCCACAGCCCGAGGTTTTTGCTGGTCTCGCCGTAGTAGCCCATGACCATGCCGCCGGTGTCGCCCCAGGCCGCAAACCCGTCGTTGCGGCCACCGTTGATCTGCATCTGGTTTTGATAGAACAGGTGCCACAGGTCGCGCGTGATGACGCCCTCTGGCAGCGGCTTGCCTTCCAGGTCGGTCAGCTTGAACGGCGCATTCGGCAGGCCGTGGATTTGTTCTTCGGTGATCAGGTACTCCTTGCCGCCCAGGTCCTGGCGGCCCGGCACCAGGCCGCCCCAGACCTTCGGCAAGGTGGGCAGCACGCTGCCGTCGCGGTCCTTCTGGGCCGCGGCGGCCGGCGTCACGTCGGACAAGGGCGCGGCCGTGCCGGGGAAATTGGCAAACAGGTTATTGAAGCTGCGGTTTTCCAGGTAGATGACGACCACGTTCTTGACGTGCGCCTTGAGCTTGGCGTCGAGCGAGCCGGCCGGCGCCGGTCTGGCGACTGCCTCGGTCATCGAGGGCAGGCCGCCGGCGACGCCCACTGCCGCGGCAGCCTGGAAAATGCGGCGCCGGGCCGGGCTGGCCGGTTGGCCTGCGCTGTCATCGTCGTGGTCTGACATGGGATGCTCCTGGAATAGGTCCGTTGAAAGCACCTATTATCCGGGTTTCGCGCGTGCTGACCAGTCTTTACGGCGCAGGATGCAACGCCAGTACCTGGTGCAGCAACTGCACCGCCGCCGCGCCCTCGCCCACCGCCGTGGCCACGCGCTTGACCGACCCGCTGCGCACATCGCCCACGGCAAAGATGCCGGGCCGGCTGGTTTCCAGCGCGTGCGGCGGGCGCGCGGCACGCCACGCTGCCTGGGGCACGTCGGCGCCGGTCAGCACGAACTGCTTGTCGTCCAGCGCCACGCAGCCGCCGAGCCAGTCGGTGTTCGGCTCCGCCCCCAGGAACAGGAACAGGTGGCGCACCGCCGTGGGCACGGGCGGGCCGCCGTTCGTGCACAGGTCGATGCTGGCCAGGTGGCCGTCGCCATGCAGCGCGCAGACTTCGGTGTGCGCATGCAGGGTGATGTTCGGCGCGGCCTCGATGCGCTGGATCAGGTAGTGCGACATGGTCGCGGCCAGGCCGGGGCCGCGCACGCAGATGCGCACGTGGCGGGCAAAGCGCGCCAGGAACACGGCCGCCTGGCCGGCCGAATTGCCGCCGCCGACGACGACGATTTCCTCGTCCTTGCAGAAGGTCGCTTCCATGAACGCGGCGCTGTAATAAATGCCGCGTCCTTCGAAGCGCTCCAGGTCCGGCAAGGCCGGCTTGCGGTAGCGCGCGCCGGTGGCAACGACGATGGTAATGGCATGGATGGTCTCTTCGCCGTCGAGCGTGACGGCGTAACCGGGACCGTGTTCGCCGGCGCAGGTGACGTTCAGGGCCACCACCGGCACGGCCACTTCGGCACCGAATTTGCGCGCCTGCGACAGGCCGCGCCCGGCCAGCGCCTGGCCGGAAATCCCGGTCGGGAAACCGAAATAATTTTCGATCTTCGAGCTGGTGCCAGCCTGCCCGCCCGGCGCGGCGCGCTCCAGCACGGCCACGGTCAAGCCTTCCGAGGCGGCGTAGACGGCCGCGGCGAGCCCGCCCGGGCCGGCGCCGACCACGACGACATCGAAACTGCGGCCGTCGAGCCGGTCGGGGCTGATGCCGGTGGCGTCGGCCAGCACGCGGATGGTGGGCCGCTTGAACACGGTCCCGTCGGGCAGGATGATGGCCGGCGTCTCGCCCGCGGCAATGCCGAAGCGCGCCATCAGTTGCATGCTTTCCGGATGCCCCTCGATGTCGAAATACGCGGCCGGCTGGCCGTTGCGGGCAATGAAGGAGCGCAGGCCCAGCGTGTCGGCGTCGTCCTGCGAGCCGATCAGAATCAGGCCGCCGCCCTGGTCCTCGATAAATGCCATGCGCCGCAAAATGTAGGCGCGCATGATGGTCTCCGACAGGTCCGCTTCGGAATTGACCAGGAGGCGCAGCGACGCTTCGTCGATGACGATCAGTTCGCAGTCGACCAGCGTGCGCCCGGTGGCAATGGCCGCGCGTCCGGCCAGCGTGCTCACTTCACCGGTGAAGCTGCCGGGTCCGTGGGTGCCGATCACGTGCGTTTCGATGGCGCTGCCGCGCGCAATTTCAATCGTCCCGGACAGCACCACGAACATCGAGATATGGCGCTCGCCCTGGGAAAACAGCACGGTGCCGGCCGGGACATGGCGGCGCACGCCGTAGCGCTGCAGGATGGCGAACTGGTCTTCCGTGAGGGAAGGAAAAATCTGGTGCAGGCGCGATTGCATGATGGTTCTCCACAGTCGATCCGGAAATGCCAGTGTAGCGCATCGCTGTTGCGCTGCACCCTATCCTTGGGGAGGGTGCAGGCACGCCAGCAGGCGGCTCAACTGCGCTGCATCGACCGGTTTGACCAGGTGATGCCGGAAGCCGGCAGCCAGCGCGGCATCGCGGTCCTGCTCGCGCCCATAGCCGGTGATGGCAATGCACACCAGGTGGGCGGTGGCCGGCTGCGCCAGCAGGTGGCGCGCCAGGGCGTTGCCGTCCATGCCGGGCAAACCGATATCGAGCACGCCCACGTCGAGCGGCTGCTGCGCGGCGCGGGCGATGGCGCGGTAGGGATCGTGTTCGACCGCCACTTCATGGCCGTCCAGTTCCAGCAAATCCTTGAGCGTGCAGGCGGCATCGACATTGTCGTCGACCAGCAGGATGCGCAGCGGTTCGGACGCCGCCGCCGGCGCCGCCGTGCGCGCCGGCGCATCCGGTGCGACCGTGCGGATGCGCGGCAGGCGCACCGTGAAGCAGCTGCCCTGCCCCAGTCCCGCGCTGACGCACGTGACGCTGCCGCCATGCAGCTCGGCCAGGCTTTTGACCAGCGCCAGCCCGAGGCCCAGGCCGCCGGTGGCGCGGTCGATACTGCGCTCGCCCTGGGTGAAGATATCGAAAATATACGGCTGCAGTTCGGCCGTGATGCCCACGCCGTTGTCGTCCACGTGGACCAGCACTTCGCTCTCCGTGATGGTCATCGCCAGTCTGAGGATGCCGCCGGCGGGCGTGTACTTGGCCGCGTTGTTGAGCAGGTTCGTGAACACCTGCACCAGCCGTTTCGCGTCGCCGGCCACGTGCGCCGGCTGCGCTGGCAGGTCGACGTCCAGCTGGTGGCCCTGGGCGGCAATCAGGGGGCGCGCCTGTTCCACGGCGTTGGCCAGGATCGCCTGCATGTCCTGCGGCGTGCGCGTGATGTCGACCAGCCCCTGCGTCACGCGCGACACGTCCAGCAGGTCGTCCACCAGCGCCGTCATGTGGGTCACCTGGCGCTGGATCACCTGGCTGGTCTGGCGCACCCGCGCCGGCGGCAGGTCGACCATCGCCATCAATTGCGCCGCCGCGCTGATCGGCGCCAGGGGGTTTCTCAGTTCGTGCGCCAGCATGGCCAGGAACTCGTCTTTGCGCCGTACCGACAGGCGCAGCTCTTCTTCGACGCCCTTACGGTCGCTGATGTCCTGGAAAAAAATCGCCAGGCCGCCGGTCAGCGAGGGGTAGACCCGGATGTCGATCCAGCCCACGCGTCCATCCGGGAAGAAGTAATGATGTTCGATCGTTTCGGGCAGGCGCGTTTGCTGCACCCGGCGGTACAGCGCTTCGACCGGGGTGCCCAGCAAATCCGGGACCGCCTCCCAGTGGTTTTTCCCCAGCAGGAAGGCGCGCGTGCGCTGGGCGATGTCCTGCGCCACGTTGTTCACGTACGAGATCGTCCAGTCCGCATCGAGCAGCACGAAACCCTCCTGCATGCTGTCGAAGATGTACTGGCGCTGGTCGCGTTCGGCGCGCAGCAGCGCCTGCGCGCGCGCCGTCTCGACGGCATTCCAGGTGCGCTCGGCCATGTCGCGCGCCACCTGCACGTCGTCGTCGCTCCAGACGCGCGCGATATCGTCGTGCAGGCTCAAAATGGTGACCAGCACGCCCCCCTTGAGCAGCGGGATGGCCAGGTTGGCGCGCACGCCAATGGCGGCGTAGTTGCCGGAAAAGGCAGCGGTACGCGGGTCGGTACGCACATCGTCCACGCGCATCGGTTCGCCACGGCGCAAGGCAGCCACCACATCGGGTCCGAAATCGTTCAGGCGCAGCATCGTGTTGGGCATGGGCGCGACACCGGCGCGGGTCCAGCCCAGCGCGACCAGGAAACCATCCTGGGCAGCATCGACTGCCGCGTACTGCACCCGCGCCACGCCCAGCTGGCTGCCCAGGATCAGGCAGGCGGTCAGCACGATGTCGTCGGGCTTTGACAATTCGCGCAAGGCGTCGGCCAGCCGCAGCGACACGTCCTGGCGCGCGGCGCTGATGCGCAGCGCTTCGGTCGCCCGGGTCTCGTCGGTGACGTCCTTGAACAGCACGCCGACCTTGCGGCTGCCGGCCCCGCCGATGCGAAACGCGTCGATCTCGAACCACTTGCCCAATGCGGCAGCCTGGTGCAAAGCGCGCTTCGGCGTACCGGTTCGCGCCACGTCGCCGTAGGCCCGCACCCAGAAGTCTTCGATATCCGGCATGATTTCCTTGATGGTGCGCCCCTTGACGCCCACCATGCCGCTCTGTTTTTCAAAGGCGGGGTTGGTCTCGAGGTAACCATAGTCGACCGGGTCGCCGTCCCCGTCGAACACCATCTCCAGCACGCAAAAGCCGTAATCCATCGATGCGACCAACGCCTGGTACGACTCCTCGACGTCCACCGTATGGCGATGCGCCTGCGTCACGTCCGAACAGATTGCCAGCACGCCGCGCACGCCCGTATCGTCCTCGATGGGGCTGAAGCCGTAGGTCCACCACACCTCTTCGTACTTGCCATGGCGCGTGAGCGGCACCAGCGCGTCTTCGTGCCAGGTGGCGCCCTGGCCGGCCTGGACGTACGCGATGTCGGGGCCGATGATGTGCCACGTCTCGCCCCAGCATGCCCGGCCCGGCCGGCCCAGCGCGGCCGGATGCATGTCCGCGCCGAGCGTGCGGCTGCAGGCGTCGTTGTAGAACTGGATCAGCTCGGGGCCCCACCAGATGAACATCGGGTGGTTGCTGGCCAGGAGCATGCGCACGCTGGTTTTCAGGGTGGCCGGCCAGGTCGCGGGCGGCCCGAGCGGCGTCGTGGTCCAGTCGAACGCACGCATCGACGCGGCCATGTCGCCGCTACCGGAAAGGAAACTGTAACCGTCCTGATTAGTTGTCGAGGATGCCACGTGCCCACCGCATATTTACAAAATCCAAGTATATGCGTTTGGCGGCGTCCGTTGCGCATCGTTGCGGATGTCCCGCACCACCGGAACGATCTGGTACAGTCGCAGCATGATGCATCACGACTCACACACCCCGCTCCGGACGGCGTAATGGCACTTCCCGACCCGCCTGAAGGCAACCTCGACCCGCGCGACTGGGCGGCATTTCGCCAGCAGGGCCAGCAAATGCTCGGCGATATGCTCGACTACATCGAGCACATCCGCGCGCGCCCGGTCTGGCAACCCATTCCCGCCGCCACGCGCCAGCTGTTCCATGCGCCCTTGCCCACCGCTCCGCGCGCACTGGCTGACGTGCACGCCAGCGTCATGCAGGACATCCTGCCCCACGTGGTCGGTAATACGCATCCGCGCTTCATGGGCTGGGTGCATGGCGGCGGCACGCCGGTAGGCCTGCTGGCCGACATGCTCGCCGGCGGCCTGAACGCCAACGTGGGCGGGCGCGACCAGGTGCCGCTCGAAGTCGAAGCGCAGGTGGTGCGCTGGATGCGCGCACTGTTCGCGTTTCCCGACACGGCCAGCGGCGTGTTCGTCACCGGCACCTCGATGGCCAACTACATGGGTCTGTTGGTCGCGCTGACCCACGCGCTGGGCGCCAGTTACCGGCGCACGGGCCTGGGCGAAAAAGGCGCGGCGCTGGTCGCTTACTGTTCGTCCGCGACGCACAACTCGGTGGCGCGCGCGATGTCGATGGCGGGCCTGGGCAGCAAT
>Ga0247816_10001777_pt1 | contig 10350 bp, 11 predicted proteins | sample UWRJL209509C1_FD_179930 | JGI IMG/M metagenome (GOLD analysis project Ga0247816, IMG submission 179930) | Plant litter microbial communities from Arlington Agricultural Research Station in Wisconsin, United States - UWRJ-L209-509C-1 | ecosystem: Environmental > Terrestrial > Plant litter >...
AGTAAGGGTATTGTATTTTCCTATTTCAATCATATTCTTAAGTTTCTAAGTTGTAAAGCAACTAAGGTTCTACGCTGCAAAGGTACGAAGTTTGAAACTGGGAAATCGAAAAATGTTTTATATAAAAAAGCTGAAGAGAACTTTTTAGACTTTATGCTTTTTTTAATTAAATTTGAGAATCTGAAATTAACTCATAAACAATGAAAAAGCCCTTACTCTATTCTATTTTTACCTTTTTATTTTTTACGCAATTTTCTATATCTCAGGTTACTGAAGATCCTGAAATAAAAAAAATGATCAGCGAAATTAAAACTGAAAACCTCGAATCCACGATTCATAAATTAGTCTCTTTTGGCACCAGACATACACTTAGCGATACCAAAAGCAAAACTAAAGGTATTGGAGCAGCGCAGCAATGGGTAAAATCGGAGTTTGACAAATTTGCTCTTGAATCGAACGGAAGGTTAACTTCGACCATTGATTATTTTACTGTCAAAGCAGATGGAAAACGTATCAATAAAGACAGTCAGCTCGGAAATGTGATGGCAACTTTAAAAGGAACCGATCCCAATGATAATCGCGTTTTAATTATAAGCGGACATCTTGATTCCAGAGTTTCTGATGTTATGAATATAAAATCTGACGCACCGGGAGCCAATGACGACGGTTCTGGCGTTGCAGCAGTAATAGAACTTGCCAAAGTAATGAGTAAAAGATCTTTTCCTGCTACAATTATTTTTGTGGCCGTTGTTGGTGAAGAACAAGGACTTATTGGGGCGAGACATCTTGCAGAAACAGCAAAAGCTTCAAACTGGAATATCATTGCCATGTTGAATAATGATATGATTGGAAATAGTTTATCAAGCGGAACTAATTTCAGAGATAATACACAAATTAGAGTTTTTAGCGAAACTATTCCGTTTTTAGAAACTGAAGAAGAAGCCAAAATGCGTAAAGCAACAAGCCGCGATAATGATAGTCCGTCAAGATTACTGGCACGTTATATTAAAACCGTTACAGAGCAATATGTTGACCAATTATCGGTAAAATTAGTATACAGAAACGATCGTTTTTTACGTGGCGGCGATCATACTCCGTTTAGCCAAAACGGATTTGCAGCTGTTCGTTTTTGCGAAATGAATGAGAACTTTGATCATCAGCATCAGGATTTAAGAACCGAAAACAACACTAAATTTGGTGATCTTCCTGAATTTATGGATTTTGAATATTTAAGAAAGAATACCTGTTCGAACTTAGCAACTTTGGCCAATCTTGCCTGGTCGCCAAAATCGCCGTTAAATGTCGGAATCGAAGTAAAAGAACTTTCTAATTCTTCTACATTAAAATGGGACGCACCAGATGGAAAAGCCCAGTACGGTTATCAGATTTTAATGAGAGAAACTTCATCATCTCACTGGGAAAAAACCTTTTTTGTAAAAGATACCAAGGCTGAAATACCTTATTCAAAAGACAATTACTTTTTTGCAGTACAAAGTGTAGATGCTTTAGGACATAGCAGTTTACCGGTATTTCCAATTCCGATTCGTTAAATGATATAAAGTAGAAAAGCGCCAATTTAGGCGCTTTTCTTTTAAAATAAAAAATGATTTTTATTTGTAAACACTTTCTTTTTTAAAGTGTACAGTTAGCAAATAATAAACTACTACTCTGTATTTATGCTTATTCGCTTTACCATATTTCTCTAATACAGCTGTAATTGCTTCATCTAAAGCTGGAGAATCTTTCAATCCTAATTTCTTAATCAAGAAATTGTTTTTTACCGTATCCAGTTCAGATTGTTGTGATCCCGCCACTGTAGAGGCATCTGCATTATAAATTGAAGGTCCGCAGCCTATTGTTACTTTCGTTAGTAAATCCATATCGGCCGTTACTCCGCATTTTTCTTTTAAATCTGCGGCATATTTTTCAATTAATTCGCTTCTTGTACTCATAAATAATTTTTTAATGTTTGTTTATTTTTTGTCTAACAAACATAATTATTTATTGGTATTTTCTTACAAAATAATAGAATTTTAACTTTATTTTATTTAAAAAAAATTAGATCAATTCTTTAAAATACTGTTTTAGAATTACATCGTTTTCAAAAGTTGGCGTAAACACTTCCAAAATACAAGGTTCATCATTATTTTCATAAAATGCCGTAATATTCTTTTCCAGAGAAATTTCATCAGCTGCCGTAAAATAATTCATCTTGTACATTTTTGCCAGATGTTCTGCCGTTAATTGATGAGAAGTTTCGAAATAGGTATTAAAAACTGGCTTCTCTTCATGTCCGGGCAAAATTCTGAAAATTCCTCCCCCTCCATTATTAATTAAAATAATTTTAAAGTTTTTTGGAACATAGGCATTCCACAACGCATTGCTATCATACAGAAAACTAATATCTCCTGTAATAAAAACAGTTTGCTTTCCGCTGCCAACAGAAGCTCCAATTGCTGTTGATGTACTTCCGTCTATTCCGCTTGTGCCACGATTACAAAAAACTTCTACCGATTCGTCAATATCTATTAATTGTGCATATCGAATAGCAGAACTATTACTAATTTGTAACTGACTGTTTTTTGGAAGTGATTCAATTACTTTTTCAAAAACTTTAAAATCAGAAAAAGGGATTTTTTCTAAATATTCATTTCTTTTTATTTTTCGCAAATCGTAAATCGAATCGATTGCTGAAAAATAAGTGCCAGATGCAAAAGTAGTCTGAGGTAATAATGCTTTAAAAAAGTCATTTGGCTCCATTACAAAATGCTGGGTCAAGGCGCCAAATGTATCGTAAGCTCTTAATGTATCAATATGCCAGTGTTCTTTTGGTTTGTATTTTCTTAAGAATGCCTTGATTCGTTTCGAAACTATCATTCCGCCAAAAGTGATTAAAATTTCTGGCTGAAAAGCTTTAAAATCAGCATCATCAAACGGTGTAATTAAAGTATCAATACTATTAATAAAAGTGGGATGATGTAAATTGGAAGTTGTTTCTGTTAGTACTACTATCGAAGGATTTTGAGCAAAATTTTCTACGATTTCATTATCAATAGAACTGGCTTCGTTTACTCCTACTAAAATTAATTTCTTTTTGGCAGTGTTCCATATTGAAACAACATCATCTATAGCATCAATAATTTTTGTTCCGATGATTTCCTCAGAATGTGTGATTTTTGGTTCTACAGAAAGCGTTTCAACGGTTTCATATAAAGGTTCTTCAAAAGGCGCATTGATATGAACGGGACCTTTTTGAAGAATAGCAGTTTCAATTGCTTTATTTATTTTTAAATCATTTTCAACAGAAGCTTCTTCGGTTAGATTGGCATTAAAAACAGAATGATTCTGAAAGACATTTTCCTGACGAATAGTTTGTCCGTCTCCAATATCGATTTTGCTTTGCGGACGATCTGCCGAAATTACGATTAGCGGAATCTGACTGTAAAATGCTTCGGCTACAGCCGGATAATAATTTAACAACGCCGATCCTGAAGTACAAACAATTGCAGTTGGTAGTTTGGTTTGCTGTGCAATTCCCAATGCAAAAAAAGCAGCACATCGCTCGTCTGCAATACTGTAGCATTTAAAGTTGGCGTGTTGTGCAAATCCAATGGTTAAAGGGGCATTTCGTGATCCCGGAGAAATTATAATATTGGTGATTCCTTTTGCTAAACAAATCTCGATAATGCTCTGTGCAAGCGCTATTTTGGGGTAAATCATTCTAAATGGTGTATAATTTTTAAGAGAATCTTATTGCTTAAAATTTTCTTTTTCAAATACAAAGTTACAAACTTCGCGCCTCATTTAACTTATATATTAGGAAGATATTAAGACTGTTTTTATAAAAAGAGGATATATTTGTAAAACATAAATTTCTTTATTAAAATAAACACTTTATGCGTTTTTTATATTTACTTTTTATCCTTTTTTCGCTGCAGTCTGTACAATCTCAAAATCAATTTTCTGTTGATGGAATATCCTATAAAACGGCTTTGGAAAATGCTAAAACACAAGCAAAACCAGTTTTTGTAATGCTTTATGCCGATTGGTGTCCGCATTGTAATCAAATGAAAAAAGAAGTTTTTAGCGATGCAAAGGTTATGGATTTTTTGAATCAAAATTACATTTGCATTTGGAAAAACATTGAAAAGGAAGAAGGAATGGCTCTTAAAAATAAATTTAAAACTACCTCTCTTCCTGCATTTTTATTTTTGGATGCCAATGAAACGCTTTTATATTCCTTAAAAGGCGAAATGAAAACGCCTGAATTTTTAGCGGAAGCGAATTATGCATTAAACCCAAAGTTTCAATTGCCTTATTTAGAAAAAGAGTTCTTGGCAGATCCGGGAAATTCTACTGCCTTTTTTAATTATTTAAATACGCTTAAAAAAGGAAAAGACAGAACAGAGTTATCAATTCCGACACATATTTATCTTCAGACACAATCAGATTCTCAATTGGTTAGCGAAACAAACTGGCGCGTAATTGCAAATGGTGTTACGGATATAAAATCAAGAGAATTTCAGTATGTTTTAAACCATCAGAAAGAATTTGCCGCTGTAGCTTCACAAAATCGCGTTGATCGTAAAATAGAAAGTATTGTAAATGAATTGCTTCGTCCTTTAGTTGATAATCTCGATACGGTAAATTACTATAAACAAAGAGAAGTTGCGAAATCTATTCGATTACAAAAAACAGATTCCCTTGTTTTTAAATTTGACTTAACACTTGCTGAACGTACCGAGAAATGGAACTTTTATAAAAAAACAACTCTTGAAGATACCCAAAAATTGGTTTGGAACGATGCCAGTTTTCTCAAAGATATTGGGCAAACGTATTTGAAACATATCACAGACGCTGAAAGTTTAAAAAAATCTATCTTGTGGGTTAAGCATTCTATTGAACTAAACAATTCTTATGATGGAAATTTACTTTTGGCAAAACTCTATAATAAGGTAAAAGACAAGAAGATGGCACTCAAATATGCCAAAGATGCAAAATCCATTGGCACTGAAATGGGCTGGGTAACTAAAGATGCCGACGTTTTACTGGCTGAATTAAATACAAAATAACTAACTTAATTTGCAGAGAATTCACGAATAAAATTGATCATTAAAATAATAATTCGTGTATTTGTGACTAAAAAAATAAAAAACAATAAGAACTAATGAGCGTTATCCTTAGACCCGCAACAACAAACGATTTAGAAAAAATTCTGGAGATTGTAAATCATTCTATTTTGCATACAACAGCAAATTACAGCTATGATGTTCAGACTCTTGAAGTACAAACCAAATGGTTTCATGATAAAACATCCAAAAACTTACCTATTATAGTTGCCGATTTAGATGGTGAAGTTGTTGGTTTTGGAAGTTACGGGCAATTTCGCGAAAAAATTGGTTATCAATATACTGTTGAACATTCTGTTTATGTCGTTGATAATGTAATAGGAAAAGGGATTGGCTCTCAATTATTGACCGAATTAATTCGTTTGGCCAAAGAACAAGGTTATCACGTTATGATTGGAGCAATCGATGCTGATAATGCCGGAAGTATTGCTTTTCATGAAAAATTTGGATTTGTAGCAACCGGAACAATTCGCGAAGTAGGTTACAAATTTGATCACTGGCTTGATCTTGTTTTTATGCAGTTAATATTGAGGTAGAACTTTTTTAACCGTAAAGAGCGCTACGATTTACGCAAAGTACATTTAGATTATATTTTGTTTCTCGCAAGGAGAAATAAAAAATCCACAAACTTGACATTCAAATTTGTGGATTTTTGGGTTAGATCGTATTCTAATTAACTTTTTATCCAATTGATTACTTCAGGATCTGTTGGCAATGTTCTTGGTTTAATTACTTTTACCAATTCGCCTTTTTCGTTGATTAGGTATTTTTGAAAGTTCCATTCAACCTCAGAATCCTGTAATCCATTTTTAGATTTTTGTGTCAGAAATTTGTAAACCTCGCAGATATCATCGCCTTTTACAGAAACTTTGTCCATCATCGGGAAAGTTACACCATAATTTTGCTGGCAAAACGTTTCAATTTCTTTATTGGTTCCTGGCTCTTGTGAAGCAAAATTGTTTGCCGGAAAACCTACAATTACAAAACCTTTATCTTTGTATTCTTTGTAAATCGCCTCAAGATCTTTGTATTGTGGCGTTAGCCCGCATTTTGATGCCGTATTTACAATCATTACTTTTTTGCCTTTTAGTGAAGCAAAATCAAAAGTATCTCCTGATAAATCTTCTACTTTAAATTGATAAATGGTTTCTTTTGCCATAACGTTATCTTTTTTAGATAATTTACTTTTACTGGTTTGAGCCTGAATTTGTGTACTTACTAAAAGAACTATGCTACAGGCTATAAATGCTATTTTTTTCATTGTATATTTTTTTATAAAATTAGTTAATTCTCATTTACAGAATACTTTTCACTGACTTTATTTTTATTAAACATAAGTTAAATAAAAAATTGAAGCCTAGCGTTAATCAGACGCTAGGCTTCCCCCCATACAAACAAATCAAACCATGAATTAATTGCTTCTTATATATTTTTAAATTATAGTTAATGCCCCGGTTATGTTGAAAATCTTAATAATCTAATACCTTTAATCTTTTTTTACTGGCGTTTAATTCTTATTCGTTGTTATGAGCTTCGATGCGGCATTAGTATTACTTCATTTTTCGGTTGGAAGTCCGGGGACATCAACTATTTTATATCTTCTTACTAAAACTTGTATTTTGAGTCATATCTTTTCGAAAATCACTTTCGTTAAAACTCGCAAGAGCTAAAACTGTTGTTAAGCCCACAATCAATATTTTTAAATTATAAATGCGATTCATAACGCTACCTTATAAATGAAATATCAGAATTTTCGACTTCTTTTAACTTTGTTAGCATTTGTCTGAATTTTCATTTGATCTTATAATAGCATTTACGTAATTGGATTACTTTTGGTTTTAAAAAAATGAAAAAAAATTGATATTTTTTTAGAATGCCTTATTTTTCCTAGGTTTATAGCTGCTAAAAATTTTCTGTTTTTCACAAAAAAATAAATTATCTTTATCTCATGACATGAAAATGTTTCCAAAATTTTTTGTTTAAGCTTTAAAATCCCAATCTATGAGTCAAGAAGAATTATTAGTTTTAATTTACAAAAAAGACGAAAGAGCTTTTACCCATTTGTACGATATGTATTCGAAAAGTTTATTTTCGGTCATAAACGTTTTAATAAAAAATCGCGAAGAGGCCGAAGATGTTTTGCAGGAAGTTTTTGTCAAAATCTGGAAAAATATCGACTCCTATAACGAAAGTAAAGGTCGCTTTTATACCTGGATCCTTAATATAGCAAGGAATACGTCAATCGATAAATTAAGATCTAAAAATTTTAATAACAGCCAAAAAAACCTTTCTTCAGATAATTTCGTAAATCTGTTAGACGACAGCAATAAATTAACAAATAGAATTGATACAATTGGAATTCAGGAATTCGTCAAAAAACTGAAACCAAAATGTATTGAGATCATAGATTTATTATTTTTTAAAGGATATACCCAACAAGAAGCTTCAGAAGAATTGGCAATGCCACTGGGAACTATCAAAACACAAAACAGAAACTGTATTAACGATTTAAGAAATTATCTAAAAATATAATGGAAGCACAAGAATATATAGACTCAGGAATTCTGGAATTATACGTTTACGGCTTATTGACCGAAACTGAAAATCTGGAAATAGCCGAACTGGCCAAAAAGAATCCCAATGTTGAAGAGGAAATCATTGCGATAGAAAAAGCCATTGTAGCTTTATCATCAAGTTTTGCTCCTTTTCATTCGGTAGCGAATTTTGAGAAGATAAAAGCCCGTTTAGAGCTTAAGCATGGCAAAGTAGTCGAAATGAAACCGGCATCAAACTGGTCACAATATGTGGGCTGGGCTGCTGCGGTATTATTCCTTCTGGGACTTGGTTATCAAACTTTAGAATTAACTAAAACAAAAGAAGCAATTAGCACCGTTGGGAATGAGAAAACCAAAATTGAAAGAGATTTTGCTTATTTAAGCCAACAAAATAAAGAAACGGAGAAAAATTTAACTATCGTTAGAGATATTAAAAATACTGGTGTAACACTTGGTGGTCAGGCCGTTTCTCCAACTTCATTTGCAAAAGTGTACTGGAATAAAGAAACTAAAACGACTTATATTGATGCCGCAGGTTTGCCAGCTCCTCCAAAAGGAATGGTTTATCAGGTATGGTCTTTAAAATTGAGTCCGGTTCTTACGCCTACAAGTATTGGTTTACTGGATAATTTTGAAGGAAACGCTCAAAAAATATTCGCTGTAAGCCAGACAGATTCTGCAGAAGCTTTTGGAATTACTCTTGAGCCTGCCGGAGGAAGCTTAACACCAACAATGACACAATTGTATACTTTAGGAAAAGTTTAAATTTAAGTTTAAATAAAACTCAGAGCGCATATTTCAATAATATGCGCTTTTTTATTATTTTTAAGTCAACTAACTAACAACCAAATTAATAAAATCATGAATGGAAATTTACTCTTAAGAATTGCTGTTGCTATTATTCTACTTACCCATTCTGTTTTCGGAATGTTTAATAATGGTATTAACGATTTCGGAAATCTCTTTCTCAATCAGATTGGCTTTGCTCCTTTTGGTGTTTTTCTCGCTTGGTCTATTAAGTTATCTCATGTTGCAGCTGCAATACTTTTGATTATGAATAAATATATCAAGCTCGCCGGATTCATAACTATTTTTGTTCTGATTATGGGAATTATACTGGTGCACTTTCAGGAAGGCTGGTTTGTCGTTGGCGGAGGAAGAAACGGAGTGGAATATAACTTCTTGTTAATAGTTGTTTCACTGGCTATTATGTTTCCTAACGGATTTGTGAAAAAACAAAAATGTAATCTAAATTGAAATATGGAAATCACTTGTAAAAACTGTCAACAAATCTATACCGGAAATTATTGCAATAACTGCGGGCAAACAGCCGATACTCATAAAATAAACATACATTTTTTATGGCACGAAATTCAGCACGGGTTATTGCATTTTGATCAGGGCATTCCTTATTCTATAAAACAATTATTTACAAGACCCGGAGATTCTATTCGTGAGTTTATTGAAGGAAAACGTGTCAGACATTTCAAACCTTTATCATTGGTTGTTGTTCTGGCTGCATTTTATGGATTTTTGTATCATTATTTTGATATCGATTTATTTTCAAATGAAAAGTCTGCAGATGTGTCTGATTTTAATGAATTAATTGCCCATCATTATTCCTGGGTTACAATTGCCTGCATTCCTCTTTACACAATAGGTACAGCAATAGCTTTTAGAAAGCAAGGTTATAATTTTGTTGAATATTTCGTTCTCAATACTTTTAAAGCGTCACAAAGACTTTTTGTACAAATTTTAATCTTTCCGTTTTTACTATATTATAAAGGTACACCACACGTACAGGATATCACAAATCTGGTTTATATTATTGGTGTCATCTTAATATTCTGGACAAATATTCAGTTCTTTAATAAGATATCAAAAACTAAAGCATTCTTTTTATCCGCACTTAGTCATGTTATATTTTTAATTTGCTTTATAATAACCTTTATGACAATTCTTTTTCTCACAGGAAAATTACCTCAATAATTGAATGTACAAAAAAAAGGCTCAACCGAGAGTTGAACCTTTTTATGAATTAATAAAAATGACTTTTATTTATTATTTTTTCTTGCTTTTATAATATTTGCGGTATTTAGGATATGTAATAGCTCCAATTAAAGAAATTGTTCCCAATGAATACCAAATCCAGCTTAATGAATGTGCTTCTCCACTTGCATAGGAGTGTAAGCCTACTAAGTGGAAGTTTACTCCATAATAAGTAAATAAAATAGATATAAAAGCGTACATACTCATTAAGTTAAAGAACCATTTTCCTCTTAATGCAGGAACAAAACGAGCGTGAATCACAAAAGCATAAACCATAATTGAGATTAAAGCCCAGGTTTCTTTTGGATCCCATCCCCAGTAACGTCCCCAGCTTTCATTTGCCCATTGTCCTCCAAGGAAGTTACCAATCGATAGCATGATTAGACCAATTGTTAAGGCCATTTCGTTGATATAGGTTATTTCTTTTATATTTAAATCCATTTTGGCTTTGTTTTTTTCGTTGGTAAAGAAGATTAAAATTAATCCAACAAAACCCAGAATCATACCTAAAGCAAACGGACCGTAACTTGCTACGATTACCGCTACGTGAATCATTAACCAATATGAGTTAAGAACCGGTTGCAGGTTTGCAATTTCGGGATCGATCCAGTTGGCGT
>Ga0247816_10001779_pt1 | contig 10345 bp, 8 predicted proteins | sample UWRJL209509C1_FD_179930 | JGI IMG/M metagenome (GOLD analysis project Ga0247816, IMG submission 179930) | Plant litter microbial communities from Arlington Agricultural Research Station in Wisconsin, United States - UWRJ-L209-509C-1 | ecosystem: Environmental > Terrestrial > Plant litter >...
CCGGCGGGGCCCGCACCGACTATGGCCAATCGCAACTTGGTCATGGAAGCCTTTCTAGCTGGATCGCTCGACGATGGTCTCGGCGAAGCGGGTGAGCGCCTTCTTGACCGAACCTTGCGGCAACGGTTCAAGAGCAGCGACGGCGTCGCGAGCCCATCCGTGGGCCTCCGCGAGGGTCTGGGTGGTCACATCGTGTTCGCGCAGCGCGGTGATGGCCGCGTCGGCGGCCTCGGTCGCCACGCCCTGGCTGGTCATCACGTCGGCCTCGAGGCGGGCGACGAGTGACGCGGCGCTGGCATCCGTCACAGCGCGTTCGCGCAGACGCAGCAGCGGCAGGGTGGCGACACCGGCGCGCAGATCGGTGCCGGGAACCTTGCCGGTCTCCTTGGGCTGCGGCGACAGGTCGAGCACGTCGTCGATGAGCTGGAAAGCCACCCCGATCCGCTCGCCGAACTGCACCACCGGTGCTTCGAACTCGGCCGGAGCGTTGGAGAAGATGATGCCGGTCTGGGCGGCGGCGGCGATCAGGGAACCGGTCTTGTCGGCGAGCACCTGGATGTAGTGCTCGATCGGGTCCTCGCCGTCCTTCGGGCCGACGGTCTCGTGCAGCTGGCCGAGCACCAGGCGTTCGAAGGTGTCGCCCTGCAGGCGCACGGCGCGTTCGCCGAGCCGGCCCATCAGCTGGTTGGCGCGGGAGAAGAGCAGGTCCCCGGCGAGGATGGCGATGGAGTTACCCCAGACCACCTGGGCACTGGGCACGCCGCGACGCTTCTCCGCGTCGTCCATGACGTCGTCGTGGTACAGCGAAGCCAGGTGGGTGATCTCGATGGCGGCAGCGGCGCGGATGACGTCTGGCACGGTGCCGTCGCCGAGGTGCGCGGTGAGCAGAGCGAGCATCGGACGCACCCGCTTGCCGCCGGCGTCGAGCAGGTAGCGGCTGGTGACGGCCGCGATCTCGTCGGCGAAGACGAGCTCGCCGAGCAGGGTCGTCGTCACTTCTTCCAGGCCGTGGTCGATGCTGGCCGCCAGGCCGCGGTCGGCGGCGGTGGAGAAGATTCGATCGCTCAGGCCCAGTTGCGACGTTACCGACGGGCTCCGGCGGGCCACGGGGGCGGTCAATTTCACTCTGTCAGCCTAACGATCGGATCTGGGAGTTTCAGGAGGTAGGGGTCGCGGACTCGGTGGCCTTGATCCCGCGGTGCAGTGCCACGATACCGAGGCTCAGGTTGCGGTACGCGACGGCATCGTATCCGGTGTGGCGCAGCCATCCACTGAGGGTGGGCTGGTTCGGCCAGGCCTCGATCGATTCGCCCAGGTAGTCGTACGCCTCGGCGTTGGAGGAGGCCAGCTTGACGATGCGCGGCATCACGTGGTTGAGGTAGGCGAAGTAGCCCACCCGGATGGGCGCGAAGGGCGGTGTGGTGAACTCGCAGATGACCACGCGGCCCCCGGGCTTGGTGACCCGGTAGAACTCGGCGAGGGCCTTCTTGGGCTCGACGACGTTGCGCAACCCGAAAGAGATGGTGACGGCGTCGAACTCGCCGTCCTTGAACGGCAGCGCGGTGGCGTCGGCCTGCACGAACTCCACGTTGGGGTTGTCGGCGTGCCGTTCGCGGCCGACCGTGATCATGCCCTCGGAGAAGTCGGCGGCGACGACGTGCGCGCCGGTGTGGCTGAGCGCGACGCTGGAGGTGCCGGTGCCGGCCGCGATGTCGAGGATGCGTTCGCCCGGTTGCGGGTTCACGGCGCGCGTGGTCGCGACGCGCCACAGCGACGCATTGCCGACGGACAGCAGCGCGTTGGTGCGGTCGTAGTGCGTGGAGACCAGGTCGAACATGGCGGCGACCTGCGCTGGCTGCTTATTGAGATCTGCTCTAGTCACCGGACCAGTCTAGATTGTGGAGCTGGTCACGGTATCCGCGCGGGGGCATAGGGTAGATGAGTGAATGCGCCAGCTCTAACGGTTGAGACCTCCCCGATTGCCGACATTCGCCAACTCATCCTGCTGCTCGACTCGCGTCAGCCGTTGCTCTGGATGCGCCGCAACCAGGGTCTGGCCGGCATCGGCACGGCCCTCCGGTTAGAGTTCTCCGGGCCGACCCGCATGACGGATGCCGCCGCCGCCTGGAGGGACGTCGTCGCGGCCGCCACGGTCACCGACCCGCTCGCCCGCACCGGCACGGGGCTGCTGGCCTTCGGCACCTTCGCCTTCGACGACTCGTCCAGCCAGACCAGCGTGCTGATCGTGCCGGAGGTGATCGTGGGCCGTGAAGACGGCCAGTGCTGGGTCACCCGCATCTGGCCGACCGGGCAGAGCGCGCCGGAGATCCCGTTGGCGCTGCATCCGCTCGGCGACGAGTACCGCATCTCGCTGCTGCCGGGCGCGATGACGACGGACGGTTACCGGGACGCCGTCGGCGCGGCGATCGGGCACATCGGCGACCAGGATGTGAGCAAGGTGGTGCTCGCCCGCGACCTGGTGGGCCGGCTGCCCGCCGAGAGCGACCTGCGCCGGCTGCTGACCGACCTGGCCCTCGGCTACCCGGACTGCTGGACCTACGCGGTCGACGGCCTCGTCGGCTCCAGCCCCGAAACGCTGATCCGCGCCGACCGGAACGAGGTCAACGCCCGGGTGCTGGCCGGCACCATCTCCCGTGGGGTGGATGCCGCCGCCGACATCGAGGCGGCCCTCGCCCTGGCCACCTCCAGCAAGGACGGCGACGAGCACGAGTTCGCCGTGCAGAGCGTGCTGGCCGCGTTGCGCCCACACACCTCGGTGCTGACCACGAGTGAGATCCCCTTCACGGTGAAGCTGCCGAACCTGTGGCATCTGGCGACCGACGTGGAGGGCACGCTGAGCGACGGCTCCACCTCGCTCGACCTGATCGCGGCCATGCACCCGACCGCCGCCGTGGCCGGCACCCCCACCCTGGAGGCGCTCGCGTTGATCCGGGAGCTGGAACCGTTCGACCGCGGCCGCTACGCCGGTCCGGTGGGCTGGGTGGGCGCCGACGGCGACGGCGAGTGGGCCATCGCGCTGCGCTGCGCGCAGGTCGGTCCGGCCGGCGACGTCACCGCCTACGCCGGCTGCGGCATCGTGCTGGACTCCGACCCCGACCGGGAGCTGGCCGAGACCCGGATGAAGTTCCGCCCGGTGGTGGAGGCGTTCAGCTGACCTGATCGCCGGATGGGGCGAATCTGAATCGGTCGGATTCAGGCGGTCAGATTGTTGATCTGGCCCACCAGGGAGACGACAACGAAGATGTCGATCACGATGTTGGTGGCCACCGCGACCAGGGACAGGATCAGCCCCGCGGTGCCGAGCTCCGGCCGGTTCGACCGGCGCCGGGCCGAGAGGCTCAGGATGACGCCCACGGCGCCGATCACAAACCCGAGCACCGGTGCCCAGCCGGCGGCGAACGCGACGATTCCCACGATCACGGCCGCGCGCGCGAGCCCGTCGGCGCGCACCCGCGTCGGCGGAAGCTCGACCGCCGGCCGGGAGGACGCGGGTTTACCGGACATCGGTGGCTCGTTCAAGGGGCACCTCGACGAGGGCGGGGCCGGCCGGCGGCGAGGTCAGCGCCGCTTCCAGGTCACTGCGGGTGCCGGCCAGGGTGTAACTCCAGCCGTATGCGGCGGCGAGGGATTGCAGGTTCACTCCGTGCGGGGTGAACAAAACCCGGTCGACGGCGTCGGGGCTGGCGGTGCCGGCCACCTCGAGGCCGTCGAAGATGGTGCCGCCGCCGTCGTTGCCGACGATCAGCTGCAGCCTGGGCCGCACCTCGCCTGGCGCGATCAAGAGTGACCCGATGTCGTGCAGCAGGGTGACGTCGCCCACCAGCAGCCGGGTGGTTCCGGTCGAGAGCGGATGCGGCCCGGCCTGGCTGGCCAGCGCGATCCCGAGGGCTGTGGCGATGGTGCCGTCGATGCCGGCGAGCCCCCGGTTGGCGTGCACCCGGATCTTCTTGCCGGTCACCCTGGTGTCCAGTTCCCGGATCAGCCGGGACGCGCCCAGCACGAGTCGGTCGTGCGGCCAGGACGCACGCCAGACTGCGTCGGCCAGAATGGCGCGAGTGACCGGGGCTTTCAGCGCGGCGAACTCGGCCTTGGTCATGCCGTTTGCGCCGACCGGGGGTGCGTCGAGCTCAGTGTCCGCGCCGAGGATGCCGCGGCTGGTCATCACCCAGCTGCCCGTCCAGGCCCGGGCTTCCCGGCTGTTCGCGGCGGCGAGTACCGCGTCGGAGGCTCGCACCGAACGGGCGAAGGTGCTCACCCGGTGACCCGGGTTGTACCATTCCGCGCCCACCGGGGCGACGACCACGGTGGTCAGATCCGGTTGCTGCACCAGCGCCGGCACCTCCCGGCTGAGGGTGGGGTGACCGAACACGATCACCCGCTGCACGGCGCCGCCGAAGTCGGGGTCGCGCAGCAGCTCACGGTAGGCGACCACCAGATTGGGGCCGAAGCGGGAGCCGCTGGACACCTCGGCGATCAGTGGCCAGCCCGCGGTCCGGGCCAGCTGTTCGGCCTCAGGGCCGGCACCGGCACCGGCCACGACAATCGTGCGGGGGCCATCGTCGAGCACCACCGGCGGGTCGGCGATCTCGGTCGCGCCACCGGCATCCACCGTGCTGCTGGATGCGGCATCGCCGGCGACGGCCGCGGCGCTGAGCTCGACCGCAGCTGAGAGCGGTTCCCGAAATGCCAGGTTCAGCTGGGCCGGACCGGGGGTGAGCGTGTCCACCCCGGTCGCGGCCGCGAACGCCCGGCGGGCCACCGTCACGGCGGTGTCGGGCTCGTGGTCGGCTCCGGCGGGTGCGGCCACGTCGTCGCAGAGCCGCACGGCGCAGGCGAACAGGCCCGGCTGCACGGTGGTCTGATTCGAGCGGATGCCGCGCATCTCCGCCGGCCGGTCGGCCGTGAGCAGGATCATCGGTACCGAGGAGTGGTGCGCCTCGAGCACGGCAGGGTGCAGATTGGCCACGGCCGTGCCGGAGGTGCAGACCACCAACGCCGGTCGACCGGTCTCTACGGCCAGTCCGAGAGCGAGAAAGCCGGCGCCGCGTTCGTCGATCCGCACGTGCAGACGCAGCAGGCCGATGCGCTCGAATTCGGCGGCGGCGAGAGCGAGCGCCTGCGACCGCGATCCGGGACTGAGCACCAGGTCGAGCACGCCGAGCCGTACGAACTCGGCGAGCAACGCGACGCTGAAGTCGGTGGCGGGGCTGCCGCTATGAAGCGGTGCGGCCTGTGTCGATGTGGAGGGAGTGGCCTCAGGCATCCCGTCGGCCCGGCTGGTCACCCTCACCGGGCTCGGTGGTGTTGGGGTCGACACCGGCCGCACCGGGACGGCCGGCCGGACCGTCGGGGGTCGTGCCGGAATCGTCGAGGTCGGCCAGCTCTTGCTCCATCTGGCGGATGCGCTCTTCCTGGTCCTTGTTCTTGTTCAGGCCCTTGAGGAAGTCGATGTCATCGTCGGGAGCCATGGTGCGGGTCGTGCGGCCGACCGGCTGGTTGCGTCGGCCACGGCCGATCAGCAGCCACAGGATCGGTCCGATCACCGGGATGAACACGATGATGAGGATCCACGCCCACCGCGGCAGACCCCGAATGCGGGACCGGTCGAAGAGCGCGCAATCCACCACCGTATAGATGGTCAGAATTACGACGACAACACCGAGGCCGAACAACAGGCGGAACATGCCCCAATTGTAGGCCGGTCACCCGAGAGAAACGTGAGTACGGTCAGGGAGCACGTTCTAAACTGGAATCATGAAAGCCCTTCCAGCATGGTTGACCTACACCCTGCTCCGTATTCTGCTTTTCGCGGTGCCGTTCACCATCCTGTACGTGCTGGGTCTCGAGGGTTGGCTGGCAGCGTTGATCGCGGCGGTGATCGGCCTCTGCCTGTCGTACATCTTCCTGCGCCGACCGCGTGAAACCGTCGCCACCGACCTCTACGAGGTGCGACACCGGGAGAAGGAACCGGTGCACCCCGACGCCGAGTCCGAGGACGCCGCCGTCGATCGGGCCGACGAGGTCCGACGCGGCCCGGCGGCATCCTAACCGGCGGTCGCGTTCCGCTGGTCGGCTGCCGCTACGGCCAATAGGTCCCGGAACGCTCGTAGCGCCGGTGCGCCCCGCCCGGCCTCCCGCTGAGCGGTGAAAATGCTGCGCCGCGGCTGACCCGGCAGCAGTTCGAGCCGGCAGGTGGTGCTGCGACCGGTCCAGACCAGGTCGGGCATCAGGCCCACCGCGTTGCCGGACTCGATCAGCCGGATCTGCGCCTGCAGGTCGGCGGTCTCGTAGCGCACGTCCGGTTCGAACCCGGCGCTGCGGCAGAGCTGCTCGGCGAAATGCCGGGAGGCGGTGCCGCGCGGTTCCATCACCCACGGAACCGTGCCCACGTCGGCCAGCTCCGCGACCGGCCAGAGCGCGGCATCCGTCGCCGGTAACGCCAGGCGGATGGCGTCGGTTGTCAGTTCCTGCCGGTGCAGTCCCGGCAGCCACGGGGTGGCGTGCGCCGGGTACTGCTCGGCGATGACCATGTCGAAGTCCCGCGCCCAGGTGTCGTGCAGCGCCTGCTCCGGCTCCTGCTGCACCATCTCCACCCGCACCTCCGGGTGCTGCCGGGCCATCGCCCAGAGCGCGGCCGGCATCAGTGCCAGCGCGGCGGACTGGAACACCGCCACGCGCACCGACCCGCGCACGGTGGTCTGCGATGCGCGCAGGCCGGCCTCTGCGCGTTCCAGGGTGTCGAGCACCTCCCCAGCGGATGCCACCAGCAGTTCGCCCTGCGGCGTGAGGCGCAGCCGCCGCCCGGCCTTGCGGGTCAGGGCGGCTCCGGCCTCCTTCTCCAACTGGCTGAGTTGCTGGGACACCGCCGACGGGCTCAAGCGCATGGACTCGGCCACCGCGGCCACGGTGCCCCGGATGGAGAGTTCCCGCAGCAGAACCAGGCGACGCACATCCAGCATTCTCAGCCTCCAAAGCATTAGCTGCGCTGAAGCTTACCAATCAGTAAGAGGCACTTTTTCTGAAGCGTTCCGGCTCGGATACTGAGAGGATGCCGGGCCTGCACGAGCCCGGCCCCCGTCGCCGAAGGAACACCATGACCGACCTCGCACCCCGGCCGCACACCGAGCAGCCCACCGGCAGCGACACGCCCGCCCTGCCGACAGTACCGACCGAGCTCGCTGCCGAGTCCGTCGCGCTGGTGCGGCGGTGGCTGAACGAGGCCGCGGGCTACCCGGTCGACGGGTCGGCCGCCCAGCTGGCCGGGGTGCTACGTGACCCCAAGGGACTCGCGTTCACCGTGGGGTTCGTCGACGGCGTCGTCCGCCCGGAGGACCTCGGTGTCGCCGCGCGCACCCTCGCCCGGATCGCCCCCGACGTGCCGGCCTTCCTTCCCGCCCCGATGCGCGCTGCGGTGCGGCTCGGTGGCCTGATGGCGCCGATCCTGCCCTGGCTGGTGGTTCCGATCTCCCGCCGGGTGCTGCGGCACATGGTGGGCCACCTCATCATCGACGCCACCGACGCCAAGCTCGGCCCGGCGATCGGCAAGATCCGCGGTGAGGGAATCCGCTTGAACGTCAACCTGCTCGGCGAGGCGGTGCTCGGCGAGGGTGAGGCCGCGCGTCGTCTGGCCGGCACGCACCGGTTGCTCGGCCGGGACGACGTGGACTACGTCTCGATCAAGGTGTCGTCGACCGTGGCGCCGCACAGTGCGTGGGCGTTCGACACCGCGGTCGCCGACATCGTGCAGCACCTGGCGCCGCTGTTCACCCGGGCGGCCGAGGCCCCCACGGCCAAGTTCATCAACCTCGACATGGAGGAGTTCAAGGACCTCGACCTCACCATCGCGGTGTTCACCGAGCTGCTCGACCGGCCCGAGTTCCAGTCCCTCGAGGCCGGCATTGTGCTGCAGGCCTACCTGCCCGACGCTCTGTCGGCGATGGAGCGGCTGCAGGACTGGGCGGCTGCTCGCCTGGCCCGCGGTGGTGCGGGCATCAAGGTGCGCCTGGTGAAGGGCGCCAACCTGCCGATGGAGCAGGTGGAAGCGGAGGTGCACGGCTGGCCGCTGGCGACCTGGCACACCAAGCAGGACTCCGACACCCACTACAAGCGCGTGGTCGACTACGCGCTGCAGCCCGACCGGATTCGCAACGTGCGCCTGGGCATCGCCGGGCACAACCTCTTCGACATCGCCTACTCCTGGCTGCTCGCCGGGCAGCGTGGGGTGCGCGATGGGATCGAGTACGAGATGCTGCTCGGTATGGCGCAGGGGCAGGCCGAGGCCGTGCGCCGTGAGGTCGGTAGCCTGCTGCTGTACACCCCGGTGGTCTCCCCCGCCGAGTTCGACGTGGCTATCGCCTACCTGATCCGCCGGTTGGAGGAGGGTGCGTCCAGCGACAACTTCATGTCGGCGGTCTTCGAACTGCAGAGTGACGAGGCCCTGTTCGCCCGGGAGGAAGCTCGCTTCCGCGCCTCGCTGACGGCATTGACCGACACCCCGGCCGACACCGTGCCGACCACCCACCGGGTGAGTGACCGGTACGCGGCCGTGACCCGGCCCGGTGTGGCCGGTTTCGAGAACACGCCAGACACCGACCCGTCGGTGGCCGTCAACCGGGACTGGGCCCTGGCCATCCTGGGTCGGGTGCCCGGTTCGGCGCTCGGCACGACCACCATCGAGAGTGCTCGAGTGACGGATGCCGCGACGCTGGACGCCGTGCTCGACCAGACCCGACGGGCCGCGACCGGATGGGGCGCCCTGACCGGCGCTGCCAGGGCCGAGGTGCTGCACCGCGCCGGCGAGGCGCTCGAAGCTCGCCGCGCCGATCTGCTCGAGGTGATGGCCGCCGAGGCCGGCAAGACCATCGACCAGGCCGATCCGGAGGTGTCGGAGGCGATCGACTTCGCGCACTACTACGCCGACCTGGCCCGGGAACTCGACGCGGTCGACGGTGCCACGTTCACCCCGGCTTCGATCACGCTGGTCACGCCGCCGTGGAACTTCCCGGTGGCCATTCCGGCCGGTTCGGTACTCGCCGCCCTCGCTGCCGGGTCCGCCGTCGTGCTGAAGCCGGCCGGACTGGCCGAGCGTTGCGGTGCCGTCATCGCCGAGATCCTGTGGGCGGCCGGTGTTCCCACCGACGTGCTGCGGCTCGTCCAGGTTCCGGAGGACAGCCTCGGCGCTCACCTGATCGCGCACCCGAGCGTCGACCGGGTCATTCTCACCGGCGCGTACGAGACCGCGGAGCTGTTCCGTCGGTTCCGGCCCGACCTGCCGCTGCTGGCGGAGACGAGCGGGAAGAACGCGATCATCGTCACCCCCAGCGCCGACCTCGACCTGGCCGTGAAGGACGTCGTGGCCAGCGCGTTCGGCCACGCCGGCCAGAAGTGCTCGGCCGCGTCCCTGGTGATCCTGGTCGGCAGCGTCGCGTCGTCCCGCCGGTTCCGCACCCAGCTGCTCGATGCGGTCGCCTCCCTCACGGTCGGTTACCCGACCGACCCGGCGACCCAGATGGGCCCGGTCATCGAACCGGCCACGGGCAAGCTGCTGACCGGTTTGACCACCCTGGGCGCCGGCGAAAGCTGGTTGCTCGCCCCGAAGCAGCTCGACGAGACCGGGCGGTTGTGGAGCCCGGGCGTGCGCGATGGGGTCAGGGCCGGATCGGCCTTCCACCTCACCGAGTACTTCGGGCCGATTCTGGGCATCATGACCGCCGACACCCTCGACGAGGCGATCGGCCTGGCCAATGCGGTGGACTACGGCCTCACCACCGGTCTGCACGCGCTTGACCCGGCCGAGATCGCGGTCTGGCAGGGCAGCATCCAGGCCGGCAATCTGTATGTGAACCGCGGCATCACCGGTGCGATCGTGCGCCGCCAGCCGTTCGGCGGCTGGAAGAAGTCGGCGGTCGGTCCCGGCACCAAGGCCGGCGGCCCGAACTACCTGGTGGGCCTCGGTTCGTGGAGTTCCGCACCGGCCGACAACGGCCTCCCGGTCACGGACCCCGCGGCCACCGGCATCCTCGCCGCCGCCCGGCCGCTGCTGTCGGACGCCGACATGGCGACACTGGAGCGGGCACTCGGCAGCGACGCGCGCGCCTGGGCGGAGAGGTTCGGGCTCACCGCCGACGTGTCGGGGCTGGCCGCTGAGCGCAACCTGTTCCGGTACCGCACACCGGCCGAGCCGGTCGCCATCCGTCTTGCCGAGGGTGAGCCGCTGGTGTCACTGGCTCGGATCGTGGCCGCCGCCGCTCTGGCCGGTGCCCCTGTCACGGTGTCAGCGGGCGTGCCGGTGCCGGCCGGCCTGGTGGATGCGTTCGCCCCGGTT
>Ga0247816_10001780_pt1 | contig 10345 bp, 7 predicted proteins | sample UWRJL209509C1_FD_179930 | JGI IMG/M metagenome (GOLD analysis project Ga0247816, IMG submission 179930) | Plant litter microbial communities from Arlington Agricultural Research Station in Wisconsin, United States - UWRJ-L209-509C-1 | ecosystem: Environmental > Terrestrial > Plant litter >...
CCCCACATTGCGCAGCAGCCACTCCCGCGTCTCCTCGAGAGTCGAGGTCACGCGCTGCCTGCCACTGAAGAACGCCACGATCGGAGCCGCGATCGTGCTCGCGGCGATCACGGTGAAGATCGCCGTCGCGAGAACGGCCGGCAGCACCTCGAGCCCGGCCGAGCCGATCACAACGCCTGCGGCGAGCGAGATGATCAGGTTCTTCGGACGAAACGCCGAGTAGACGAAGCCGATCGCGAGCCCGCGCCACAGGGTCAGGGAGTCGATCGCCTTCACCCATCGCGGAACCGGTGCGTGCTCCCCCGCCTTGGGGCGGCGCAGCCACTGCAGCACGGCGAGAACTATCAGGAGCACCCCGAGCACGATCTCGACGCCGCCGACCGTGTACATCGGCGTCTGCGGCCGCGACTTCGGCAGCAGCGCCGAGAGCAGCGCGAAGACGGTCGTCATGATCGCGATCCCGCCCACCCAGCCGATCAGAAAGCCGACGCTCGTGCCCTTCGCCCGGGGCGAGAGCAGCATGATGATCGTCGCGACGACCGGGGTGGGGCTGATCGCGATGCCGAGAGCCAGCGGAAGCATCTCGCCGATTACGGGCCCCATCCATCTCTCCCTCGATGCCGGACTGCAGATTCCCGCAACGTGATGACGTCAGACTGCCCGCGGTGCCGCTCGCGAGCCTCACCCGCGAGAGGCGAGGTGAGGCGGCATCGGCTCGGCCATCGTGGTGGCACAGTCCACGCGCAGGCGAGAGAGGTACGACAATGAACATCTGGAACGACTTGTGGTCGATCATCTGGTTCTTCTTCTGGAGCTTCGTCTTCATCGCCTACCTCATGGCGTTGTTCTCGATCATCTCCGATATCTTCCGCGACAGGGAGCTCAACGGGTGGCTGAAAGCGGTGTGGATCATCTTCCTGGTCTTCCTGCCGTTCCTCACTGCCCTGGTCTACGTGATCGCGCGCGGACGCGGGATGGCAGAGCGCAGTCAGAAAGACGTGCGGCAGGCGCAGGAGGCCACCGACACCTACATCCGGTCGGTCGCGGCCTCCAGCCCGGCCGACGAGATCGCGAAGGCGAAATCGCTGTACGACGCGGGCACGATCAACGCGGAGGAGTTCGCGCATCTCAAGTCGCGGGCACTCGGCACCGCCCGCGTGTAGCCGCCGACCGGTGAGGCGGAGGGCGCATCCGGTGCTGCACTGATCCGGCCTAGTCTGGAACGGTGAACCCACCAGGCCGCTCACGCGCCCGACGCCTCGCCGACCTCGGCCTCGCCCCGGCGCGCTACGCGCGGGTGCTGCAGGCCTCCGACCGCACCCCGCTGCTCCAGGTCATCAAGACGGCGGCGGCCGCGAGCCTCGCCTGGCTGGTCTGCATTCTCCTCCTGCCGGGGCATCTGCCGATCTTCGGCACGATCGCCGCGATCCTCGTGGTGCAGCCGAGCATCAACCAGTCATTCTCGAAGGCCCTCGAGCGCACCGTCGGTGTGATCGCCGGTGTCATCATCGCCTCCCTGGGACTCGCCCTCTTCGAGGTCACGAGCTGGCTCATCCTCGTCTCGATCCTCGTCTCGTTGCTCGTGGGCTGGGCGTTCCGGCTCAGTCAGGCGACGACGGCCCAGATTCCGATCAGCGCGTTGCTCGTGCTCACCATCGGCGCGCAGACCTCCGGGTACGCGCTCGAGCGCATCCTCGAGACCATGATCGGTGCGGCGATCGCGGTGGTCGTCAACGTCATCGTGGTCCCGCCGGTCAGGCTGGGCCCCGCGCAAGACGCCATCGCCCGGCTCGGTGCCGAGGTCGCGAACTCGCTCGACGACCTGGCGAGACTCATCGAGAAGCCGTCCACGGCCGAAGAGCGCACCGCGGCCCTCGTCTCCGCCCGGCTGCTGCGGCCGATGCAGCTCAAGGCCGGAGCCGCCATCACGAGCGCCGAAGAGAGTCTGCGGTTCAACCCGCGGCGTAGCGCCCACCGCACGTCGCTCGCCCGCGACAGCGAGCTGCTCGAGACGCTGCAGGTGCTGGTGCTGCGGGTGCCCGGAATGCTCCGCGCCCTCGACGACCGGTACGACGAGACCATCCACACCGAACGCACCGCCGCCGGGCTCGCGTCGGAGGTGTCGCGCGCCGCCCACGACCTCCGGATCGTGCTGAGGGGTGCCGACGCCTCCTCCGACGACAGAGCGCCGACCACGGCGGAGATCCCCGCGCTCACCGAGCCGTTCACGGTTCTCGCACCGAGCGCCGCCCATTGGATCCTCATCGGCTCGCTGCTCGAAGACCTGCGCCGGGTGCGCGAGGTGATCGTCGAGGCCGGGGAGCACCGCGCGGCGTCGTGAACCCGGCGTGGGAGAATGACGTGTGACTTCGACCCCGGTTTCCGCCTCTGCCCCCGTTGCCGCCTCGATCGGCCTGCTCTTCGACGTCGACGGGCCCATCGCCAGCCCCGTCACCCGCCGCATCGCGATCCCGAGCATCATCGACGACCTCGTGCTGCTCGCCGCTGCCGGCGTTCCGATCTCGTTCATCACCGGGCGCTCCGACGCGTTCATCCGCGACGAGGTCATCACCCCGCTCCTCGCGGCCGGCCTCGGCGAGGCGCTCGCCGACCCGCAGAACCGCATGTTCGCCGTCTTCGAGAAGGGCGCGGCGTGGACGCCGGTCACCGCAGGCGGTCTCGGCGACGTCGTGGTCGATGACAGCGTCGCGCTGCCCGACGTCGTCGTCGACGAGGTGCGTGAGCTCGTGGCATCCGAATTCTCCGACACCATGTTCTTCGACGAGACGAAGCGCGCGATGATCTCGGTGGAGCAGCGCACCGACGTGGCCCACGCCGACTACGTCGAGGCGCAGAAGCTCTTCAACGAGGCCGCCTACGCCGTTGTGGCCCGTCACGGACTCGGGGTGCGCTTCGGCGACCGCGAGACACCGGATGCCTCGGGGCTCGTGCCATTCCGTCTCGACCCCACCATCATCTCGACCGACATCGAATCGGTGCAGCTCGACAAGGACCGCGGCGCCGAACGCGCGCTCGAGTACTTCGCCTCGAGCGGGCCGCTCCCCCGGCTCTGGCGCTCCGTCGGCGACTCCCGCAGCGACTACCTCATGGCCGACCACCTGCACTCAGCGGGCTACGACGTGGCCCATGTCGACGTGCGCCCCTCCGACGGCATTCTCGAGCGGCCGTACGACGTCATCGTCGAGGGCGAGCTGATCCACGACGAGGCCGGGGCGGCGTTCCTCGCGCACTGGGTGACGAAGCTGGGACTGCGCTAGCCGCACCCCCGTCGCCCCGTTTCTATGCCGCTCCGTCCCGCGGCCGAATCGGCACCTCGACTCCGGCGTGAATCGTTCCAGTTGCACGAATCGACAGTCTGCGCGAAGAATCGGGTCGATTCGTGACCCCTCGCGAGGCGGGCGGGCGGGGGCTATCGGGCTGGGTCATCGCGAGACCCGTGTGGGCGACCCCTTTCGCACGGCCGGCGGCGGCGCGAAGATGGGCGCATGGCCGATGAACCGGTGCCGCCCGGCGTGCGGGCGCAACTCCTCGCGACGGAGCACTGGGGGCTCCTCGCCTCCCGCAGCACCGCGCAGGGCGAGGTGCTGACCCGCATCAGCATGTTCCTCACCCTCGTCTCCGCCTCGCTCGTGAGTCTCGCGCTCGTCGGCCAGGCCACCGACTTCTCCGACCCGTTCGCCGTCTTCGCGATCGCCGTGCTCGGGATCGCCGTGCTCGTGGGCTTTCTCACGCAGATCCGGGTCTTCAACGTGGGCATGGAAGACCTCATGTACGTGCTCGCGATGAACCGGCTGCGCGGCGCCTACGTCGAGATGGATCCGTCGATCGCCCGCTATCTGATGGCGGCTCCGTACGACGATCGGGCGGGGGCTGAGCGCACCTACTATTTTCTGGGCCGCCGCAGCGATTTCAGCCAGGTGGCCGGCAGCAGCATGATCTTCATCGCCGCGGTCAACTCCGCGTTGGCCGGCCTGCTCATCGCGTCCGTCGTTGCGGCGTTCTCGCTGCCGTTCGCCGTGGCGGCGGTTGTGGGTGTGCTGGGCGGGCTCGCCTATTTCGGGATCACCATCGCCACCGGGGGCCGGCGGTTCTACGAGCTCTGGAGCGCCTACCGGCCTCAATTCCCCACTCCGCAGGCGGCGTCTGACGAACCGCGGGAGTAGGCGAAACCGACACGCGCGGGCTGCATCCGACACGCCGCGAGAATGTCGGTGGCAATTGACATATTCGAACGTATGTTCGAACATAAAGAGATGCCAGCGGCAGCGTCTTTCCTCTCCCCAGCCGTCCCGGCGAGCCATCCGGCCGTTGGTGAATACCCCACGCGCCTGAGAGATCTGCACGCTGCTGCTGGCCCAGACTCTGCGGTTTCGAATGCTGCCGATGCCGTTCCCGACGGCAAGGCCCAGAAGGTTCTCGAACTGCAGTCGCGCATCCGTTCGATGCAGTCGACGAAGCTCGATACCCGCAGCCTGCCCACCCATCCCGCCATCGCCCGCCTGTTGCCCGGCGGCGGCCTGCAGCAGGGCTCGGTCTACTCGGTCGCGGGTTCGGCCACGCTGCTGATGGCGCTGCTCGCCGGCCCGAGCGCCGCCGGCTCGTGGTGCGGCGTCGTCGGTGTGCCCGAGTTCGGCATCGAGGCCGCGGCGCGCTTCGGCATCGACCTCGAACGCCTCGTGCTCGTGCCGCGTCCCGGCGACCAGTGGCTCGGGGTCACCTCGGCGATCGCCGACGTGATGGGCGTCGTGGTGACCCGGCCGCCCAAGCGGGCGAGCGACGGGAGCGTGGCGCGTCTCTCGGCCCGGCTGCGTCAGCGCGGGTCGACCCTCATCGTGCTGGGCACCTGGCCGCAGAGCGACGCCGTGCTCAGCCTGTCACGCAGCGACTGGAGCGGAATCGGCAACGGACACGGCTACCTCGAGGCGCGGCAGGCCACCGTCACGGTCACGGCCGCGGGCGGCCGACCACGCAGCGCCCGCCTGTGGCTGCCCGACCAGGCCGAGCAGTTTCGCGAAGTCACGCCGCTCTATTCACGCGCTGCCGATCCGCGCGAGACCCGCACCCCGGTCGAGACACACGAACGACGGGCGGCGACGGGATGACCACGGCCACCCGCACGATGGTGCTCTGGAGTCCCGACTGGCCGATCACGGCGGCGACCCGCGACCTGGGCCTCGCACCCGGCGCGCCGATCGCGATGATCGAGGCGGGCGTCGTCTTCGCCTGCTCCCCCGCCGCCCGGCTCGACGGTGTGCGGCGCGGCCTGCGAGTGCGCGAGGCGCAGGCGCGCTGCACGACCCTCATCGTGCTGCCGCACCGTCCCGAGGTCGACAACCGTGTGTTCGAGCCCGTCGTCACCGAGATCGAACGGATGATGCCGGGAGTGCAGCTTCTGCGCCCCGGGAGCCTCGCGATCCGGGCGCGTGGTCCCGCCCGCTACTACGGCGGCGAGAAGCCGGCCGCCCTCTCGCTCATCGGAGTGCTCGACGACCTCGGCATCGCCGGCACGCGCGTGGGCATCGCCGACGGGCCGTTCACGGCAGAACAGGCGGCACGCAGCACCCGTGGCGACTCGCGCAGTGGCTCCGTCCGCGTGGTCGCAGAGGGCGCATCCGCTCAGTTCCTCGCCCCACTGCCGCTCGCGATCCTCGACGAGCCGGGCATCGCCGTGCTGCTGCAGCGGCTCGGCATCCGCACGCTCGCCGCGTTCGCCGCCCTCGACGACACCGACGTGCGCGAGCGGTTCGGAGCCCCGGGAGCCCGGGCGCACGCCCTCGCCCGGGGGCTCGACGCGCGCCTCGTCTCTCCGCGGGTGCCGCCGCGTCAGCTCGAGCAGTCGGTGGCGTTCGAGCCGGCACTCGACCGCATCGACCAGGTGAGCTTCGGAGTGCTCGGCATCGCCGAGGCGTTCATCACGGGGCTCATCGCCGCGAAGCTCGTCTGCACGGCCATCCGCATCGACATCGACTCCGATTCCGCCGAGGTCTCCGGGCGCAGCTGGCTGCACCCGCGCTCCTTCACCGCGAGCGAGATCGTCGACCGCGTGCGTTGGCAGCTGCAGGGCGGCGCGGCCGAGACCGGGCTCAGCTCGGGGGTCGTGCGGGTCACCGTGACGCCCGAGAGCGTCGACTCCGTGGGCAACCACGAAGAGGGACTCTGGGGCTCGGGGCCCGACGAACGCATCCACCACGGGCTCTCGCGGGTGCAGGGCATGCTCGGTCACGAAGAAGTGCTCACCGCCGTCGTGGGCGGCGGCCGCACCCTCGCCGACCGGGCGACGCTCGTGGCCTGGGGCGACCGCCCGCCGGCCGTCGCTGTGCGCCCCTGGCCGGGGCAGCTGCCACAACCGGCGCCCGCCACGGTGTTTCCCACCGGGCATCCGGTGCACGTGTTCTCGGCCGACGGCCGCGGGGTGAGCGTCGACGAGCGCGGTGTGCTCTCCGCGGCACCCGTCGAGTTCAGCGCCGGCGCCGGCGGTGCGCTGCGCCCGGTCACCGCGTGGGCCGGCCCGTGGATCGTCGACGAACGCTGGTGGGACGCGGCGACCAGCCGGCGGGTGAGCCGCTTCCAGATCGTCGACGGCGACGGCGTCGCCTGGCTGCTCGTGTTCGCGGGGCGTGGCGCCGAGGCGCACTGGGCAGCCGAAGCGCGGTACGACTGATGGGCTGGAACAACCCGCCGATCCCCTGGTCGGAGTTCGAGCGCAAGCTGTCAGACGCCTCCCGCCCGACGACCACACCCGTGGGCGCCGACGGCGGCGACAGCCCGGCGTGGTCGACGCTGCGGCACGCCTACCGCGCGCCCGAGCAGCAGCGCGCCGGCGACGCGGGCCTTGTGCCCTACGCCGAGCTGCACGCCCACTCCAACTTCAGTTTTCTCGACGGCGCATCGTCGCCCGAGAACCTCGTAGAAGAGGCCAACCGCCTCGGGCTGCACGCGCTCGCGCTCACCGACCACGACGGCCTCTACGGAATCGTGCGCATGGCAGAGGCCGCAGCAGCCCAGCAGGGCGACAACCCCACCGCCACGATCTTCGGCGCCGAGCTCTCCCTCGGTCTGCGCACCCCCCAGAACGGCATCGCCGACCCGGAGGGCAGCCACCTCGTGGTGCTCGCGCGGCAGAAGAACGGCTACCACCGCCTCGCCGGCGCCATCACGGGCGCCCAGCTGCTCGGCGACGAGAAGGGGCGCCCGCTCTACTCGCTCGACGAGCTCTCAGAACGTGCTGCGGGCGAGTGGACGATCCTCACCGGATGCCGCAAGGGAACGGTGCGCCGCGCGCTCACCGCCGCGGGCGTGAACCGCCTCGACCGTGAACGCGACGCTGCAGCAGAGGTCGACCGGCTCGTCGCCCTGTTCGGCCGCGACTCCGTGCTCGTGGAGCTCTTCGACCAGGGCGACCCGCTCGACAGCACCCACAACGACGCTCTCGCCGCGATCGCCGCCGACCGGGGGCTCGGTGTCGTGGCAACGGGCAACGTGCACTTCGCGACTCCCAAGCAGCACCACCTCGCCACCGCGATCGCCGCGGTGCGTGCGCGCCGCAGCCTCGACGAGATCGACGGCTGGCTGCCCGCGTCCGGGGCGGCGCACCTGCGCTCCGGAGCCGAGATGGCTGCGCGGTTCGCCCGCTACCCGGGAGCCGTCGAGCGCACGGTCGAGGTCGCCGACGACCTGAGCTTCGAACTGCGCCGCGCGAAGCCCGGGCTGCCGAGGCAAGACGTGCCCGAGGGGCACACGCCGATGAGCTGGCTGCGCGAGCTCGTCTGGCAGGGTGTCGAGAAGAGACACCTCGACCTCACGGCGGCGAACACCGCGCGCATCGAACGCGAGCTCGCGGTGATAGAGGAGAAAGACTTCCCCGGCTACTTCCTGATCGTGCACGACATCGTCGCGTTCGCCCGCGGCCGCGGCATCCTGTGCCAGGGTCGCGGCTCGGCGGCCAACTCTGCCGTCTGCTACCTGTTGATGATCACCGCCGTCGACCCGATCTTCTACGACCTGCCGTTCGAGCGCTTCCTCTCCAGCATGCGCGACGAGGAGCCCGACATCGACGTCGACTTCGACTCCGACCGGCGCGAAGAGGTGATCCAGTACGTGTATACGAAGTACGGCAGGCTGAACGCGGCGCAGGTGGCGAACGTCATCCAGTACCGGCCCAAGTTCGCCGTGCGCGACATGGCCAAGGCGCTCGGGCACTCACCCGGCCAGCAAGACGCCTGGTCGAAGCAGGTCGAGCGTCACGGTGCCCTGCTCGAGAGCACGGAGCACGACATCCCCGCGGCGGTCGTCGACCTGGCGCTCGAGGTGATGAAGTTTCCGCGGCACATGGGCATCCACTCCGGCGGCATGGTGCTCACCGACCGTCCGGTGGGCGAGGTCGTGCCGATCGAACGCGGGCGCATGACCGGCCGAACCGTCGTGCAGTGGGACAAAGAAGACTGCGCCTGGATGGGCCTCGTGAAGTTCGACCTGCTCGGGCTCGGTATGCTCTCGGCGCTGCAGCACGGTTTCGACATCGTGCGCGAGTCGGTCGGCGACGAGATCGGACTCGACGAGATTCCCAAAGAGGAGGCCGGCGTCTACGACATGCTCTGCCGGGCCGACGCGATCGGGGTGTTCCAGGTGGAGTCGCGCGCGCAGATGGGGCTGCTCCCCCGGCTGCAGCCGCGCCGGTTCTACGACCTCGTGGTCGAGATCGCACTCGTGCGGCCCGGCCCGATCCAAGGCGGGGCCGTGCACCCGTTCGTGCGCCGCAAGCTCGGAACCGAGAAGATCACCTATCTGCACCCCAAGCTCGAGGAGCCGCTCGAACGCACCCTGGGCGTGCCCGTCTTCCAAGAGCAGCTGATGCAGGTCGCGATGGCGGTGGGCGGATGCACCGGCGAAGACGCCGATCTGCTGCGTCGAGCCATGGGTTCCAAACGGGGCATCGAGCGCATCGACTCGCTGCGGGGCAAGCTCTACGCCGGCATGGCAGGTAACGGCATCACCGGCGACGTCGCCGACGAGATCTACTCCAAGATCCAGGCCTTCGCGAGCTTCGGTTTCGCAGAGAGCCACTCGCTGAGCTTCGCACTGCTCGTCTACGCGAGTGCGTGGATGAAGCTGCACTACCCGGCGGCGTTCCTCGCCTCGCTGTTGCGCGCCCAGCCGATGGGCTTCTACTCGCCACAGAGCCTCGTGGCCGACGCCAGACGGCACGGGGTTCAGGTGTTGCGTCCCGACATCCTGAGATCCGGAGTGGCGGCGGGACTGGAGACGCTCGAGCCGCCCACGGACGCTGAGCCTGTCGAAGCGCCCGACACCGCCCGCTGCCTCCACCGCAGCCAGCCTCCGGTGCCGCTATTCGACCGCAGCATCCCGCTCGACTACGACGCGCACCGTCGCGACGCCGGCTTCGCCGTGCGGCTGGGCCTCGACGAGGTGAAGGGCATCGGCACACCGCTCGCCGAACGCATCGTCGCCGAACGTGAACGAGGCGGCGCCTATTCGACCATGGCCGACCTCGTGCGGCGGGTCGGCGTCACCACCGCGCAGCTCGAGTTGCTCTCGGCGGCCGGCGCCTTCGACTCGCTCGGCCTCACCCAGCGCGAAGCGCTGTGGAGCGCGGGCAGCGCCGCGCAAGACCGTGCCGAGTTTCTGCCCGGGTCGATCGTCACGGTGCAGCCGCCGCTGTTCTCGATGCCCACGGAGGCGGAACAGCTCAGCTCCGACCTGTGGGCTACCGGCATCTCGACGACCGACCACCCGATCCGTCACGTACGGCACCTCCTCGACCACCGCGGTGTGCTCTCCGCGGCGGCACTGCAGACGGCCGAGACGGGGCGGCGCATCGAGGTGGGCGGGGTCGTCACACACCGGCAGCGTCCGGCCACGGCGAGCGGTATCACCTTCGTCAATCTCGAAGACGAGACCGGTCTCGTCAACGTGATCTGCTCCGTCGGCGTCTGGAACCGCTACCGGCGTGTCGCGCGCGATGCCTCGGCGATGATCGTGCGCGGCATCCTCGAGCGCTCCCCCGAGGGGGTCACCAACCTTGTGGCAGACCGGATAGAGGCCCTCGGATTGGCACAGCAGACCAGTTCCCGCGACTTCCGCTAGGAGATAAGAAAATATTTTCTTATCGAGTTTTGCCCGTTTTCCCCCAATCGCCCCAAGAACTCATATAACCTAGGCGGGAACTGGCAGGCTCACTCGAGCTTGTCGGCAAGGTTCCGACAATCGGAGCCAAGAAGAACGCTCCTGGAGGAGTTTTACATGGCAATTGGCACCGTAAAGTGGTTTAACGCAGAAAAAGGCTTCGGCTTCATTGCTCCCGAGG
>Ga0247816_10001781_pt1 | contig 10343 bp, 10 predicted proteins | sample UWRJL209509C1_FD_179930 | JGI IMG/M metagenome (GOLD analysis project Ga0247816, IMG submission 179930) | Plant litter microbial communities from Arlington Agricultural Research Station in Wisconsin, United States - UWRJ-L209-509C-1 | ecosystem: Environmental > Terrestrial > Plant litter >...
CATGCGTACTGTCTGCGTCGCCGCGCCTTGCCCTCGACATTTTTCAGGCCCGCTTGGCCCGGAAAGCCTGGGCTGGCGACTCGGGTGATGACATATTGCGTTGGCGTGCTGATGGAGCAGAAAACTCCATCGGGCATCGACGAATGGCTGCTTTCGCCCCAAAGCGGCCGATCAGCTGCACGACGACGCTGTCCTGAGCATACGGTGGTGTTACCCATTATTAATTCAAGATTTCATAGCTTGGAGTCCGCAGGGCGCAGGGTCTGATCCGCCATGCGGACACAATCTCGGCATTGAACGGGCTTGTACGCCCATGTGTTGTGCAGAGACTTCCTGAGTCCAGGATTATCTAGGCCCGCTTGTTGAACGCTGCCCGCACGCCGCCTTCGCCCAGGCGTTCGAAGCTGTCTTCGTAGTAAGACTTTCCCCACTCGATAAACGCCTGCGCATCCATCTGCACCATGCGCAGCAGCCAGGCCGAGCCATCGTCGATATCGTCGGGGATATCGGCAGCACCGCTTTGCCACGACAACCCGTCCACGCTCCAGCAGCAGAACGTCACGTGCTCGTGTTCGACCGCCTCGTCCTGCAGCCAGCGCCACAGCTCGGGCGGCAGGCCTTCGTAGAGTCCGGGCCAGATGCCGTATTCCTCGCGTGCATGGGGGCTGACCGGCGATTCGTGATCGAAGCCTTTCAGCACGACTTTTCCGTCCGCGCCGAAAAAGCCGACCACATGGTCGCCGGCGCCGTTGTCATATCTGGCCATCGCCACGCCATCGGCCCAGTCCGGTTCATGCCAGAACGCCCGCAGCCAGTCTTCGGGTGTGATGGCGGCATCGCAGCGGGCCGCGCATTGCCAGGCATGCAGGATTTGAGGTGGGGAGAGGGTAGGCAGTGTCATTTATTTATCATCCGTAAAAGCCATGGTCACCCATGCAACAGGCAGCAGGCACTGCACCGTCAGGAAGACGATCAGCGCCGCTTCCACCGCTTCGAATGGCGCGCTGCTCCCTTCGGCCAGCCTGGCCATGATCGTGTGCCAGCCATCGAAGCACAGGCTGCAGCCGTACCAGGCCAGCAGGGCAAGGGCAAGCGCACGGCGGATGCGGCCACGCACGCGCGACACCGCTATCAGCGCGGCCAGCGCCAGCGCCGGGACGATGGCCCAGTTCGATATCGTCGAGGCGAAATACAGGAAGGCAAAGCAGCGGAACGCGATCACGGGAACGGCCGCCAGGCAGGCCAGCACATACAGCAGCGGATTCACGCGGCGCAGATAGGTCATGCGCGTCAGGTCGGCTGGCGCAGCAGCTTGTCGATCAGCTGCAGCATGCCGTAAAACAGCGCGGCATACACGGCGGCGCCGATGCCCCAGACGATCAGTGCCGTGAGGAAATCGAGCTGGACCCAGGTGACGATAAACAGGATAGGGCTGGTCAGCAACGTCAGGTAGCCGCTGGTAAACAGGAAAATCCCGTTCGCTCCCTGGAAGCCCTTGCGCGCGCCGCTCACTTCCATATAACTCACCAGCAAAAGCAGGCCAACGACGGCGCAAGCCCAGATGGTCCAGAACAGCGGCATGGTTGATTCCTTCCAGGATAAGCGCGGCAGCGGTGCCACATTGTCATGAACATATGATATTGCGATATGTCAACGTGGGCAAGTGCCAGCCAACACCACGCCGCAGTCCGCTGCACGGCTTGCAGCTTGACCCGGCAGTTACTCGTCTATAATCATTTTCCATCCCAACCGTTGTTCACCATTGCGCCCCATGCTCCTTCGAATGCTGCGCTACCTGCTGGCCACTTCCCTGGCGGCACTGCATCTGTGCTGCGCCGCCGCCCAGGCAGCCCAACCGGCACCGCTGCTGTCCGACTACACCCATAGCGCCTGGGGTGCGCTGCAGGGGGCGCCGGTCGATGTGCTGAAATTCGCGCAGGGCAAGGATGGCTGGCTGTGGATCGCCACCGCCACCGGCCTGTACCGCTACGACGGCGTGCATTTCGAGCGCACCGACAGCGTGTATGGCCACCGCCTGCCGTCGTCGAATGTGCTGGGCCTGGCGGTCACCGGCGAGGGCGCCATCTGGATCGGCTACCGGCTGGGCAATGTGACGGTATTTCGCCCGGATGGCGCGCGCACCTATACGCAGGCGGACGGCCTGCCGGCGGGCGCCGTGCTCCATATCGAAGTCGCGCCCGACGGCGCCATCTGGGTCGGCACGCGCGATGGCGCAGCGCGCCTGGCGCCCGGTGCGGACCATTTCGAGCCGCAGGGCGAAGCGGTGGGATTGCCGACCCGGCGCGTATACCAGATCCTGTTCGGCCGCGACGGCACGCAGTGGATGGGCACCATGTACGGCGTGTTTTACAGACGGCCCGGCCAGGCGCGCTTTGCCCATGCCTGGCCGCGCACCATGCTGACCAGCATGGCCGAGGCGCCCGATGGCGCCATCTGGGCGGTCGACAACCAGAACAATTACTATCGCGTGCGCACCAGCGACCCCGGAAGCGCCATCAAACCCGACGCCACCGGTACCGGCATGCGCTTTGACCGCGACGGCACCATGTGGCTGCTGTCACCCGATGGCATCGAGCGCAAATTCGTGCCCGGCGGCCCCGTGGTGCCGGCACAGCGGCTGAGCTTGCAGAACGGGCTCAGCGGCGCGTTGCCGCAATCGACCTACCAGGACCGCGAAGGCAATCTGTGGTTCGGCACCTCCACCGGTCTCGATCGCCTGCGCCCGAACCGCCTGAAGACCCTGCCGGTGGCAACACCGTTCGACCATCCGGGCATGCTGCCGGGACCGAACGGCGATGTGTGGATCGGCGACTATGTGGGCGATATCCGCAGCTTTACGGCTGCCGGCGTGAAAAAAACCGAGTTGAAGCAGCATCTGGCGGCCAGTCACTGGGCGCCGGACGGCACGCTATGGCTGGGCAATGAACTGGGCCTGCACCACCGCGCCGTCGACGGCAGTTTTACGCGCGTGGCGCTGCCGCCGGGCGTCACCGGCCTGGACCCGCAGGCGCTGCAGCAGGACCGCGCCGGCGACCTGTGGGCCTCGTTTTCGGGCGGCGGCCTGTTTCGCCGCACCGGTAATGCGTGGATCAGGGATGGCGGCCTGGCCGGCTTGCCGCCGGTGCTGACGATGACCATGACGATGGATGCGCAGGGCACGGTATGGCTGGGCCATGCGAACAATCTGATCAGCCTGGTCGAAGCGGGACAGCGCACGGGCAGCGTGCGCCAGCTTGGCAGCAAGCAAGGCTTGCAGGTGGGCGCCCTGCTGCAACTGCATGCGGACAATGGCGCCATGTGGGCCACCGGCGAGAACGGCGTGGCGCTATACCGCGACGGCCGCTTCCATGCGCTGCGCGGCGCGCAGGGCGAGGCGTTTCGCGGCGTCTCGGGCATCGTGCGCCTGCCCGGCGGCGACCTGTGGCTGCATGGCGCGGACGCCATCTACCATCTCGATGCCGCCGCCCTGGCCGACTGGCTGCGCGATACGTCAAGCGTGGTGGAATTCGAACGCTTCGACGCCCTCGACGGCCTGCAGGGCCATGCCGCGCAGCTGCGTCCCCTGCCCTCGCTGATCGCCGCGCCCGACGGCCAGCTGTGGTTTTCCACCGCCGCCACCATCGCCATGCTGGACCCCGCCCGCATTCGCCGCAACCGGCTGCCGCCGCCCGTGCAGATCCATGCGCTGCTGGCCGATGGCGTGCGCTTTTCCCTGCCTGCGGTCGGCGATGGCAGGCCGCTGCGCCTGCCGCAAGGCAGCCGCAATCTGCAGATCGGCTTTACGGCGCTGAGCCTGTCCATGCCGGAGCGCGTGCGCCTGCGCTACCGGCTCACCGGGGTGGACGCCGGCTGGCAGGAACCGGTGGGCCGGCGCGAAGCGTATTACACCAACCTGGGACCGGGCAGCTACCGCTTCGAGGTACTCGCCGCCAACGAGGATGGCGTCTGGAACCGGCAAGGCGCCGCGCTCGATATCGCGATCGCGCCCACCTTTGTGCAGACGCCGTGGTTCAAGCTGCTGCTGGCGGCCGCTGGCGCCCTGCTGCTGTATGGCCTGTACGTGCTGCGCATCCGCCGCCTGACGCGCAATCTGCATGCGCGCCTGCAGGAACGGCTGCAGGAACGCCTGGCCGAACGCTCGCGCATCGCCCGCGCGCTGCACGACACCTTGCTGCAAAGCGTGCAGGGCCTGATCCTGTCGTTCCACGCGCATGCGCACCTGCTGCCCAAAGGCACGCGCGAGCGCGCGCAGCTCGACGGCACGCTGAACCTGGCCGACCAGCTGCTGATCGAAGGGCGCGACCAGATCATGGACCTGCGCGCCTCGGCGCCGGCCGACGAACTGAGCCTGGCGCTGCAGCAGTTCGGCAAGGGCCTGGCGGAACACCGCGCGCACGGCTTTTCGGTGCTGGTCACGGGCGAATGCCGGCGCCTGCAGCCGTGCGTGCACGATGAAATCTATGCGATCGCGCGCGAAGCGCTGTTCAATGCCTCGCGCTATGCGGGCGCGGCGCAGATCGTGCTGGAACTCGATTACGGCAGGGACGCCTTCACGCTGCGCGTGCGCGACGACGGCTGCGGCCTCGATGGCGATGTGGCGCAGGCGGGCGAACGTCCTGGCCACTGGGGCCTGGTCGGCATGCGCGAGCGCGCCGCCACCATCCAGGCCAGCCTGCGCGTGGACAGCGCGCCGGGAGCGGGAACGCAGATCGAGGTGATCGTGCCGGGCAGTCTGGCGTATTGAAGATATGCGTGCAAGCGTGCACGGCAAAAACGGCGACTGTTATACGATACGCAAGAGCTTGCCATACGGCAGCATCGTTCCCTTCCACGCCGTTTTTTGAAAGACAGCCATGAAAAAACTGATCCTCGCCCTGCTCGTCTGTGCTTCCGGTTCCGCCTTTGCCAACTCCGCCTGCGATACGCCGCGCAACGATTTCGACGGCCTGTACTGCCTGAACAAGGTGTACCAGGAAGCCGACAAGGAGCTGAACGCCAACTACAAGAAGCTGGCCGCCAGGCTCGACGCCGACGGCAAGCAGGCGCTGAAATCGGGCCAGCTGTCGTGGATCAGCGAGCGCAACCAGAGCTGCTCGAAAAAGGATGGCAGCGGCTTCTATGTGAACCTGGACTGCGCCACCACGACCACCATCAAGCGCGCGCAGTTCCTGCAGGACCGCGTGCGCGAGTGTTCGAGCTCCGGCTGCCAGAACAGCAAACTCAATTAAGCACCGTGTCAGGCCGGCAGGCGCGCGGCCTTGAAGCGCTGCCATGCCTGCCGCATGCCGCGCTCGTCGCCGAGCCGGTCCTGCGCGCGCGCCGCCAGGTAGCCGCGCACGAAAGCGGCCTGCGATTGCACCGGCGCGTGCCTGTCGGCCAGCGACTGCAGCAGGCCATCTGCCACTTCCAGGTCGTTCAGTACGCCCAGCACGTCCTGCAGTTTTGACAGCCGCCCGACATACGTCTTCACCTTGCCGGCGCTGAACAGCGTGGCAAAAAATTCGCTGGCATAGCGCGCCTTTTTGGCGGCAATGCGCACCTGGTGGCGCTCGCCGGGCGTGCCGTGCAACAGACGCTGGCCGCGCCTGAGCAGCCGGCGCTGGCGCTGGCGCAGCGCCTGCCTGGCAAAGCGCTGCAGCGGCTTGTCGAGCGCGCGGCGCTGGCGCGGCGTGCTGCCGTCGCGCCAGCCGCGTGCCAGCAGCCAGCGCTGCAGTTCCAGCATCAGCTGCGTGTAGCGGATATCGGCCAGGACTGCTGCCGCGTCGCCATGCGCAGCCCTTGCCTCGTCACGCGCGGCCTCGATCAATGGCGCCAGCATGTCCGCATCCACGTTATCCTCGCACGGCGCCAGCGTGTCGCCAGCCAGCACGTCCCAGTCGCGCGCGGCGCCCAGCGTGCCCACCAGCCAGTCCAGATCGGCCTGCACATCCCCGGGCAACTGCAGCACCGACTTGAACAGCGACAGCGCCGAGCGCAGGCGGCGCAAGCCCACGCGCATCTGGTGCAGGCTTTCCACGTCTTCGCCGCCGGCCACGCCATCCTGGTTGGCGCTGATCTGCTCCAGGCAATTGGCGGCGATGGCCTGGAAGCCCTGCTCCACCGTCAGCTTGCCGTGCAGCGACAAGGGCTGCGCCTTGACGGCCTTTACCGGCAGCCCTGCCGCCAGGCGATAGCCGCGTTCCGCCTTGCTCATTTGTCCCACCTGCAGCGGCACGTCCTGCAGCAGCGCCAGCGCGATATCGAACAGGCTGGCGGGGTCGCCCGATTTGAGTTCCAGCTCGATCTCGCTGATGGCAATGCTGCGCATGCTGTCTGCGCTGCCGTGCTCGATTACGCCCTGGTCCAGCACGCATTCGACCAGGCCTCCCTGCGGCGTGGCCAGCTGCCAGGCGGTGCGCTCGATGCGCGTGGTAAATACGGTCTGCAGATTGTTCCGGACCGCATCCTGGCGCAGCAGCGCGCGCACCGGCTGCTTGCGTTTGATCAGCGCGTCGAGCGCATCGAGCTCCGGCACCGGCCCCGCCACCTCGCTTTCCCATTCGTGGCGGCTGTGCAGGCCGCCGCGCACGCTGCCGCCTGCCTTGAGCGTCTGCACCCAGCCATCGCCGACCTGGCGCACGCGCAGGCCGGCCTGGTGGCGGCACAGTTGCAGGTCGGGCGTGTCGACATACACGTCGTGCATCGACAGCAGCACGGGCGCTTCGGCCGCGTACTGCGCCAGCAGCGGATGGGCGCGCAGCCGCGCCACATGCTGCGGTTCAAGCAGGAGTTTCAGTTCGACTTCCATCGCGTGCTCCGTGGCAGGAAAAATGTCATTGTAAGGCGCGGCAGCGCCGCGCACGCTTGCCGGTTTTGCGCGAGAATAAGCGCTTCATCACATGAGGAGACAACATGAGCTATCACGCCGCCGAGAACCGTTATGAACAGATGCAGTACCGCACGTGCGGGCGCAGCGGGCTGAAACTGCCGCTGCTGTCGCTGGGCCTGTGGCATAACTTTGGCGACAGCACCCCTATCGCCGCGCAGCGCGACATGCTGCGCACCGCGTTTGACCTGGGCATTACCCATTTCGATTTGGCCAACAATTACGGCCCGCCATACGGCAGCGCGGAAAGCAATTTCGGCAAACTGCTGCGCGACGACTTCCTGCCGTACCGCGATGAACTGATCATTTCCACCAAGGCCGGCTGGGACATGTGGCCAGGTCCTTACGGCCAGGGCGGCGGTTCGCGCAAATACGTGCTGGCCAGCCTGGACCAGAGCCTCAAGCGCCTGGGTCTCGACTATGTCGACATCTTCTATTCGCACCGCTACGACGCCGATACGCCGCTGGAGGAAACCATGGGCGCGCTGGCCACCGCCGTGCAGCAGGGCAAGGCGCTGTATGTGGGACTGTCCTCGTATTCGCCGCAAAAGACGGCCGAAGCGGCCGCCCTGCTGCGCGACTGGAAAGTGCCGTGCCTGATCCACCAGCCGTCGTACAACATGCTCAATCGCTGGATCGAGGACGACGGCCTGCTCGACACGCTCGAAGACGAAGGCATGGGCTGCATCACCTTTACGGCGCTGGCGCAAGGCCTGCTGAGCGACAAATACCTCGATGGCGTGCCGCAGGATGCGCGCATCAACCGGCCCGGTGGCGGCTCGATGACCAAGGAACACCTGAGTGCGGAAAACCTGGCGCGCGTGCGCGGCCTGAACCAGATCGCCGCCGCGCGCGGCCAGACACTGGCGCAGATGGCGCTGGCCTGGGTGCTGCGCGATCCGCGCGTCACCTCGACCCTGATCGGCGCCAGCAGCAGCGCGCAGATCCGCGAAAACGTGGCGGCGCTGCAGCAGCTCGGTTTTACAGGCGAAGAGCTGCGCGCCATCGACGAGCAGGCGCGCGAAGGGCATATCAATTTGTGGGAAGGGCCGTCGCGGGCCAGGTAAGGCAGGAAAAGTGATCGGCCAGGTCGCGCAGGTCGGATTAGCGTAGCGTAATCCGGCACCACCACCGTCGCGGCCAACAATGTTGTCGGGTTACGCGCTGCGCGCTAACCCGACCTACGTTTTATGACACCGACGCTGTGTAGGTCGGATTAGCCCGCAGGGCGTAATCCGACACCACCACAAACGCTTGGATATTCAGCTACCCAGATTCACCAGCGCGTGCCCCACATGCTGCCACCAGTGCTCGCGCGACCTGACCTGTTTCAGGCAGGCCGTATCGAGTTCGGTGGGAAACACGTGGTCCTGGCACACCCCGGTCTGCAGCGCATAGCGCTGGTTTTCCGCCGCTGCCAGCGCCAGTACCAGCCAGAACGCCAGTGCGCACAGCAGCACGAGCAAGCTCCACGCCAGATGATTGGTGGTGCTTTTTTCGCCCACGAACTCGCGCGGCCGCGTCTCGCGGTACATCGACATCAAGGTTTTTTGCTTATCCTGCGTCATCTGCTTGTGCATCCTGGAGTGTGTGCTGCGCCGGGCCGGCTGGCCCAGTTCAGCATTCTACAACGAGGGCAGCAGGGGAACTAGCGCGCGGCTTCCTCGTCGTCATCCGTTTCGCCTTCGATATCGCCGTCGGCGCGGTCCGGCACCATGCGTTCCACATGGTCGACACCGATATCGCCGCCGTCAGGCGAAGCGTTCTCCGGTTCGACACCGGCCCGCTCGCCGGTGCCGGCCGCATCGCTGTCGCTGTCGAGGCTTTCCTGGTCCTGGCCGGGGATGCCCTGCACGTCGCTGCCGCTGTCCGAATTGTCGCTGGGTCCCAGGGCGCCCTTGCCGTGGCCGGTGCCAAGTACGCGGTCCGGCAGGCCGGGCAGGTTGTCTGGATCGAGGCTGCTTGCGCTCATGGTGTTCTCCTATTGATAAAATATTATCCTACTCCGCCCGTGGCGAAAATGTCGCACGGCTATCCAGCAATGTAACCGAGCGTCTCATAGGGAAACATGCGGCAACGCACAATCCGTTACACATTTATTCAAATAAATACTTCACAAATGTACTATTCATTGATATAGTTCGTTTCAAGTAAGCACGCTTCTGATCCAGAAACATGTTTTATCGGCAGAAACAGCGCCAACCGCGCCTTCTCTCCGAGCCGACCGGTACGTGGCGATCCGGCCCATCCACCCAGCCATAGCCCATTGGAGTCCTATCATGCAAGCCAAATCAGTTATTGCAGCATTGTTTGTCCTGGCCACCGCCACCTCGGCCTTTGCCCAGAGCGCGGCGCCAGCCAACGGCACGCAGCTCACGCGTGCCGATGTGACGGCCGAATATATCCGTGCCCGCAACGCCGGCGAAATCGCCACCAGCGAAGCCGACTATCCGAAAACCCCTGCCCCCGCCGCCGCCAGCACCGTGACGCGCGAGCAGGTCATGGCCGAGTTCTACGCCGCCCGCAAGGCTGGCCAGATCCCGCAGACGGAAGCCGATTTCGATATCGCGCAAACCCGTCACCACGTCGTCAAATAAAACCGGCCAGCCGGTTCAGCAACACCTCCGTTGCGGCGCAGCCACCGGGCCACTCCCGGCGCTCACCGCGGCGTTGACGCTTTTAACCCGCAGTTTTCCCCCGAATATTTCCTGGAGCCGATACATGTCCCTGCACCGTCGTTTGCTGGCCGCCAGCCTGGCCCTTGCCTTGAGCGCTTGCGCCGACATGGGCCATATCGCGCCGCAATCGGCACTGGCGGACGCGCACGCGCTCGACGGCGGCAAGGCGGCCGACGCCGGCAGCACGCCGATCGACTGGCCGCGCGCGCAGTGGTGGCAAGCGCTGCAGGACCCGCAACTGGACCGCCTGATGGAGCAGGCGCTGGCCGACAGCCCTACCCTGCGCGGCGCGCAGGCGCGCGTGCGCCAGGCCGAAGCGCTGGCCGGCGCGGCCGAAGACAGGACCCGCCCGCAGGCGGACGCCAATGTCTCGATCAACCGCGAACTGTATTCGCAGCATGGCAGCACGCCCGCGCCGCTGGCCGGCAATTACGCCTGGCGCAACCAGGCCACCGTCAGCGCCTCGTACGACCTCGATCTGTGGGGCCGCAACCGCGAAGCGCTGGCCGCCGCGCTGGGCGACGTGCAGATGGCGTCGGCCGAATCGCAGATGGCGCGCCTGGCTTTGGAAACGGCGCTGGTGCGCACCTACATCCAGCTGTCGTATGAATTTACGCTGCAGGACGTGATCAAAGAGAGCCTGGCGCAGCGCGCGCGCATCCTCGACATCACGCAGAAACGCCGGCAGGCCGGCATCGGCACCGAAGTGGACGTGGCGCAGATCGAAACCACCCTGCCGGCCGGCCGGCGCCAGCTGGAGCAGGCCAGCGAAGCCGTGG
>Ga0247816_10001782_pt1 | contig 10342 bp, 8 predicted proteins | sample UWRJL209509C1_FD_179930 | JGI IMG/M metagenome (GOLD analysis project Ga0247816, IMG submission 179930) | Plant litter microbial communities from Arlington Agricultural Research Station in Wisconsin, United States - UWRJ-L209-509C-1 | ecosystem: Environmental > Terrestrial > Plant litter >...
AAGACCTGAACGACGAGAAATACCGCCTGACCTCCAAGCTCGGCACCACTGGCGAAATGGTTGCCAAGAAGCTGATCTCCAAGGCCAAGTACCACGGCTACGACAACGAGCAGGAAGCCGTGCTTGATGTGGTCAACGGCAAGGCTGACGCCTTCGTCTACGACGCACCTTACAACGTGGTAGCAGTGAACAAGGTCGGCGCCGGCAAGTTGGTGTTCCTCGACGAACCGTTCACCTTTGAGCCGCTGGCGTTTGGTTTGAAGAAGGGCGACTACGACAGCATCAACTTCATCAACAACTTCCTGCACCAGATCCGTAACGACGGCACCTACGATCGCATCCATGACAAGTGGTTCAAGAGCTCCGAGTGGCTCAAGGACATGGAATAAGCGACACCGCGTCGACTTCATCGCAGGCAAGCCAGCGCCCACATTGATCGGTGTCAGCCCTGACAACCCGGCCAACTGTGGGAGCGGGCTTGCCCGCAATGACGGCCTGACAGGCGATACACATCCCGGAACCTGAAATGAAACAGAAAAAAGCCCAATGGCCCTGGCACCTGCTGACGGTGCTGGTGCTGGTCGGCATGGCTGGCGCGTTGTATTACGCCACCTCGCTGATGTCCTACGAATGGCGCTGGAACCGCGTGCCGCAGTACTTCGTCTACCAGGCCGAAGAGTCCCAGCGGGCGTCGGATATTTCCACGGTCAGCGAACTGGTGCGCAAGGGCGATGTGGCTGAAGTCACCCTGCGTAACGGCGAAGGCGCCGAGCAGCATCTGGTCGTGGCTGAAAACAGCCTGCAAGTCGCGCAGGACGATGACGTGGCCGAAGGCGATGTGATCGGCGTGACCCGGCATTGGGCGTTGGGCCCGTTGATGTGGGGCTTGTGGACCACATTGTGGTTGTCGGTGGTGTCCGGGATCCTGGGGTTGGTGATCGGCTTGGCGACAGGGTTGTGTCGCCTGTCGAAAAACCCGACGTTGCGCGATCTGTCGACGATCTACGTCGAACTGGTGCGCGGAACGCCGCTATTGGTGCAGATTTTCATTTTCTATTTCTTCATCGGCACGGTGCTCAACCTGTCGCGGGAGTTTGCCGGGATCGCCGCACTGTCGTTGTTCACCGGGGCTTATGTTGCAGAAATCGTTCGCGCCGGGGTGCAGTCGATTACCCGTGGCCAGGACGAAGCTGCGCGCTCCCTGGGGCTCAGTGCCGGCCAGTCGATGCGCCATGTGGTGTTGCCGCAAGCCTTCAAACGCGTGCTGCCGCCGTTGGCCGGGCAATTTATCAGCCTGGTCAAGGACACCTCGTTGGTGTCGGTGATTGCGATTACCGAACTGCTCAAAAGCGGGCGCGAAGTGATCACTACCTCGTTCTCGCCGTTTGAGATTCTGTTCTGCGTTGCAGGCCTGTACCTGTTGATCAACCTGCCGCTGTCGAAAATGGCCAGCCGGCTTGAGCGGAGGCTCGCGCAAAGTGATTGAAGTCCGCGATCTGGTAAAAGTCTTCGACACCCGTGGGCACGTGGTCCGCGCGGTGGATCACGTCACCACCCAGGTGGCCAGGGGTGAAGTGTTGGTGGTGATCGGCCCGTCCGGTTCCGGCAAGTCGACCTTCCTGCGCTGCCTCAATGGCCTGGAGGAATTCGATTCTGGCTCGGTGAGCATCGATGGCCTGCAATTGGCCGATCCGAAAACCGACGTGAATGCCTACCGCCGCGAAGTCGGCATGGTGTTCCAGCACTTCAACCTGTTCCCCCACATGACCGTGTTGGAGAACCTTTGCCTCGCGCAAAAAGTCGTGCGCAAGCGCGGCAAGAAAGAGCGCGAGGCCAAGGCCCTGGCATTGTTGGAAAAGGTCGGCATTGCACAGAAGGCCCATGAGTTTCCGTCACGGCTTTCCGGCGGTCAGCAGCAGCGGGTGGCGATTGCCCGTGCCCTGGCGATGGAGCCCAAGGTGATGCTGTTCGACGAACCCACCTCGGCGCTGGATCCCGAGATGGTCGGCGAAGTGCTGGATGTCATGAAGACCCTGGCCCTTGAAGGCATGACCATGGTCTGCGTGACCCACGAAATGGGTTTTGCCCGGGAAGTGGCGGATCGGGTGCTGTTTTTTGACCATGGCAAATTGCTGGAAGATGCGGCCCCGGCGCAGTTCTTCGAGGCGCCGAAGGATCCTCGGGCACAGGCGTTCCTGCGTCAGGTTCTGTAAACCATTGCCTGTTAGATCGCCATCGCAGGCAAGCCAGCTCCCACATTGACCAAGGTGTGTCAGGAAGACCACGGTCAAATGTGGGAGCTGGCTTGCCTGCGATTGAATCACCTCGGTCTCTCGCCAAGCTAAAAATCGGGCATCGCCTCACACCTTGAACTTGCCCACCAGCACCTGCAAATCCGTCCCCAGTCGCGCCAGTTCCACACTGGCCGCTGCAGTCTCCTGACTCGCAGCCGAAGTTTGCTCCGACACATCCTTGACCTTCAGCACGCTGCGGTTGATCTCTTCGGCAACCGCCGTTTGTTCCTCAGCCGCTGCTGCAATCTGTGGGTTCATTTCCTGGATCACCGACACCGTGCGGGTGATGCTCACCAGGGCATCGCCGGCCCGGCGGGTCAGTTCGACGCTGTTGTCGGTCAGGCTGCGGCTGCTGTCCATGATGTCTGCCACCTGCTGCGTGCCCCGGTGCAAGCCGCCAATCAGCTCTTCAATTTCTTCCGCCGACTGCTGTGTACGCTGAGCCAGGCTGCGCACCTCATCGGCTACCACGGCGAAGCCTCGGCCCGCTTCGCCCGCGCGTGCGGCTTCGATGGCGGCATTGAGGGCCAGCAGGTTGGTCTGTTCCGAGACCGACTTGATCACGGCCAACACGCTGCCGATCTTCTGGCTTTCCTGTTGCAAACCTTGCATGGCCAGGCCTGAGCGGCCCATTTCCTGGGCCAGGTGTTCGATGTGGGTGATCGCTTCGGCGACGACCTGATCACCCAGAGAGGCCTGTTGATCGGCTTCGGTGGCGGCCGTCGAGGCTTGCTCGGCATGGCGCGCTACTTCCTGGGAAGTCGCGAGCATTTGGTTCATGGCGGTGGCGACCTGTTCGGTTTCCTGTTTCTGGCTGTCGATCCCGGCGCGGGTCTGTTCGGTGACTGCCGACAACTGCTCGGCGGCGCTCGCGATCTGCCTGGCGCTCTCGCCGATGCCGCCGATCAAGCTTCGCAGGTTGACGGTCATCTGCCCGATGCTGCGCTGCAACTGGCCCAATTCATCCCGGCGAGTGGCCTTGATGTCGTGGCTGAGGTCGCCGTCGGCAATTCGGTTTGCGACCACCAGCGCCTGGCGCAGTGGCGTAACGATCTGCCCGGCGATCACCCAGGCAGCCAGTAAACCCAGCAACAACGCCGAGGCGGTGACATACAGCAGAAGGGTACGCGCCATGTCGGCTTCTTTGTCACGTTGCTGGGTCTGGTACTGGCTCAGCAGGTCGCTTTCGTTGAGCAATTGATCGAGCCATTGTTCCAGCTGGTTCTGGGTGGTTTCGGTGGTGACCTGGGCGTCCTTGAGGCGAGTCAGTTGAGTGCGGTAGTCGAGCAGCGCGGCTTTCAGCGCGGTGCCGTCTACCGGCAGCGCCGCCACGGCGGTTTGCGCACGGTCGAGGGCCTGGAGGGTGTCATTGACGGCTTGGGTGTAAGTGTCGAGGGAAGAGGCCGACCATGCTGGGCTCTGCGCCCGGTCTTCGGCTTGCTCCATGGCCTGGCGAAGTTGTTCTACCGCGTCGAGGGCCTTTTCATCGTCTTGATTGGGCAGGTCGCTGGACAGTTGGGCGAGGGCATCACTGGCCTGCACCGAGCTGCGCTTGAGTTGTTCACGCGCGCTTTCGCGCTGTTCAATCAAATTGCCCAGCCCGCCCAGCGCGGTCTTGAAACTGGCGGTCATGCGGGTCGATTCCTGCACCTGCTGAAGACTGGCGGGATGTTTCAGGCGCTGCCCGATCTCCGCCAGATAGCGGTCAATTTTCTCCATGCTCAGGCCGATCTTGGTCAGGCTCGTCGGCGTATTCAGGGTTCGATAGACGATGCGTTCGGCCCGCAGCTCTTCGCCGGCCACGGCCAGTTGCGAGAGTAGGGTCAGTGATTGCGAGCGAAACAGCGAGGTGTTCAAGGCTTGCCAGCCTGTCAGGGCGATGCCCAGGCTCAAGGCCAGCACCAGGCCGAAGCCGAGGATGAGTTTGAGGGTGACGCTGGTGTTGCCTAACACGCGGGCCAGTGGACGAAACATGGTGAACCTCCAACGAATCAAAGTGAGCGTTTCGTGGTTCCGGCTGACGAGGGTCAGGGAGTTGAAACGCTTCTTTTATTCGGCTGTAGGCGTGTAGTTCGTGACCTGAAAAGCGTGTAGGAGATTTCACAAGCTGCAAAAGCGGCGACCCTGAAGGCCGCCGCCATGAGGGTCAGACTTTGAAGCGGCCCACCAGGGTTTGCAGGTAAATCCCCAGTCGCGCCAGTTCGGCACTGGACGCTGCGGTTTCTTCGCTGGCGGCGGAGGTTTGCTCGGATACATCGCGCACGTTCAGCACGCTGCGGTTGATCTCTTCGGCCACAGCGCTCTGTTGCTCGGCGGCAGTGGCAATCTGCTGGTTCATCGCCTGGATCGCCGAAACGGTGCGGGTGATGTTGCCAAGAGCGTCGCCGGCCCGGCGTGTCAGCTCGACGCTGCTGTCGGTAAGGCCACGGCTGTTGTCCATGATGGTCGCTACCTGCTGGGTACCGCTTTGCAGGCCGGCGATCAGTTCTTCGATTTCCTCGGTGGATTTCTGGGTGCGCTGGGCGAGGCTGCGCACTTCATCGGCAACCACCGCAAAGCCGCGCCCGGCTTCACCGGCACGCGCCGCTTCAATCGCTGCGTTGAGGGCCAGCAGGTTGGTTTGCTGGGCCACGGACTTGATCACGTCCAATACGCTGCCAATCTTGTCGCTCTCGCGCTTGAGATGGCCCATGGCCTCGGTGGAGTGGCCCACCTCGCTGGCCAGGCGCTCGATCTGCGCGATGGCTTCGCTGACCACCCTGTCGCCCTCACGGGCCTGCTGGTCAGCGGCTACAGCCGCTTCGGACGCTTCCTCGGCGTTGCGTGCAACTTCTTGCACGGTCGCCGCCATTTCGTTCATGGCAGTGGCGACCTGGTCGGTCTCGACTTTCTGGCTGTTGACCCCCGCGCTGGTCTGTTCAGTGACCGCCGAGAGTTGCTCGGCGGCACTGGCGATTTGGGTGACACCGTCGCCAATGCCGCCGATTAGCTCGCGCAGGCCGACGGTCATGCTTTGCATGGCCCGTTGCAGTTGGCCCAACTCGTCACGACGCTCCGAGATCAAATTGTGGCTCAGATCGCCGGAGGCCACGCGCTCCGCGACTTTGAGGGTTTGTCTCAGCGGGATGATGATCTGCCGGGTAATCGCCCAGGCGGCGACCAGGCCGAAGATCAACGCCAGCACCGTGGCCAGCAGCAACAGGCTCTTGGCCTGCGCCGCGTCGGTGTCTCGCACCACGGTTTGTGAGGTCGTGAGTTTTTTACTGCGATCGAGCAGGATGTCGCCTTGCTCGGCCATGATTTTTAACGCGGCGGCGGTGGACACCTGGGAGTCGCGGTACTGGCTGACGGCATCGCGGTAGGCTTGCAGCGAGGCGCTGGCCTCTTGCAGGTTGGCCTGGTATTGCTCTGGCAACTGACTGTTGAGGCTGCTGATTTTTTGCCGGGCGTTGTCGATGGCATCCAGAGCCGGCTGTTCGGCTTCGACTTTGGCGCTGTAGGTGTAGCCGCGCACCTGGAAACGCGCTTGCTGAATCAGTTTGCTCAGGTCGACCACACTGTTGAACAGGCTGATGCTGTCGCCTTGCAGCAGGGAATTTTCCACTTCGTTGATTTTTGCTACGGCGTTGTCGGCGGTGTCGCCTAGTTTGCTGCGGGCGCCTTCGCGCTTGAGGCCCGCCTGGATCATCGCGGCGAAGGCTTTTTTGTATTGGTTCAAGGCGTCCAGTTGTTGCTCTACAAGAAGCTTGTCGGCGGGCTGTTCGATAAGGTTTGTGGCGGCTTTGAGTCCACTGTCCAGTTGTGTGATCAAGTCGTTGACCGCGCCCGTGCCTTGTTCGCCACGACGCATTTCGAAGTCCAGGCGCGCCAGGCGCAGGTCCTTGGTCAGCTCATTGAGGCTGGAAATATAGCCCAGCGTGTCACCGCGACTGATCACGCCACCCAGGCCGGTCCAGCCGGTGAAGGTAATCACTAGCGTCAGCAGCAACACCAGGCCAAAACCCACGCCCAGCTTGCGGTTGACGCTGACATTCCCCAGCTTCTCGGCTAACCAACGATACATACTGAAAACTCCCATGGAACAACGCTTGGACTTATTCAGGGGTATCGGCAGAGGTGGGATTTACTGTAGGAGCGAGCTTGCTCGCGAAGGTCGTTAACGATTACGCGCCCATTCTGAAAGAACGTGTTGTATGAGCGTTTTTCGCGAGCAAGCTCGCTCCTACAGGGGGCGGTGTTTAGAACAGCCGGGCGAGCAACGCGGTAACGGCGGTCTCGACACGCAGGATCCGTGCTCCAAGCTGCACCGGCTGCAACCCGGCTTTGGCCAGCAGGTCCACCTCATAGGGAATCCAGCCGCCTTCCGGGCCGATGGCCAGGGTTACCGGCTCATCCAGCCCGCGCGGGCAGGGTGGGTAATCGCCGGGGTGGCCGATCAGGCCGAGGGTGCCGTGGGCCAGGGCGGGCAGGCGGTCTTCGACGAAGGGTTTGAAGCGTTTTTCGATGATGATTTCGGGCAGCACGGTGTCCCTGGCCTGCTCCAGGCCGAGGATCAATTGCTCGCGAATCGCGTCCGGCTCCAGGAACGGCGTCTGCCAAAAGCTCTTTTCCACCCGGTAGCTGTTCACCAACACCACTTTTGGCACGCCCATGGAGGCGACGGTTTGCAGCACGCGGCGCAGCATTTTCGGGCGGGGCAGGGCCAGCAGCAGGGTCAGCGGCAGCTTGGCCGGTGGTGGCTGGTCCAGGCTGATCCGCAGTTCCGCTTCATGGGCTTCAAGGCGCAGCAGTTCAGCATTGCCCATCAGCCCACCGATGCGCCCGACCCGCAGGCTGTCGCCGACCGCAACGCGATGCACTTCCTGCATGTGCACCAAGCGTCGGTCGCGCAGGATCACTCGGTCGGCCGCGATAAAGTCGGCCTCCTCAAGCAGCAGCAGGTTCACGGCTGGGTCGCTGGCGGCTGGTCGTCATCGGCGGCGGGTTGGTCATCCTTGTGGTCGCCCCGTTTGCTCACCAGGCTGCCAAACAGAATGCCGATTTCAAACAACATCCACATCGGCACGGCCAGCAGCGTCTGGGAGAAAATGTCCGGTGGCGTCAGGATCATGCCGACCACGAAACAGCCGATGATCACGTACGGACGAATCTTCTTCAGGTATTTGACGTCGACCACGCCGATCCACACCAGCAGCACCACGGCCACCGGGATTTCGAAGGCCACGCCAAAGGCGAAGAACAGCGTCATCACGAAATCGAGGTAGCTGGTGATGTCGGTCATCATCTCCACACCGGCCGGAGTGGCGGCGGCGAAGAACTTGAAGATCAGCGGGAACACCAGGAAATACGCGAACGCCATGCCGGTGTAGAACAGCAGGATGCTCGACACCAGCAGTGGCACGGCGATGCGTTTTTCGTGCTTGTACAGGCCCGGCGCGATGAAGCCCCAGATCTGATGCAGGATCACCGGAATCGCCAGGAACAGCGAGACCATCATCGTCAGCTTCAGCGGCGTCAGGAACGGCGACGACACGTCGGTGGCGATCATCGTCGCGCCGGCGGGCAAGTAATCGCGCAGCGGCGTGGAGACGAAGGTGTAGATCTGCTGGGTAAAGGCAAACAACCCGGCAAAGATCACGAAGATCGCCGCGACACAGCGCAGCAGGCGGGTGCGCAACTCAGTGAGGTGCGAGACCAGCGGCATGTGCTGGTCGGTTTCCGGTTTATCAGCGCTCATGGGGCTCGCGGCGGCAATGTAGGATCGTGGGGAGCGGGCGCCGGGGTAGGCGTCGGCGCGGTTTCTGTCGGCGTAACGGCTGGGGCGGCGGGCGCAGGTTCCACGGCGGGTACGGTTTCAACAACCGGTGCCTGCGCGGGTGCGACTGGCGGGGCAATCGAGTGCTCGGCCACCGGCTCGACCGGCTTGGGCGTCTCCTGCACAGGCGAAAGAATCTTCCGTGCTTCCTGCTCCAACGACAGAATGTGTTCGTTATGCAGTTGCCGGCGAATCTCGTCGGCGCCTATTTCCCGTTCAACTTCCTGTTTGATGGCGTTGAAACTGCGTTTCAAGCGCCCGATCCACAGGCCGGCCGTGCGCGCGGCACCGGGCAGGCGTTCAGGCCCCAGTACCAACAGGGCGACGAGGCCGACGAGCAGCAGTTCAGAGAAGCTGATACCAAACATTATTCAGTACTCACGAGTCTTTTTGGTTCTGCTCTTTGACGTGCTCGGCCTGGACGTCGAAGGTGCGACGTTCAGTGATCGGCTGAGCGGCCTGCGGGTGCACAGGCTGAGCCGGTGGAACCGGGGTGACGGCAGGATCGGCCGGTTTTTCGTCGTCGTTCATGGCTTTGCGAAAGCCCTTGATCGATTCGCCGACGTCGGTGCCGAGGTTTTTCAGCTTCTTGGTGCCGAATACCAGCACAACGACCACAAGAATGACGATCCAGTGTTTCCAGTCAAAAATGCCCATGCTGCAACTCCTCGTTATAAGTTATTCAGGCGGACGGGCGCGAAGCCTTCTCGGCATGCCCGGACAAGCCGAAGCGACGGTCCAGTTCATCAAGCACTGCCTGTGGATGCTGCCCCAGTTGGGCGAGCATGACCAGACTGTGGAACCACAAGTCGGCAGTTTCGTAGATCACGTCGCTGCAGTCGCCACTGATTTGCGCGTCCTTGGCAGCAATAATCGTCTCGACGGATTCTTCGCCGAGCTTCTCCAGAATCTTGTTCAGGCCCTTGTGGTACAGGCTGGCGACGTAGGAGCTGTCGGCGTCCGCGCCTTTGCGGTCTTCCAGCACCTGGGCCACACGGTTCAGGGTATCGCTCATGTTCAGTGTCCTGCCGAGTAAATGGCGTGCGGGTCTTTGAGCACCGGCTCGACGGTCTTCCACTCGCCGTTCTCGAACACGCGGTAAAAGCAGCTGTGACGGCCGGTGTGGCAGGCGATGTCGCCGATCTGCTCGACCATGAGGATCACCACGTCGGCGTCGCAGTCGATGCGCATCTCATGCAGGGTTTGCACGTGCCCGGATTCTTCGCCCTTGCGCCACAGTTTGCCACGCGAGCGTGACCAGTAAATGGCGCGGTTCTCGGCGGCGGTCAGGCTCAAGGCCTCGCGGTTCATCCAGGCCATCATCAGCACGCGCCCGGTCTTGTAGTCCTGGGCAATGGCCGGCACCAGGCCGTCACTGTCCCATTTGATCTCGTCCAGCCAGTCTTTCATTTTCGACTCCGACAACCGGGCCCGGTCAGCCTCGGCAATTTGCAACAGTGTATAACCGGACGGGCTATCGACGCACGATCAGATACACGCCCACGGCCACCATGATGCCAGCTGGCCAATGACCCAGCTCATTCAATGGACCACCGGCAGCCAGCACCGCGCCACCCCCCAGGTGCCCGGCGCCCAGCAGGCGCAGGAACCAGTCGTCCTTGCGTTTTTTCCACGGCGGCTCGGGGTCCTTGGCGTGGGGCTGGGACATGCGCTCGAGCAGGTCACGGGTCATGTTGGCCAGGTGCGGCAGTTGTTCGACCTGGCTTTGCAGGTTGCCCAGCAGGGTTTTCGGGCTCACGCGCTCACGCATCCAGCGTTCCAGGAACGGTTGGGCGGTGTTCCACAGGTCCAGGTCCGGGTACAGCTGGCGGCCCAGGCCTTCGATATTCAGCAGGGTCTTTTGCAACAGTACGAGTTGCGGCTGCACTTCCATATTGAAGCGGCGCGCGGTCTGGAACAGGCGCATCAGCACCTGGCCAAAGGAAATATCTTTTAACGGTTTTTCGAAGATCGGCTCGCACACGGTGCGGATCGCGGCTTCGAATTCGTTGAGTTTGGTTTCCGCCGGCACCCAGCCCGAATCGATGTGCAACTGCGCCACACGGCGGTAGTCACGCTTGAAGAACGCAAACAGGTTGCGCGCCAGGTAGTCCTGGTCTTCCGGGGTCAGGCTGCCGACGATGCCGCAGTCGATCGCGATGTATTGCGGGCTCCACGGGTTCACGGTGCTGACGAAGATGTTGCCGGGGTGCATGTCGGCGTGAAAGAAACT
>Ga0247816_10001784_pt1 | contig 10336 bp, 10 predicted proteins | sample UWRJL209509C1_FD_179930 | JGI IMG/M metagenome (GOLD analysis project Ga0247816, IMG submission 179930) | Plant litter microbial communities from Arlington Agricultural Research Station in Wisconsin, United States - UWRJ-L209-509C-1 | ecosystem: Environmental > Terrestrial > Plant litter >...
TTTTTGTGAAGCCATTTTGGATAAAGCTGCCAGAAAACATAAATATGAGTTGTTTTTTTTGACTGATATTGATGTTCCATTTGAAAAAGACAACTTGCGTGATAAGCCAAATGAAAGGCAAATGCTGATTGAGAAATTTGAGCAAACTTTAATTGATAACAACAAACCTTATTTAAAACTTTCAGGAAACAAAGAAGAACGTTTTGAAAAAGCAATTGTTTTGATTGAAGAACTTGAAAAAGCCAAACAAATGGGTTTCGATTCCTATGATTTTGTGCAGATGAAAAATTTGCAAGTTTCGATAGAGGAAGTTGAAGCACATTTGAGTATTTTTAAAAACGGCATTCCAAAAACAAATTTAGAAAAGCCTGCAACAATAAAAAACGGAATTTTGCCTCTTTCTGATGAGGAAGCAGTGTATTATGCTAATTTTTTTGATCAAAAAAAGGAAACATTAAAATTGCAAAAATTTGTTCCGGCTTCAGGAGCGGCAAGCAGAATGTTTAAGTTTTTAATTGAGTTTTTAAATGAATTCAAATTGAATGAAGAAACACTGAATGCTTATGTTAACAGAAAAAAATGTTCAGGAATTCCCATTTTTAGTATTGGTTTAGATCAATTTCCATTTTACAAAGAGGTTGTAAAGTATATAAAAAATCAGCATTCTGATTATGACAAGCAGTCAAAAGATGTACAGGTTTACTTATTTATAAAAACACTTTTGTCTTCCTCATATTTTGATTTTGCATCAAAACCAAAAGGAGTTTTGCCTTTCCATGAATATCCAGATTACATTGCAACACCAATCGAAGAACATCTTAACGAAAGTGGTTTTTATGCCGCTTCAAAAGGAGTTTCAAATCTTCATTTTACCATTTCAGAAGAACATCAAGCGTCTTTTGAAAAAATTATTTTGGATGTAAAAGAAAAAGTAGAAACGCAATCCAATACTAAAATTAATGTTGATTTTTCTTACCAGCATAAAAGCACTGACACTATTGCGGCAGATTTAAACGGAGCGCCTTTTCGCTTAAAAAATGGCCAATTGTTTTTTCGTCCCGGAGGTCACGGCGCGCTTATTCAAAATTTAAATGATTTAAATGCTGATGTAGTTTTTATTAAAAATATTGATAATGTGATTCAGAATCATGTTTCTGAAATTTCATTGTATAAAAAAGCATTAGGTGGCATTTTAGTTGAAATTCAAGAGAAGATATTTTTTTATTTAAAAGAATTAGAATCTGAAAGAGTTAACAAAGAATTGATTGATGAAATTGTGGATTTTGCCAAAAACAAAATTCATTGTCCGGTAATTTCTGATTTTTCAAAATATACAAAGGAAAGTAAAATGGAATATTTGCAAGAAGTATTAAACCGTCCGATTCGTGTTTGTGGGATGGTGAAAAATGAGGGAGAACCTGGCGGAGGTCCGTTTTGGGTTCGCAGTCAGAATGGAAATCTTTCTTTGCAGATTGTGGAATCTTCACAAGTGGATATGCAAAATCCAATACAAGCAAAAATTATGGCTCAGTCCACGCATTTTAATCCTGTAGATTTGGTTTGCGCAATAAAAGATTATAAAAACAACAAATTTGACTTGACCAAATTCATTGATCACAACAGCGGTTTTATTGCAGAAAAGACTAAAAACGGAAAAGATATTAAAGCCTATGAACTTCCAGGTTTGTGGAACGGCGCGATGGCTTCTTGGATTACGCTTTTTGTTGAAGTGCCATTGATTACTTTCAATCCTGTGAAAACGGTAAATGACTTATTAAAACCAGCACATCAGCCACAATAATTTTGGATCAAGAGAAAATCATATCAGAATTAGGTTTTAAAGCGGTAAGAAGTAGTGGCGCTGGCGGACAAAATGTAAATAAAGTTTCGTCAAAAGTTGTGCTTTCTTTTGATTTATGGAATTCTAAAGCTTTGGATGATGATGAAAAAATGCTTTTGGAACAAAATTTAGAAACAAGATTAACCAATGACAAAATCTTGATTTTAAATTGTGACGAAGACCGAAGCCAACTGAAAAACAAAGAAATTGTTGTCAAAAGATTTCTTCAAATCATCAAGCAAAATCTATTAATTCCGAAGGAGAGAAAAGCCACAAAAGTTCCTAAATCGGTGATTAAGAAACGAATTCAAAACAAACGAAATCTTTCTGAGAAAAAGCAAAACCGAAGAAAACCAGACTTTTAAATTAGTATCCAGAAAAAACTGCCTACTAATTACTGAAAACTGAATACTTTCTCTATCTTTGTCCCGTCTCAAAGGGGTGCTCTAAATAACGAGCTGAGATTATACCCAAAGAACCTGGGCGGGTAATGCTGCCAAGGGAAAAAATGACAAAATTTAAGTGTGCACGCTTTAATTTTGCCATAAAAAAATCATTTTAATTTTAAACAAACAGAATAATTACCCCTTTTATTCGTAATCATTTTACGAATGAAAACTTTATTCAAAAAACAAAGCTCTGTAAAAGAGATTCTTCCTGAAAAACCAGGATTTCGCCACGCAAAATCTGCTTTAACGTTGGCATTATTTTCTTCCATTTCATTATTTGCGCAAGAACAAACCGTGGTAGATTCTACAAAAACTACAAATCTTGATGAGGTTTTGGTTGCTGCAGTTCGTGTCACGGCTCAAACTCCGGTAACTTTTAGCAACGTCAGCAAAAAAGAATTGCAATCTAGAAATTTAGGGCAAGATATTCCTTCGCTTTTGAATTATCTGCCTTCTGTGGTAACCACAACAGATGCTGGAAACGGAATTGGTTACAGCAGTATTCGTGTGAGAGGTGCTGATGCAACGCGTGTGAATGTGACCGTAAACGGAATTCCTTATAATGATTCAGAATCACAAGGAACTTTTTGGGTAAATATGCCAGATTTTGCCTCTTCATTAGAAAACGTCCAATTACAGCGCGGCGTCGGAACTTCCACAAATGGAGCGGCCGCTTTTGGAGCTAGCTTAAATTTGCTTACAGATGCGTATGCGCAAAAGGCAAATGCGGAAATTTCAAATTCATTTGGAAGTTTTAATTCTAGAAAACACACAGTAAAATTTAGTACAGGCCTTATAAATGATCATTTTGAATTGGCCGGAAGGCTTTCAAATATAAAATCTGACGGTTTTATCGATCGTGCTTTTTCTGACATGAAATCTTATTTTTTACAAGGAACTTACGTCAATAAAAACACTTTGATTAAGGCGTTGGTTTTTGGTGGCGATCAAAGAACGTATCAAGCTTGGAACGGTATTGACAAAGAAACAATGGAAAATGACCGTCGTTTTAATACGTCAGGGATTTATACAGATGCCGCTGGAAATACGCGTTTTTATGATAATGAAACTGATAATTACAAACAAGATCATTATCAATTGCACTGGAGTGAAAAATGGAGCGAAAACTGGAATACCAACTTAGCTTTTCATTATACAAAAGGGGAAGGTTTTTACGAGAATTATCGTGAAGACGACAGAGCTAGCCGTTATCCAGGAATTCTTCCAACAGCTTTAGATGGAAGCGGAAATCTTACCTTGACAGATTTGATCAGACAAAAATGGTTGGTTAATGATTTTTATGGAACCACTTTTTCATCTACTTATAAAAAAGACAAATGGAATGTAATCGTTGGCGGAGGCTGGAATAAATATGAAGGAGACCATTTCGGAAAAGTAATTTGGGCAAGAAATACCGGGGATTCTGAATTAGGCGATAAATATTATGATGATTTTTCTACCAAGACAGATTTTAACGTTTTTGCCAAAGCAAATTATCAAATTTTAGATAAATTAAGTTTGTTTGGAGATTTGCAGTACAGAACGGTAAATTATAAAGCCAATGGCGAAGATACGGGTCTTGTGGATGATAATTTTGAATTTTTCAACCCAAAAGCAGGTTTGACATTTACGGTTAACGATAAAAACAATATTTATTTTTCTTACGCTGTTGCCAACAGAGAACCTCGAAGAGATGATTATGAAAACGGAAGCTTTAAGCCTGAAAAATTAAATGATTTTGAGCTGGGATGGAGATATTCTGCTCCAAAAGTGAAATTAAATGTCAACGGATTTTACATGCGATATAAAGATCAATTGGTCTTGACCGGAGCGCTGAATGACGTTGGAGCGCCAGTTTACATGAATAGTGGCGATAGTTATAGATTAGGATTAGAAATCGATGCAACTGTTGCTGTAAGCGATAAGTTTGTATTTCGTCCAAATTTAGCTGTGAGTACTAATAAAAATGTTGATTTTTATTCTGAAGTTGACGGAAGCTTGCAAAATTTAGGCGATACAAATATTGCTTTTTCTCCAAATTTTGTGGCCAGCAATATATTTACCTATTTGCCTTTTGAAAACTTTCAGGTGTCATTATTGACTAAATTAATTGGTGAACAATACATGAATAATTTAGACGATAAAGCGGCCATCTTGGATAGCTATTTTGTGAATGACGTAAATTTATCTTATGAAATAAAAACAAAAAGCATTTTCAAATCTATCATTATTACAGGTCTTGTAAACAATGTTTTTGATTATAAATATGAATCTAACGGAGCTGATTATGGCGGCGGATATTATGTGTATTTTCCGCAAGCCGGAATCAATTTCTTAGCAGGATTGACTTTGAAGTTTTAAATTTTTTGAATACAGTTAGTTAAAAGAAAAGCCTGAAAATAATTTTTCAGGCTTTCTTATTAATTTGAAATGGTAAGGATTCTTCCGTTTAATTGTGCTCGATAAGGAATCAAGCCATATTTTAATCCCGAAGCCGTTGGTGGCACTCCTAAGAAAAGGTTGTAAGAAACATCGTCACATGGGCAAATTACATTGTTTCCATCAATTTCAAGACGAGAACATTCGCTTAAATATTGATTCGGACAGCTTGCTTCATAAGCCACAAAATCATTCAATCCTTTGTTAAAAACGATCACTCCATTTGTTCCTACGCCTGATGCAAAAATAAATTGTGCATTTCCGGTAGAATTTAAATCGCTATAAAGTGGCAGATCAAGATTGATGGAATAAGAAAAATTGTAAACCGGCACAAAAGGGTTTCTGTTGTTGATTGTATTGTCTTCTTGGCAGGCTGAAACTGCGATTATAGCAACAATTAGGGCAATTAATTTTTTCATCTTTAAAAATTTCATATTGTAATTTGGATTAGCAAATTTAAATTAATTAACTTTGGTTTAATATACGAAATGCGTATAAAATCAAACTGAAGTAAAAAATACTATCTTTGTGGAAAGAAATCCCGTGGTCATGGGATTTTTTCTATTTATATAAACGATAAAATTATGAGTAACGTATCTTATTATACCGCCGAAGGATTAAAAAAATTAAAAGAAGAGCTTGATCACCTGAAAAGTGTAGATCGTCCAAAAGCTTCACAAGATATTGCAGACGCAAGAGATAAAGGTGATTTGTCTGAAAATGCAGAATATGACGCCGCCAAAGAAGCGCAAGGATTATTAGAGATGAGAATTTCTAAATTAGAGGAAGTTTATGCTAACGCAAGATTGATTGATGAATCACAATTAGATTTGTCAAAAGCTTTAGTTTTGTCAAAAGTGAAGATTAAAAACCAAACTAATGGCATGGAAATGACTTACACTTTAGTAGCAGAAAGCGAAGCCGATTTAAAATCAGGAAAAATCTCTGTAACTTCTCCAATCGGAAAAGGTTTGCTTGGGAAATCTGTAGGTGAAATTGCTGAAATTACAGTTCCAAACGGAGTTTTGAAATTTGAAGTTTTAGAAATAACAAGAGAGTAAACAGATAGCAGATTTGAGATTTCAGATGTTCAAGTTTGTCTAAAAAGTCTAATTGTCTAACAATCTAACAAGTCTAAAATGAGTTCTATTTTTACAAAAATAATCAACGGAGAAATTCCTGCTTATAAAATTACTGAAGACGAAAATTACTTGGCATTTTTAGATGTAAATCCAAATGCAAAAGGACACACGCTTTGTATTCCGAAGAAAGAAATCGACAAGATTTTTGATATGGAAGAAGAACAGTATTTAGGCTTAATGAAATTTTCAAGAAAAGTTTCAAAAGCTTTAGAAAAAACGGTTCCTTGCAAAAGAGTAGGAATGGCTGTAGTTGGCTTGGAAGTTCCACACGCGCACGTTCACTTGATTCCGTTAAATGAAATGGATGAAATGCGTTTTCAAAATAAAGTAAAATTATCTAAAGAAGAATTTGAAGAATTAGCGGCCAAAATTAAAGCTAATTTGTAGATTTATTCAACAACACAGATTTCACAGATTATCACAGATTTTATTTTTTAGAATCTGTGATTTTTTTATTTTCAATAGTTTTGCATCTTAAAATTAAAGACCAATCTGTGATAATCTGTGAAATCTGTGTTCCAAAAAAAGACTATAATTTCCGCAAACTAACCAACATACAAGTTCCTTTCCCCGTTTCTGAAGAAAAGACTTTTATTTTCCCGTCGTGATATTCTTCCACAATTCTTTTGGTTAATGACAAACCAAGTCCCCAACCGCGTTTTTTAGTCGTAAATCCGGGTTCAAAAACGCGCTTATATTGATTCTTCGGAATTCCTTTTCCAGAATCTTTTACTTTTATTTTTACAAATTTAGCATCTTCTGTAATTTCAATAGATAATTTGCCTCGACCTTTCATGGCGTCAATCGCATTTTTTACTAAATTTTCAATTGTCCAGCTGTGTAAAATTGGGTTTATTGAAACAGCAATTGGATATTGTGGCGCTTGAAAGGTGAAATCAATTTGATTTGAAAACCTTGATTTTAGATAGTCATAAGAATCTTCGGTTTCTTTAATAATATCTCTTTCTTCCAAAACAGGTTCTGAGCCAATTTTTGAAAAACGGTCGGCAATGGTTTGTAATCTCACGATATCTTTTTCAATTTCTGTAACCGTGGTTTCATCCACATTATCGGCTTTCATAATTTCGATCCAACCCAATAATGAAGATAAAGGTGTTCCAATTTGATGTGCCGTTTCTTTTGCCATTCCTGCCCAAAGTTTGTTTTGGGTTGCCATTCTGCTGGCGCGATAAAAGTTAAAAATCAGTAATCCGAATAACAATAAAATTAAAAATAGAGCAATTGGATAATATTTTAAATTGTTCAAAAGTGAAGAATTTCCATAAAACAAATATTGAATTTTTCCGGGAACATATTCAATCTCAATCGGTTCATTGTCGTTTTTTAATCGCGTCAAGAAAGCATTTAGCTTTTCAGGATTATTGACAATTTCTTCCTCAATATTTGCAGTGCTTTTTATGGAATCATTTTCTGTCAAAATGATCGGAATCGTAGTATTATTGCTGAAAATTTCCAAAGGAAGTTCTAATTCAGTATTTTCATTGGCATTGTTCAAAGTCTTTTGTGCCTTTGCCCAAATGTTCATTTTTAACCGTTCTTCATTCTTAAATATTTGAAAGAAAGTATAAGTGTTCCAGAGAATTAAGGTAATAATTATGAAGGAAATAACGATAATAATCCATCGGGTGACATTTCTTTTTTCAGAAAACTGCATACATTTTATTTTGAGGTATAAATATAAGCAAAAGAAATAAGCTGAAAATTTGAAACTGTTTATAAGTCTTAAATACTAAATTCTTTCGTCTTGATTCATTTTATTACTTTTGTTTAAACGCAGAATTTTATGATTAGTATCGAGCCGAAAGAAATTCCGACAGTAAAATTACAAGCTTATTTACAAGGTTCAGTTGGTCCGAGACCGATTGCTTTTGCCAGCACGATTGATGAAAACGGAAATCCGAATTTATCGCCGTTCAGTTTTTTTAATCTTTTTAGTGCAAATCCACCGATTTTGGTTTTTTCGCCTTCAAGACGGGTTCGAGATAATACGATAAAACACACGTTGATTAATGCGCGCGCCACCGGAGAAGTTGTCATTAATGTGGTGAATTTTGATATGGTGCAACAAACATCGCTTTCCAGTACAGAATATGCAGATGGCGTTAATGAGTTTGTAAAAGCAGGTTTCACGGCAATTCCTTCTGATTTGGTAAAACCATTCAGGGTAAAAGAATCGCCGGTGCAATTTGAATGTAAAATCCAGCAGATTATTAGTCTAGGAACTGAAGGCGGTGCCGGAAATTTGATCATTTGCGAAATTATAAAAATGCACATTGATGAAAAAGTTTTAGACGAAAACGGAGGCATTGACCAGCATAAAATTGATTTGGTTTCAAGACTTGGCGGCAATTGGTATTCTCGTTCAAACGAAGGACTTTTTGAAGTAGAAAAACCATTGACAACATTAGGAATTGGGGTAGATGCCATTCCAAAGTTTATCAGAGAAAGTACTGTTTTTGATGGAAATGATTTGGGTAAATTAGGAAACGTGGAAGCATTGCCTACAAGCGAAGAAGTTGCTATCTTTGTAAAAGAAAATTTTGCAGTTAAAGGTGTTTTGAGTTCAGATGACCAAGAAAAAGTGCATTTAAAAGCAAAAGAATATCTTGACAATAACGAAGTGATTTCTGCCTGGAAAATGCTTTTGTCAGAAAGAAAATAATGAGAGGGCTGTAGTGTTACAAGCCATATAAATAACGAAAATAAATTAAAAATTATGGAAATTTCAGGAAAAGTAAAAGTCATTAACGCAGAACAGCAAGTTAGTGCGGCGTTTAAAAAAAGAGAATTGGTTGTTACAACAGAGGAGCAATATCCGCAACATATTTTGATTGAATTTACACAAGACAAATGTGATTTGTTGAACAATTATAGAGTGGGTGAGCCTGTAAAAGTTTCTATCAATTTAAGAGGAAGAGAATGGACAAATCCACAAGGAGAAACAAAATATTTTAACAGCATTCAAGGTTGGAGAATCGAGAAATTGCAAGCTGAAGCTCCGGCAGGTGTTCCGCCAATGCCAGCAAAAGAAGCTTTTGAACCGGCTCCAAGTTTTAAAGAAGAAGAGCACGACGATTTGCCTTTCTAGTCTATTGAAGGAATAAATTATAAACCGCAGGAATTATTTTTTGCGGTTTTTTTGTGGGTTTGTTTGCGTGTTTTAACGCAAAGAATCGCAAAGTTTTTTCGCAAAGTCATACAAAGTTTTGTGAATCTCTGTGCGTATTTTGTGAATCTCTGTGGAATAATAAACAGCTGTTTAGATGTATTTTATTAGAAAAGAATTATATTTTCCGCCAGTTGAAGAAGCCAATGAAGATGGGATTTTGGCTGTTGGTGGTGATTTGTCTCCAGAACGACTGATGCTTGCTTATCGAAGCGGGATTTTTCCGTGGTTTGAAGACGACGAACCGATTTTGTGGTGGTCGCCAGAATACCGAATGGTGGTTTTTCCCGAAGAGTTTTCGGTTTCAAAAAGCATGCGGAATATCTTAAACCGCAATATTTTTAAAGTTACTTTCAATCAAAATTTTCGAGAAGTCATTTCAAATTGCAGTGCTATCAAAAGAGAAGGTCAAAACGGAACTTGGATTACCAATGAAATGACGGAAGCTTATTGCAAATTAAATGAATTAGGCTTTGCCAAATCAATTGAAGTCTGGCAAAACGATATTCTAGTTGGTGGATTATACGGAATTGACTTAGGTAAAGGAACCGTTTTTTGTGGCGAAAGTATGTTTTCAAAAGTCTCAAATGCTTCGAAGGTTGCATTTGCTTCTTTGGTCAATAAATTAAAAGAAGAAAATTATAAGCTTTTGGATTGTCAAGTTCATAATGATCATTTAGAAACTTTAGGAGCACGAGAAATCCATAGAGATGATTTTATTGAAATTATAAAATTAATTTAATTTTTAAATAATACCCATAATTTTACAGGGTCAATTTATGTATATTTGACTTAATATTAAATTATACGTCATGAAAATAGGGGTTACGAAAGAAATTAAGAATAATGAAAGCCGTGTTGGGTTAACGCCGGCAGGTGTTTATGAGTTGATAAAAAACAAGCATACGGTTTATGTGCAAACAATGGCCGGCGAAGGAAGCGGTTTTTTTGACCGAGATTATAAAGAAGCCGGAGCAATTGTTTTAGAAACAATGCATCAAGTTTATGCTTTAAGCGATATGATTGTAAAAGTCAAAGAACCGATTGCTGAAGAATATCCGCTTATTAAAGAAAATCAGATTGTATTTACCTATTTTCATTTTGCTTCAAGTAAAGAATTGACTGATGCGATGATTGCTTCAAAATCGGTCTGCATTGCTTATGAAACTGTTGAAGATGAAGACGGAACTTTGCCTTTATTAACGCCAATGTCAGAAGTTGCGGGAAGAATGGCAATTCAGCAAGGTGCAAAATATCTCGAAAAACCAATCAAAGGAAG
>Ga0247816_10001785_pt1 | contig 10335 bp, 7 predicted proteins | sample UWRJL209509C1_FD_179930 | JGI IMG/M metagenome (GOLD analysis project Ga0247816, IMG submission 179930) | Plant litter microbial communities from Arlington Agricultural Research Station in Wisconsin, United States - UWRJ-L209-509C-1 | ecosystem: Environmental > Terrestrial > Plant litter >...
CATCAGAGCATCGTTGCCGGAAATTAAGATGAATTCTAAAATTGGAGATTACTTTGATATTCTTTCGGCCATTTCCAAAGACGAAACTCCGAATTTATTTTTATTTTTAGGAGGAAATATCGGAAATTACAAAAAAGAAGACGCCATTGATCTGCTTCAAAAATTTGCTTCCGGAATGAAAAAAGGCGACAAATTGTTGATGGGAATTGACTTGCAGAAAAGTCCGAGAACGATTCAGAAAGCCTACGACGATCCACACGGAATCACGAAAGCGTTCAATATGAATTTGCTGAAAAGAATTAATCGTGAGTTGGAAGCTGATATTGATTTAAGCCAATTTGATTTTTATTGCCATTATAATCCAGAAAATGGCGAAGTAAACAGTTATTTGTTCAGCTTGATCAAGCAAAGATTTCACAGCCAGATTTTAAATAAATCTTTTACTTTTCAAAAAGGAGAAACCATCTGGACTGAACTTTCTAAGAAATATAGTTTTTCTGAAATTGAAGAATTAGCAGAAAAACTAGATTTTAAAGTTGTGGAGAATTTCTTGGATTCTAAATATTATTTTACGGATAGTTTGTGGGAGAAATAAGATTTATTTTCTTCCATGAATTAATTTTAATTTCCTAGATAATTTCTTTGTTCCCTTATACCATTCAATTACTTTATGTATGTAATTAATCAAAACTTCATCTGCTTCATTAGCTAGTAATAAAGTTGTCTTATTTAAAATTGGAGCTAATTGCTGAAAACTGATAATTTCGTAATCTAGATCGTTTTTAAAAAACACATAATCATTACCGTCAGTTCTATAAACTGTTCTAATTATATAAATCCCTTTCTTTTTATAACCTAATTCACTTTTGTCAGTAATTTCAAATGCCGTTGCTGTCAATTTATTCTTTGAATCTATTTCTCCATTGTCAACAAAAAATTGATTTATTGAAGATTTCATTCGTTCAATTGTCTGCGCATTATCAATAGCTTGTACAGAAATAAAATTGCTTAAAAACAATAATACAAAACTCAAAAAAACTTTTATTTTATTCATGATTATGAAAATGAAATCAAATATAATAAAAAAATCCCGCCAGTTTTCACCAGCGGGATTTCTCAAAAATTCTATATTAAATCTTACAAATCAAACTTAATCCCTTGAGCTAAAGGTAAATTCGTTGTATAATTGATTGTATTTGTTTGTCTTCTCATGTATACTTTCCAAGCGTCAGAACCAGATTCACGTCCGCCACCAGTTTCTTTTTCTCCACCAAAAGCACCACCAATTTCAGCACCAGAAGTTCCGATGTTTACATTAGCAATTCCGCAGTCAGAACCAGCAACAGAAAGGAATCTTTCTGCTTCGCGCAAATTATTGGTCATAATTGCAGAAGACAATCCTTGGGCCACTCCGTTTTGGATGGCGATAGCGTTGTCAACATCTCCGTCATATTTCAATAAGTATAAAACCGGAGCAAAAGTTTCATGTTGCACGATTTCATAATGACCTTCTGCTTCTGCGATTGCAGGTTTTACATAGCATCCGCTTTCGTAACCTTCGCCAGAAAGAACGCCACCTTCAACGATGATTTTCCCACCTTCAGCAACTACTTTCGTTAAAGCTTTGTTGTACATTTCCACAGCATGCGTATCGATTAGCGGTCCAACGTGATTGTTTTGGTCTAAAGGATTTCCGATTTTTAATTGGCCATAAGCCGAAACAATCGCGTCTCTTACTTTGTCATAAATACTTTCGTGGATAATCAAACGACGCGTTGAAGTACAACGTTGTCCGGCAGTTCCAACAGCACCAAAAACAGCACCGATAACCGTCATTTTCACGTCAGCATCTGGCGTCACGATGATGGCATTGTTTCCACCTAATTCTAATAACGAACGACCTAAACGTCCCGCAACAGTTTGCGCTACGATTTTACCCATTCTTGTTGAACCCGTTGCAGAAACTAAAGGAACGCGAACGTCAGCAGTCATCCATTCTCCCACTTTGTAATCTCCGTTAATTAGGCAAGAAATTCCTTCTGGAAGATTGTTTTCTTTTAAAACTTCAGCGATGATATTTTGACAAGCAACACCGCACAAAGGTGTTTTTTCTGACGGCTTCCAAACACAAACGTCACCGGCAATCCAAGCCAAAGCGGTGTTCCAAGCCCAAACGGCTACTGGAAAGTTAAATGCAGAAATAATTCCGACGATTCCAAGTGCGTGATATTGGTCATACATTCTGTGTCCAGGACGTTCAGAGTGCATTGTGAAACCGTGCAATTGACGTGACAAACCAACGGCAAAATCGCAGATGTCAATCATTTCCTGCACTTCGCCAAGACCTTCTTGCAATGATTTTCCCATTTCATAAGAAACCAATTTTCCAAGAGCGTCTTTTTTCTCACGTAATTTTTGTCCGAATTGGCGAACGATTTCTCCACGTTGCGGCGCCGGCATCATACGGAAAGTCTTGAAAGCTTCGGTTGCGCTTTGCATTACTTTTTCATAATCTTCCTTAGTCGTCGTTTTTACTTTTCCGATTAATTGACCGTCAACTGGTGAATAGCTTTCCAGGATTTCTCCGTTTGAAAACCAAGAATTTCCTGTTGAAGTTCCTTCGTTAATTTCTTTGATGCCTAATTGTTGCAAGGCTTCCTGCATTCCGAATTGATTTGCTGTTGTTGCCATTTATAACTTTTTGATTGTAAATTGTAATATTTTTTGCGAAGTTATGATTTATAGGTGGAATTTGCGAATTAAAATGAGATTTTGGCAATCTTCTAGTCATTGCGAGGAACGAAGAAATTACATAAATCAAAATCACTGAAGACTTTTTGAACGCGGATTTAGGCGGATGACACAAATTTACGCAGATCTTTACTTTGATGTAATTAACTTTTTTGAGATAGATAATGTGATTGCTTCTCCCGAAGTTTCGGGACCGCAATGACTGTGTCGACAAACTGCGTCAATAGCCCTGATTGAAACGGAAACCCCGGAAACAAAAAAAGCCAGTGTTTTTTATTTTAAAACAGCGACCGGAGGAAGCTCTTTTTAAAACATTAAAAACACGGCTTTTTTGTTGAGGAGTTGGAGAGAAAAGCGGGAAATAGCTTCTGAAAAAAAATTATCGCTTTAATGAATATCTTTTATCAGTTTCCATAATTGTCCCACATTTGTTACATTGTCGTAAAGCTTTTGAGTTGTAAAAATGCTGAAAATGGGGAAGAAAATCTTTTTCGATGTCGTTTAATTCGAAATAAACTTCGTGTAATTTGTGGTTGCAATTGTCGCAGAACCAGAGTAATCCGTCAGTATAGCCTTTTCCTGCGCGTTTTCTTTCGATTACTAGCCCGATTGATCCTGCGGAACGAACTGGGGAATGTGGTGTTTTTGCTGGATGAAGATACATGTCGCCGGCGTTTAGTTCCATTTCTTTGCGCTCGCCGTCTTCTTGGATGATAACTTTTATGGAACCTTCTAACTGATAAAAAAGCTCTTCGGTTTCGTTGTAATGATAATCTTTCCTTGCATTTGGGCCAGCGACTATCATCACGATGTAATCTTCTGAATCTACATATATATTTTTGTTTCCGACAGGCGGTTTTAATAGGTGTCGGTTTTCATCAATCCATTTGTTTAGGTTGAAGGGTTTTGAAGTTGCCATGATTTTAAATTTGATATAAATTTACTAAAAATAAAAAAGGCTAGCGAAAACTAGCCTTTAAATTTTATTTTACTTCTTTTATCAGATAAAGATAAACTGGAAAGTGGTCACTGAAGCCGACTTGTCCGTTTGAATTTCTGAGTGGATATCCTTTATATTGTCCGGTTGTTTGGGTAAGGAAAGGTTTGTTGTAAACGCCTGCTTTCCAGAAACGGTAAGAAGTATAATCTTTTCTGATGAATGGCTCTGAAAGAATCATTTGGTCAAACAAGTCCCAAGCGTCGCGGTAAGCAAGGGTTCCGATTCCTTTGTTTGCCATTTCTTCCATCGGATTGTACATTCCTAATGGTTTGGTTTCTTCTTTTTTAGCTTTTGCATCTAATTCTACCTTTATACTCTTATTATAAGGTCCGTCGTTCAAATCTCCCATAGTGATGATTTTTGCATTTGGATTGATCTTATATAAGGAGTCAATAATTCTTCTGTTTAATCTTCCTGCAGCTTCACGGTTTGGGCTTGATTTTTTCTCTCCTCCTGAACGCGATGGCCAGTGATTTACAATAAAGTGCATTTCTTCGCCGTCTAACATTCCTGTCACTAATAATTGATCACGAGTGTAGATTCTTTTTGTTTTATCGCTTTGATCATAAATAATTAAAGGTACATTTATGTAGCTTGTTGGCTTGAAATGTTTCTTTTGGTAAAGCAAACCAACATCAATTCCTCTTTTGTCTGGAGAATCAAAATGAACGATTCCGTATTCTTTATTAATTAATAAAGGTTGTTTTACCAAGTCTTCAAGAACACCACGGTTTTCAACTTCGGCTACGCCAATTATTGCTGGAGACTCTTTTTGTTGATCTGAAGTGCCTATTTCTGCAATAGTTCTGCTTAAATTTTGTAACTTCTTCTTGTATTTTTCGTACGTCCAATTTGAATTTCCTGTTGGCGTATATTCCTCATCATTTACGTCAGGATTATTAATTGTATCAAAAAGATTCTCAACATTATAAAATGCAACAGTCTGCAGTTTAAACTTTTTATCCTGCGCTTTGGCTAAATTCACTGAGGATAATACAATGAAAAGGGCAATTAAATTTTTAATTCTCATAAATCGTATATTAATTTAACATCAAGTTTATCACAAACTTGCATGCAAAAGTAAATAATTTAATTAAATAATATACCTTTGCCCGCTGTTAAGAAATAATTAACTTAACAACAGTGAATTAATTTAATCTTATTTATGAAAAAACTTGTAATTAGTATTTTATTTGTGATGCAAGTCGTTTTTGCTTTTGCACAGCAAGGCACTTTAGTTAAAGGTAAAGTTGTTGATGCAAAAAGCCAAAAACAGCTGCAAAATGTCGTTGCAACGTTGCAGAACACCACACTAACAACATTAACAAATTCAGATGGTGTTTTTGTTTTCTTGAGCGCACCTGCGGGAAATCATTTGTTAGAAATTTCTAGCACTGGATATTCTCGTCAAATCTTGTCAATTGAGGTGGTTGAGGGACAGCCCTTAGACATTGGCTTAGTTGTTTTAGAAGAAGATCAAACTCAAGAACAACAATTAAGTTTGATTACTATCACTGAAAATGATTTAGGTGATGATAACAGTGGTTCAGAAAGTACAGCAGGATTACTTCAAGCTTCAAGAGATGCTTTTCAACAAGCTGCTGCATTCAACTGGGGACAATCTCGTTTTAGAATCAGAGGTTTAGACAATGAATATGGGACAACCATGATTAATGGAATTTCTATGAACAAAGTTTATGACGGAAGACCACAATTTAGCAACTGGGGAGGTTTAAATGATGCGACAAGAAACCAAGAATTCACAATGGGTTCAGGTCCTTCAGATTATACTTTCGGAGGAATTCTTGGAACACAAGAAATCAACACAAGAGCTTCTTTTTACAGACCGGGAACAAGAGTTTCTTTTTCTGGAACTAATACAAATTACAGCTGGAGAATGATGGGAACTCATGCTTCGGGAATGAATAAAGATGGAATTGCTTATGTAATTTCTGCATCAAGAAGATGGGCTGAAGAAGGTTACTTTGATGGAACTGATTATGGCGCAAATTCATTCTTTGCAAGTATCGAGAAAAGATTCAATGACAAACACAGTTTGAATTTCACTGCAATTTATGCTCAAAATAGCAGAGGAAAAAATTCTCCGAATACTCAAGAAGTTACTGACTTGACAGATGAAAAATACAATTCATACTGGGGTTACCAAAATGGAAAAAAGAGAAACTCAAGAGATAAAGATGTTGAAGAGCCTATCTTTATGTTAAGCCATTATTGGAAAATCAATGATAAAAACACTTTAAACACTAACGTTTCTTATCAATTTGGAAGCATTGGAAACAGCCGTTTAGATTTTAACGGAGCTGCCAATCCAGATCCTACTTATTATAGAAACTTACCTAGTTATTTTTCTACAGCTTCTGCTCCTGAAGCAGATATTACAAGACAGAGAAATTTCTTCTTGGCAAATCGTCAAATCAACTGGGATGCTATTTATTATGGAAATACAGAAGCAATCACCAATTCAGATGATATTGAAATTGGAAGAAGAGCGAAAGAAAGCGGAACTATTTTATATGAAGATAGAACAGATGACAAACAATGGACTGCAAACACTATCTTAAACTCTCAATTGTCTGACAACATCATTTTAAATGCTGGAGGAACTTACAGAAAATTAAAATCTGAAAACTTCCAAAATGTTTTAGACCTTTTAGGCGGTTCATTCTATTCAGATATTGATCCTTTCTTAATAGGAATCAGACAACAGTCAGATTTAGACAATCCAGATAGAAAAGTTGTTGTTGGAGACAAATTTGGTTACAACTACATTCTTAATGCTGATATCATTGATGCCTTTACACAATTTAAATTTAGCTACACTAAATTTGACTTTTATATGGCTCAAAACTTTACTCGCACACAATACCAAAGAGAAGGAATTTACAGAAATGGAAATTACCCAAACAGCTCAAAAGGTAAAGGAGAAAAAGTTAGCTTCGAAAACTTTGGATTCAAAGGTGGTATGACTTATAAATTGACAGGACGTCACTTATTTGATGTTAACGCAGCTTATATGACAAAAGCACCAAGTATGAGAAATACTTTCCAAAATGCTAGAAACAACAATAACATTGTAACTGACTTGCAAAGCGAAAAAGTAATGAGTGTTGATGCAAGTTACATTATCAGAGCTCCAAAATTAAAAGCAAGAATCACAGGTTATTATTCAACAATTAAAGACGCAACAGATATCGGTTTTTATTTTGCTGAAGGACTTGGAGTATTGAGCGCTGACGGAGAAGCGGTTTCTTCAAACGGAAATGCATTTGTGGCTGAAATCGTTTCAGGTATGAACAGAAAAAACATGGGTGGAGAACTTGGTATTGAATACCAATTGACTCAAACTATTAAAGTAACAGGAACTGCCGCTTATGGGCAATACACTTTTGACAATAATCCAAACGTAAAATTAAGCGTTGACAACATCAGATCTGTAATTGATTTTGGAAGCTCATCAATGAAAGATTACAAACAGCCAGGAATGCCTCAACAGGCTTATGGTTTAGGTATTGAATATAGAGATCCTAAATTCTGGTGGGTTGGCGTTAATGGTAACTACTTAGCAGACAATTATTCAGATATTTCACCGTTATTAAGAACAAATAATTTCTTCAACAACCCAGCAACTGGAGCGCCATTCGCTGAAGCTACTGAAGAAGGAGCAAGATTCTTATTAAAACAAGAAAAATTTGATCCAGTATCACTTGTAAATTTAGTGGGTGGAAAATCTTGGAGAATCGACGGAAAAACTTTCGGTTTCTTTGCAAGCATTAACAACGTTTTTGACGAAGTATATAAAACTGGAGGATTTGAACAAGCTCGTAATGCAAATTACAGAGAATTAAGCGAAGACTTCATTGGAGGAACTCGTTCTTTTGGTCCTAAATATTTTTATGGGTATGGAAGAACCTATTTTATAAATCTTTACGTAAATTTCTAAATTAAAAAAAAGCAAAATATGAAAACTAATTTTTTAAAATCAATTTTAGGCTTAACACTAGCTTCGATCCTTGTGACCGGATGTGTTAACGACGATAGCTATTCTATTCCAAACTTAGAATGTACTGATCCAGGACTTGTTGCTAACAAACAAGTTCAAGATATTTACACTCAAGCAACTGCAACTCCAGTTCTTTATGCTGCAGATGATATCATTGAAGCGAGAGTTGTATCAAGCGACAAAGGAGGAAACTTCTTTAAAATCATGTACCTTACTTCTTTAGACGGAACAAGAGGTTTCAGCTTGGCAATTAACAGACAAGACCTTTATAACGAATACAACGTTGGTAGAAAAGTATTCATTAAAATGAAAGGACTTTATACTCAAATCAGAAACAACACGCTTCAAATTGGAGCTCTTTACCAAGGAAATGTTGGTCAAATTGCAGAAGCTGATTACAAAAAATCATTAATCAACTCATGTAACACAGTTGACGAGGAAACTTTGGTACAAGAAATAACGCTTGCACAAATTAACGACTCACAAATTGGTAAATTGGTTGAATTAAAAGACGTTCAATTTGCTGATAGCGCTTTAAACCAACCTTATTATAATGAATCTAATGTTGTTGGTGGCCAAACTAACCACAATATTACTGACGCAACTGGAGCTATATTAATCTTCAGAACTAGTTCATTTGCAGAATATGCAGGATTACCAGTTTCAGAAAATAGCGGAAGAATTAGAGGTATCCTTACTAAATTTGGAACAACTTACCAATTCATCTCAAGATACACAATTGATCTTAAATTGACAGAAGCAAGAATTGGTGGGCCAACAGATCCAACTGATCCGACAGATCCAACAGACCCAACTGATCCGACAGACCCAACGGACCCAACTGGAACTTTATTATTTGCTGGTGGAGATTTTGAAAACTGGGCTGCTTTTACTGGAGGTATTAACACTGAATTCGGTCTTAAACCTTATGCTGTTCAAAGTCCAGGAAATGGAATTGGTGGAAGTAATGCAATGGCCTTCAATGGATCTCCATTAACAACAGGTAATGATTACGTGTTTACTGCAAAAGCACCTGCTGGATTACCAGCTAATCCTACAAAAATCTCATTTTGGGTTAAAGGTACTTCTGCAAAATCTTTATCTCTAAACGTAAATCGTTCAACTACAGGATTCGAAGCTTACAACGTAGGCGTTTTAGGATCTACAGCTGTGACTATCAATAAAAATCCAGAACTAAACCCTACTTCAGGAAGTGGAGCAAATCAATATGTTGGTGCAATCAATACCAATAACCAATGGGTGAAAATTACTTTAGATATTTCTAGTATGTCTATAATGACAACTCCAGGATCTGATATGTTTTCTTTGAAAGTTGGTAGTAATTCTGCTTACGCTTTATACTTAGACAATTTCGAAATTGAATAGTCAAAAAAGTAATAAACAAAAAAGCGAGACAATTGTCTCGCTTTTTTTATGCAAATAATTTAAGCTAAAAAACCTTCAACATTAACGCTTTCCTTCACATTCCGCAAAAAACTGCTCTAAGAATTTCTCCATATAATTGTGCCTTTCTTCAGCTATTTTCTTTCCAGATTTGGTATTCATTTTGTCTTTCAGCAACAATAGCTTTTCGTAGAAATGATTGATTGTTGGTGAAACTGAATTTTTATATTCTTCTTTGCTCATATTCATATTCACGGCAATTTCTGGATTGTACAACGGTCTGTTTTTAAATCCGCCATAATTGAAACATCTGGCAATTCCGATAGCGCCAATCGCATCCAAACGATCTGCATCTTGAACAACATCTAATTCTATGGAAGAAAATTTGCGCTCAAAATTTCCTCCTTTGAAAGAAATATTTTCAATGATATTAATGACGTGAAGAATGATTTCCTCAGAAACATTTTGGCTTTCTAAAAATTTTCGGGCAACTCTTGGTCCAACAGTTTCGTCGCCATTATGAAATTTACTGTCGGCAATATCGTGCAATAAAGCGCCAAGTGCGACGATGGTTTCATCGCAATTTTCTTCTTTAGAAATATTCAAGGCGTTTTTATACACTCTTTCGATGTGGAACCAATCGTGTCCTCCTTCTGCGTTTTGAAGTTCTTCTTTTACGAAGGAAATTGTATTTTCTATTAAAGCTGTATTCATATTATTAGGAAGAAAAAAATCCTTTCGGTGAAGAAAGGATTTCAGTTATTTTATGATTTCAAAGTAGCAGGCTCAACCCATTTAAAAATATGTGATTCTGCCGGAATTACGATTCTGTCAGAAATTCTGGCCATTCTTGCCGGCAATTTCATTAAGTAATCTCTTGCTTTTTCAGCTTCGTCAGTCAGTCCGCTGATTTTTGCAATTTCCCATTTGTCGATTAATTTCTGCATAATATCCACATAATCATGCGCAGTGTAAACCCCGATTCTTTGTGCCGAGTCAGAAAATTGTTCAAAAGCAGAGCTTATTTTTTCTCCAGATTCTCTCAAGAATTGCGCTGGCATGACGATTTTTTGCTTCATCATATATTGAAAAGCAAGCATCATTTCACTTGGATCTACTTGAAAAATTCTGTTTACAAATTCAGAATAAGCGTGGTGGT
>Ga0247816_10001787_pt1 | contig 10332 bp, 11 predicted proteins | sample UWRJL209509C1_FD_179930 | JGI IMG/M metagenome (GOLD analysis project Ga0247816, IMG submission 179930) | Plant litter microbial communities from Arlington Agricultural Research Station in Wisconsin, United States - UWRJ-L209-509C-1 | ecosystem: Environmental > Terrestrial > Plant litter >...
GCTGCTCGTGGCTATCGGGCTCGAGGGCTTCTCGTTCCGCACCGCGATCAAAGAGTCGAACCACGTGCGCGGCAAGCAGGGCTGGGTGGAGTTCATCCGCCGCGCCAAGGCGCCCGAGCTGCCCGTGGTGCTGCTCGAAGACTTCGCCGCCCTCGTCGGCCTGGTGCTGGCCCTCGCGGGCGTCGGCCTCACCATCGCGACCGACAACTCGATCTTCGACGCGCTCGGCACCCTCGCCATCGGCGTGCTGCTCGTGCTGGTCGCCATCGTGCTCGGCATCGAGACGAAGAGCCTGCTCGTGGGCGAGGGCGCGTCGGTCGCCGATACCGAGGCGATCCGCGACGCCATCAACGCGCAGCCGCAGGTCGAAGCGCTCATCCACATGAAGACCCTCTACCTCGGACCGGACGAACTGCTCGTCGGCGCCAAGGTCGCCTTCGCGCGCAGCCGCAAACTGGCGGATGTCGCGACCGACATCAACGAGCTCGAAGCGAGTATCCGCGCCGCCGTGCCGATCGCGCGCGTGATCTACATCGAACCCGACGTCTACATGCCGCCGAACGAGGCGAATCCGGCGACGGACGCGTTCGTGATCAAGGCCGCCGACTGACGAACCGGCGCGGTCACCTCTTCGCGGCGAAGAACTCCAGCAGCAGGTCGGCGCACGCCTCGGCCTCGACCCCGGCGACGACCTCGACCCGGTGGTTGAGCCGCCGGTCGCGCAGCAGGTCGTAGACGCTTCCCACGGCGCCCGCCTTCTCGTCCCAGGCGCCGAACACCACGCGCGGTATGCGCGAATTCAGGATGGCGCCGGCGCACATGATGCACGGCTCGAGGGTCACCACCAGGGTCGTGCCGGTGAGGTGCCAGTCGTCGAGGGCCGCGGCGGCCTCCCGGATCGCCAGCACCTCGGCGTGGGCCGTGGGGTCCTTGTGCAGCTCGCGTTCGTTGCGTCCCGAGCCGATGCGGTTGCCGTCGGCGTCGAGCAGGAAAGCCGCGACGGGAACGTCGCCGGTGTCGAAGGCGAGCCGGGCGTCTGCGATCGCCTCGAGCATCCACTCGCTGTACCTGTCCATAGCAGCGAGCCTAGGCCCAGCGCAGCGGGCACCGGCCCGACACTGAAGTAGATTGAGCACATGCGAGTTCACGTTGCCGACCATCCGCTCATCACGCACAAGCTCACGGTGCTGCGCGACAAGAACACCCCGTCGCCGACGTTCCGTGCCCTCGCCGAAGAACTCATGACCCTGCTCGCCTACGAGGCGACCCGCAACGTGCGCACCGAGGTCGTCACCGTGCAGACCCCGGTCGCGCCGGCGCAGGGGCTCACCATCGGGTCGCCGCGCCCGCTCGTCGTCCCTATCCTGCGCGCCGGTCTCGGCATGCTCGAGGGCATGGTCAAGCTCGTGCCCACCGCCGAGGTCGGCTTCCTCGGCATGGTGCGCGACGAAGAAACGCTGCAGCCCACCACCTACGCCGAGCGCCTGCCCGACGACCTGTCGGGCCGCCAGTGCTTCGTGCTCGACCCGATGCTCGCAACGGGCGGATCGCTCATCGCGGCGATCGACTTCCTGTTCGCGCGGGGCGCCGTCGACGTGACCGCGGTGTGCCTGATCGCCGCTCCGGAGGGCCTCGCGGCCGTCGAAGAGGCGATGGACGGACGGGGCGACGTCACCATCGTGCTCGGCGCCGTCGACGAGAAGCTCAACGAGCTCGGCTACATCGTGCCCGGCCTCGGCGACGCGGGCGACCGCCTCTACGGCTTGGTGTAAATACCCAGCAACATTTCGGCTCATCGGGCGTACCGTGAGTGGTGTTGTGGCAGAAAGGTCGCTCGCCGTGAACTCACACATCCAGCGTTGGATTCCCGCCGCGGTCGTTCCCGCGGTCATCGTCGTCGCGGCGGTCGCCGCGCCAGCAGTAGCGAACGCCGATCCCGCCCTGCCCGAGAAGTCTCCCGCGCAGGTGCTCGAGCTCATCGCCCAGAGCCACGGCGTACCGTTCTCCGGCACGATCGAACAGTCGTCTGCCCTCGGCCTCCCCGACGCCTCGGCATTCGGTTCTGCGCCGGGCGGCGACTCCGCGTCATCCGCCCTCGAACTGCTCACCGGCTCGCACACGGCCAACGTCTTCGTGGGCGGCACGTCTACCCAGCGGGTGCAGGTGCTCGACCGGTTCGCCGAGCGCGATGCGATCCGCAACGGCGACTCGGTCTGGCTGTACGACTCCGACAAGAAGGAGGCCGTGCACTCCACGCGCGCGGCCGGCGACACGGCCCCGGACAGCCCCGCGATCACCCCCGCCGAGGCGGCCGAGAAGCTGCTCGGCGCGGTCGCACCGTCGACCGCGGTCGAGGTGGTCGATACGGCCAGGGTCGCGGGCCGCCCGGCGTACGAACTGCGCCTCACCCCGAACGACGCCGACACCCTCGTCGGCTCGGTCGTGCTGACCGTCGATTCGGAGACCGGACTGCCGTTGGGCGCGAGCATCACCGCGGCCGGCGCGAGCGACCCGGCTTTTTCGGTGCACTTCAGCAAGATCAGCTTCGCCGCGCCCGACGCCGCCCTGTTCGACTTCACCCCGCCGAGCGACGTCACGGTGAAGGAGCACACGGTCGCAAGGCCCGCTCCGGATGCCGCGGCCGACCCCGGCACGGCACCGAAGCCGACCATCGTGGGCGACGGCTGGGACGCGGTCGCGGTCTTCCCCGCCGGAACCGTGGGCGTCGGCTCCCTCCCGAAGCAGCTGACCACGGCGGTCGACGGTGGCCGCGCCGTCAGCACCAGCCTCGTCTCGGTGCTGGTGACCGACGACGGCCGGGTGCTGGTCGGCGCCGTGTCGACCGAGCGCCTCGTGGCAGTCGCCGCGCAGTGACCGATACCGAACTCGCGATCGAGACGCGGGCCCTGGGCAAGACCTTCGGCCACCAGTCCGCGGTCGCCGAGCTCGACCTGGCCGTGCCGCGCGGCTCGGTGTTCGGTTTCCTCGGACCGAACGGATCCGGCAAGACCACGACGATCCGCATGCTGCTCGGCCTCTCCGCGGCGACGAGCGGAGAGATCCGCGTGCTGTCGCACCGGATCCCGGATGCCGCGGCCGACGTGCTGCCCCGGGTGGGCGCCCTCGTCGAGGGTCCCGCGTTCTACCCGTTCCTCTCCGGCCGCGAGAACCTGCGTCGGTTCGACTCGGCCAACCGGCACGCGGAATCCGCCACCCGGTCGGCGCGCGTCGACGCCGCACTCGACCGCGTCGGGCTCGCTCACGCGGCCCGCAAGCCCGCGCACGCCTATTCGCTCGGCATGAAGCAGCGCCTCGGCCTCGCCAACGCACTGCTCGTGCCGCGCGACCTGCTCGTGCTCGACGAACCGACGAACGGCCTCGATCCGCAGGGCACCCGGGAGGTGCGCTCGCTGGTGCGCTCGTTCGCCGACGAGGGCACCACGGTGTTCCTCTCGAGCCACCTTCTCGCCGAGATCGAGCAGGTGTGCACCCACGTGGCGGTTATGAGCTCCGGGCGGCTCGTGGCGCAGGGGTCGCTCGACGAACTGCGGGCGCAGGGCAGCGAGCGCGTCACCGTGCACACCCCCGATGTGGGCGACGCGCTGCGCGTGCTGGCGTCGCTCGGCCTCGCGCCCGAGGCGAGCCGCGAGGGCGTGGTCGGCGCCGACCTGCCCGCCGGCTTCGCGCCGGAGGCCGTGACGGCGGCGCTCGTGCGCGGCGGCGTGCGGGTACGCGGCCTGGCCGTGGAGGGCGCCACGCTCGAAGACCGGTTCGTCGCGCTCACCGGGGAGGGATTCGATGTCGCGGAGTGAGGCGGCGGTCGTGCCCGGCGACTCCCCCGACGGCGGGCGGTCGCTCGGGCTGGCGCTGCTCGGCTCCGAGCTGCGGGTGTTGTTCGGCCGGCGGCGCACCTGGGCGATGCTCGCCGCGCTCGCGGCCGTGCCGGTGCTCATCGCTGTGGCGGTGCGTCTCTCGAGCTCGCCCGACACTCCCGGCGACGGCCCGGCGTTCCTGTCGGACATCACGCAGAACGGCCTGTTCGTCGGCCTCACCGCCCTCATCGTCTCGGTGCCGCTCTTCCTGCCCCTCACCGTGGGCGTCGTCGCCGGCGACACCATCGCGGGCGAGGCGAACCTGGGCACGCTGCGCTACCTCCTGGTCGCTCCGTCGGGACGGGTGCGCCTCCTGCTGGTCAAGTACGCCGGGGCGGCCGCATTCTGCGTCGTCGCGACCCTCGTCGTGGTGCTGGTGGGCGCGGCGGTCGGCGCGCTGCTCTTCCCCGTCGGGCCCGTGACCCTGCTGTCGGGCGACACGGTGGGGGTCGGCGGGTACGCGGTACGGGCCGCGATGTTCGCCGCCTACGTGAGCATGTCGATGCTCGGCCTGAGCGCGATCGGCCTGTTCGTCTCGACACTCACGACCGTGCCTGTGGGCGCCATGGCCGCCACCATCGTGCTGTCGGCGGTGAGCCAGATCCTCGACGCGCTGCCCCAGTTGGGCGTCATCCACCCTTGGCTGTTCAGTCACCACTGGCTCGGGTTCGCCGACCTGCTGCGCTCGCCCATCGACTTCACGACGTTCGGCGAGAACGCGCTGCTGCAGCTCGGCTACATCGCGGTGTTCGGGGCGCTCGCCTACGGGCGGTTCTCGACCAAGGACATCCTGACCTGAGCCCGAATCCGGCCGCGCCCGGCAGTGTGTGCGGCGGGCGACTTGACACGGGGCGTCACAGTGCCAGATAGTTGCACCTATGACTTTCCACGCGCACACGACCGGCTTCGAGCCGTCGAGCGCGATGTGTTGTCGAATGTGTGCCTAACGGCCACCCCTCGCCGAGCCCAGATTTTCATCCTTGAGGTCTGAACTCCCGGTCGTCTCCTTTCATTACGGAGCCGTCCTGCACCGCACGACACAGAATTACCCAGAAGGAATCACACCCTCATCATTAGAGGCCCTTCACCCCTTTCAAGGATCTCTCTCCCATGTCACTGGCAACTCTTGACCGTCCCACCACCTCTTTCTCCGCTCCCCCGGTGCGCTCGCTCGTCGCGACGAACCGCCAGCCCCAGGCCGCGAACGCGCAGCCGGAAACCACCCCGACGGATGCGGCCGCTCCCCGGCTGCGTGCGGTACCCGCCGGAACCGAAGCCCGCGGCTTCGTGCTCTACGTGGGCCTCGACGAGCTGAAGGCCGAACTCGCCGGAACCGACCTCGGCCAGATCGTCGCCCAGCTGAAGAGCCTCGTGGCCGACCTCGTGCCCACGGCCGAGACCCACGCCGCCGTCGCACTCGCGCCGCAGGGTGCCGGCGGCCGCGACGTCGACGTGGTGCGCCTCGCACTGCAAGACCCGGCCGCCCTCGCCCGCCAGCGCCAGACGCCGGTCGAAGAACCCAAAGCGCGGGGCGGCGTCGTGATCGACATCTCGCGCAAGCGCCTGCTGCTCGACGGCGAGACCGCGCCGCTCACCTACAAGGAGTTCGAGCTGCTGCAGTACCTCGTGCTGCGTGAGGGCCGCACCATCGACCGTGCCGAACTGATCGCGTCGCTGTGGAACGCGAACGACGACGAGATCCCCAACGAACGCACCATCGACGTGCACGTGCGTCGCCTGCGCTCGAAGCTCGGCGCCTACGAAGACATCGTGCGCACCGTGCGCGGCGTCGGCTACCGCTTCGACCGCCACGCGGATGTGTCGATCCGCCAGGCCACGACGCCGAGCCCCGACTTCGTCTGACAGCTCCGCGGATTTCGGCGCGCTCTATGCACGAGACGGCTAGTTCTGCGGGAACCCCAGGTTGATGCCGCCGTGGCTCGGGTCGAGCCAGCGGGCGGTGATCGCCTTCTCGCGCGTGAAGAAGTGGAAGCCCTGCAGGCCGTAGGCCTTCGAGTCGCCGAAGATCGAGTCTTTGAAACCGCCGAACGAGTAGTACGCGACGGGCACCGGGATCGGCACGTTGATGCCGATCATGCCCACCTCGATCTCGTTCTGGAAGCGGCGGGCCGCACCGCCGTCGTTGGTGAAGATCGCCGTGCCGTTGCCGAACGCTCCGTTGTTGATCAGCTCGACCCCCGCGTCGTAGCTCGCTACGCGCACGACCGACAGCACGGGGCCGAAGATCTCCTCGGTGTACACCCTCGAGGTCAGCGGAACCCTGTCGATGAGGGTCGGACCGAGCCAGAAGCCGTCGGATGCCCCGTCGACCCGGATGCCGCGGCCGTCGACCACGACGTCGGCCCCGTCGGCGATCGCCACGTCGATGTAGCCCGCCACCTTGTCGCGGTGCGCCTCGGTGATGAGCGGGCCCATGTCGCACGAGCGGCGGCCGTCGCCGACCGTGAGCCGCGACATCCGGTCTCTGATCTTCTCGACCAGCTCGTCGGCCACGGGCTCAACCGCGACCACGACCGAGATCGCCATGCAGCGTTCGCCCGCCGAGCCGAAGCCGGCGTTGATGGCGGAGTCGGCGACCAGGTCGAGGTCGGCGTCAGGCAGCACGAGCATGTGGTTCTTCGCCCCGCCGAGGGCCTGCACGCGCTTGCCGTTTCTCGACGCGGTCTCGTAGATGTACTGGGCGATCGGTGTCGAGCCGACGAACGAGATCGACTTCACGTCAGGGTGCTCGAGGAGGCCGTCGACGGCCTGCTTGTCGCCGTGCAACACGTTGAAGACGCCGTCGGGCAGCCCCGCTTCGGTGAACAGCTCGGCGAGCCAGTTGGCCGCCGACGGGTCTTTCTCGCTCGGCTTGAGCACGACCGTGTTGCCGACCGCGATGGCTATGGGGAAGAACCACATCGGCACCATCGCCGGGAAGTTGAACGGGCTGATGATGCCGACCACGCCGAGCGGCTGCTTCGTCGAGTAGACGTCGACACCAGTGGAGACCTGCTCGGAGTATTCGCCCTTGACCAGGTGCGGGAAGCCGGTGGCGAGCTCGACCACTTCGAGGCCGCGGGTGATCTCGCCGAGCGCGTCGGAGAGCACCTTGCCGTGCTCGGAGGTGAGGATCTCGGCCAGCTCGTCTTTGCGCTCGTTGAGCAGTTCGCGGAAGCGGAACATCACCTGCTGCCGCTTCGTGATCGACGTGGCGCGCCAGCCGGGGAATGCCGCCGATGCCGCGGCCACGGCGGCGTCGATCTCGGCCGTGTCGGCCAGGGCCACGCGCTTCGTCTGTTCGCCCAGCGCGGGGTCGAACACCGGCGCGGTGCGGCCGCTCGAACTCACGACGGTCGCCCCGCCGATGTAGTGCTGCACGATCGGGGTGGTGGACGGTTCGCTCATGGTCATTCCTCGATCGACGTTGGGAGGGGATGACACCACCTTAGGGTGGAGGGCACACACTGTCGAAGGAGAACCATGACCGTCACCTCGCTGCTCGACCTGCACGTCGCAGCCGAATCGTTGGCGGGCGCCACCGCGCTGATCGCCGACGTGCTCACCGCTACGCGGGCGTTCGACGGATGCCTCGGGGTGGAGGTTCTCGTCGACACCGACGACGCCGCGCACTTCATGGTGGTCGAGACCTGGCAGTCGGTCGAGCACGACGACGCGTACCGCGCCTGGCGCGCGACGCCCGATGGCGCGAGTGCGCTGGGCAGCATCCTCGCCGCGCCTCCGGCCCTCACCCGGTTCGAACCCGCCGGCGCCTGACCTTCCGGCTCGCGCCCGCACGCCTCCCGCGCGTCGCGCCGACTGCCACGGTCGTGAGAATGGCGGCACCTCCGGCGAGCGCGACCCCTCCCAACACGAACCCGGTCGTCTGCGGGCCGCCGTCGGCGAGATACGCGACGCCCGTGTCATCGGGGTCGTAAACGATGTCGGCTCGGTGCCCGAGCTCGATGGTGCTGCGGTCGGTGGTGCAGCCGGAATCGGCTTCCAGGAAATCTATGTCGCCGGACGGGGTCTCGAACCGGTATTGCGGGCAGTAGCGGTGGCCGCGGGGCTGCCCGATCGGCGCTCTCACACTTCCCTGCTGCTGCACCGCGTCGACGACGACCCCCTCGACGACGACGCCGTCTCCGGAACGGAGGGCCGCGAGTTCGACGGATCCCCCGGCCGACTGGCCCAGTGCGAGCACCCCGAGGATCGTGAGCCCGATCCCGCCGGTCACGAGCACTGTCGTGCCAGCCCAGCGAGGGTACTTCACGCCCCGAGCCACATCGTCGATCTCATCCGGCACCCCCGGAGCCAGCGTAGCGGGGTCGCCCCGGGGTGGTTGACTGGCACGATGACCTCTCCCCGCGGCACCCGGCGACGCTACGACTTCCGTCGGGCGGGCATCGGCGCCGTCGCGATCGTCGCGTTGCTGGCGATCGGCGCGGTCTGGCAGCGGGCGCATCCGTATTCCATCGAGACGAGTACCACCGTCGACGCCGCCCCGCGGCAGGTAGCTACGGCACTCGCCGACTCGGCCCCCGGCGGCGCCGTCGAGAGCGACGGCGGTCCCGTCGTCAGCTGGCAGACGCACGAGGGAGTCGTCGGCTGGTTCGACGGCGACCACGCTGTCACCCTCGACGATCTGGGCGACGGCCGCACCCTGCTCACCCAGACCGCACTCTTCCGCGGCATCAGCGTGCTGTTCCGAGGGGCCGAGCTTCGGGATGTCACGGTGCCGGCGCTGCACGCCGACAACGCCGCACTGCGCGACCGGGTCGAGGCCCAGAACCCGCGCTGACCCCGCCGTGGCCCTGTCGTTTTCGGGCGGGGAGGCGTACGGTCGGCCGTGACGAAGGGTGCGACCGTGACGGTTACCAAGATCCGCATCGGCGGCAAGATGTTCATTCTCGATCCGGGCGAAGACGTGGAGGCTCTCGAGCAGTCCATCGCGGCCGCGGCCGCGGCGGGGTCGGGTTTCGTGCGCTTCGCGACCGCCGGGCACGTGGTCGTCTCGGCGCTGGTCACCCCGCACCTCCCGGTGCGCATCTCGCGCATCGACAACTCGACGGCGCAGCAGTCCGGCCCGGCCGACCCGTTTATGCCCGACGACGCCCATCTGGGCAGCGCCGCGCACTTCGACGAGTAGCCGCCGCGGTCAGTTCTTCTTGCGCCGCAGCTTGTCCAGCGGCCGCGCGAAGATGCCGCGCTCGGTCGGCTCCTCGACCTCGAGCCCGTAGTAGTCGCCGATCCGGTCGACCATCGCGGCGCGCTCGGCGCGGTCGTAGGCGCGCAGCTCGCGGTTGAAGGCCACCACGGTCGCCCAGCAGATGGCGATCATCACTATCGAGAACGGCAGGGCGATGATGATCGCGGCCGTCTTGAGCGCCTCGAGCCCTCCCGACAGAAGCAGCGCGATCGCCAGCAGCGAGGTCGTGCAGGTGAAGAACACACGGATCCAGCCCTTCGGCTCGATCTGCCCGCCGGTGGCGATCATCGCCATCACGAGCGAACCGGAGTCGGCCGAGGTGACGAAGAAGATCGCGATGAGGATGATGGCGCCGATGACGAGGATCGACCCGCCCGGCAGCTGGTCGAGGGCCGCGAACAGCGCGCTCTCGACGTTGACGCTTCCGTCGGTTGCGACGAGTCCGCCCTTGCCGTGCAGCTCGGAGTAGATGGCCATGCCGCCGAGCACCGAGAACCAGAGGAACGTGATCAGGGTCGGCACCAGGATGACGCCGGTGACGAACTGGCGCACCGTGCGGCCGCGCGAGATACGCGCGATGAAGATGCCGACGAACGGCGACCACGAGATCCACCACGCCCAGTAGAAGGTGGTCCACGCGCCCTGCCACGCCTCGCCCTCCTCCCCCGTGTATGCGCTCACCGTGAAGGTGAGGCCGACGACGTTCTGCAGGTAGTGGCCGATCGACTGCACGAAGTCACGCAGCAGGAACTGGGTGGGGCCGACGATCAGGATGAAGATCACGAGCGCCGCGGCGAGCGCGAGGTTGAAGTTCGACAGCCACTTCATGCCTTTCCCCACCCCCGAGAGCACAGAGAAGAGCACAAAACCGGTGATCACGACGATGATGCCCACGTTGAGCAGTTCGGATGACTCGACGATGCCCGCGCTCTCGAGGCCTGCGCTGATCTGCAGCACTCCGAGACCGAGCGAGGTCGCCACACCGAACAGGGTTCCGACGAGGGCGATCACGTCGATAGCGTGTCCCCAGCCGCCGCGCACCCTTCTCCCGAGGATCGGTTCGAGCGCCCAGCGGATCGAGACGGGGCGTCCGCGGCGGTGGATCGCGTAGGCGAGCGCGAGACCGATGACGACGTAGATCGACCATGCGTGCACGCCCCAGTGGAGGTACGTCTGCGAGAGAGCCTGCTGCGCGAGTTCGTTCTGCGTGCCGGTTACCCCGGGGCGGGGTTGGGCGAAGTGGCTGAGCGG
>Ga0247816_10001789_pt1 | contig 10328 bp, 12 predicted proteins | sample UWRJL209509C1_FD_179930 | JGI IMG/M metagenome (GOLD analysis project Ga0247816, IMG submission 179930) | Plant litter microbial communities from Arlington Agricultural Research Station in Wisconsin, United States - UWRJ-L209-509C-1 | ecosystem: Environmental > Terrestrial > Plant litter >...
CAAAAGATTTTGCTGAAAAATTATATATCCATGTAAATCATTTGAACCGCGCAATAAAAGTGACGACGGGCAAAACAACAACAAATTTAATCGCCGAAAGAATGACTAATGAAGCAAAGGCATTATTGAAACATACCAATTGGAATGTCTCTGAAATCAGTTATTGTTTGGGTTTTGAAGAACCTTCGCACTTTAATAATTTCTTTAAAAAACATACTGATATTTCACCTTCAGGCTATAGAACGGCTTAAAGCAAAAAAAACTCCTAACCTAAATTGGGAGTTTTTTGTTTTCTAAATTAAAAATTATTTTTTAGTAAGCCACATCGGGTTTTGTGTCACTATTTTTTCTTGAATCTTGCAGTTTTCAGAATGTGCTCCGTTCAAAAAACCAATGCTCATCAAAAATTCATTTACTATTTCACCGCCTGTAAATTTGAAAGTTTTCTTGAAAAGTTTTACCCATTCTTCTTTTGTTTTTGGATGATGATGTTCTAGCCATTTTTCAAAAGAACCAAATTCTTTCTGGAGTTCAATGATGCTTTTTGCATTTTCAATGGCGGCGTTTACTTTTAATTTATTTCGGATAATTCCGGCATCGTTTAAAAGACGTTCTCTATCTTTTTCAGAATAATTTGCGACTTTTTTGATATTGAAATTATCGTAGGCGTTTCTGAACGAAGCTTCTTTTTTCAAGATTGTTTCCCAACTCAAACCTGCTTGATTTATTTCCATAACCAATCTTCCAAACAATTCATTGTCATCGTGAATCGGAAAACCATAATGATTATCGTGGTAATTTTTATGCAAAGCTTTTCGCTCGGCTGGTTGCATATTTTCAATTGCGTTGCAGTAAGACATAGCTAAAATGATTTTGTAGATTAAATTATCTGACAAACATAATCATTTTTAAAATGGCAAATTAATGAGCCGAAGTTTTTGAAAACAAATTGATTACCACAACACCAGCAATAATTAAAAGCATTCCAATAATAGCAGGCAAATCAGGAATTTGTTTGAAGGCGAAAATGCCAACAATGCTGATCAAAACAATTCCAACGCCAGCCCAAATCGCATAAGCAACACCAACCGGAATTGTTTTTAAAGTCAAGCTTAAAAAATAAAAGGCGAAAATATAGCCTAAAACTGCTAAAATACTTGGAAATAATTTGGAAAATTGTTCTGAACTTTTTAGTGCAGAAGTAGCCAGCGTTTCAAAAATAATAGCGCCAATCAAGAATAAATAACTTTTCATTTTTTAAAGAATTTTGTCTTGCAAAGGAACGATTTACAACCATCGATGCTTTTGACAAAAGTCAAATTCGTTATTTTTTTCGGATGCGGCTGAGTGTTTCTTGAGAAATTCCTAAGTAAGAAGCAATATGGCCTAAAGAAATTCTCTGCAAAGCGTGAGGATATTCTTTCTGCAGTAATATATAACGTTCTTCTGCTGAATCTACTTGCAAGGATGCGATTCGTTCTTCGAGAACTTTACAGTAATATTCCGCCATTTTTCTGCCAATGGTGTTGAACTCATTATCTTTAGAATAAAGTTCGTTTAAATCATTTGCCGAAATGTAGTGCAAAGTGGCATCTTCTAAAAACTGAATATTTTCGTAAGACGGAAGATTAGAAAATAACGGAAGAAAAGAGCCTAAAAGTTCGTTTTCAAAACCAAACCAAGTGTTGATTTCTTTATTTTCTTTGTCATAAAAACTGCGCACACAACCTGTTTCTAAAACAAACATATTCGAAACAGTCTGTCCTTTTTTTAAGAAGAAATCACCTTTTTTTCGATTAGTGAATTTTGTTTTTTCTAGGATTTTGTTTTCAGTTTCAATTGAAATTGGTCCTAGTTTTTTCAGTTGGCTGATTAGTGGATTCATTTTTATTTTTTAGATTTTAACCGGCTTAAAGTCTCCTGAGAAATATTCAAAAACGAAGCGACGACTTTATTGGGAAGTCTTTTCACAACAATCGGTCGCTCTTTCAATAGATTTTCATAGCGCGTTTTGGCATCCATTGTAATAAATGACATCAGGCGATTGGTGTTTGTCACATAAGCAAATTCCAAATAATGTCGGTAGAATTTTTCCCAAATGGGATGCGTTTCTAACAAAGTAAAAAAGTCGTTTCTGTTGATGTAAAGTAGTTCAGAATCTTCCAAAGCTTGCACATATTCCATCGAAGAATTTTCGGTAATGAAAGAAACTAATGCCGATGCAAAATGATTCTCAAAAGCTAAAAACCGGGTGGATTCTTGACCTTCTTCGTTGATGAAAAATATACGAATACAACCTTTTGTAACGAAAAAAAGTTGCTGACCAAATTCGCCTTGACTAACTAAAAGTTCATTTTTCTTGACAGAAGCTGATTTAAAATAAGACAAAACGGTTTCTAAATCTGCTTCTGAAATTTCGATTTTGTCTTTAATGAATTTTGTCAGCTGTTCATACATCCGCACTACTTTTTTACAAATTTAAACTTTAAAAGTTTTCTAAAATAAAAAATCCGATTAATTAAAACCGGATTGTCTGTGCCTTTTTTTCTTCTGAAGTTACTTTTTCGGCTAATTTTCTCGCTCTCGGAATAATTATAAAGGCCGAAATATAAGAAACCGGAAGCATTACGCTCCAAGCTTTTATGAATTTGAAAAACCAATCTTCGCCAAAACCATAATTGCGCAATACGCCCACAAATGCCATTATCAAAGTCATAGGAACAACAACAAATAGCGTGTTGATATACTTGAAATACTTTTTATTCATCTTTTAAATTTTAAGTTCGAGGCAAAGATGAAATTTATAAGAAGTTTAAAAATTGATTTAGGTCAATAAATTAGATTTTGCTTTCTGCATTATGTTTTACCGGAAAGTTCACTGAATTTGCAATAAAGCACAATTTATTTGCTTCCTTATGAAGTTCATTTGCTTTTGCTAAAAGAGAATCGTCAGAAATAGTTACAATCGGATTTAAAGTAACTTCAATAAATTGCCCAGAACCATCATCGTTGACTTTCATAATTCCGGTTGCGTTGTCAGTATAATCTGTGACAATGATTCCGTTTTTTACGCAAACGTGCAAGTACGACATCATGTGACACGCAGAAAGCGAGGCCAAAAGCAAATCTTCGGGATTGTGAACCGTTTTATCGCCATGAAAAGTGGGATCGGCAGAACCTTTGATCGTGATTTTGTTATCAATTAAAATATCATGATTTCGATCATAAGAACGATAGCTTGAAGTTCCCGTTCCTTTATTTCCAGTCCATTTTAAGGTCAGTTTATAGTTGTGGTTTGGATGCATTTTTTTGTTTTTTGTAAATTTACTAATATCAAAAAGTCCGACACAAAATATGCCGGACTTTTTTACCAAAAATTAAATTCAAAAAAACTGCTAGTAGTAAGAATATCTTCTCACTTTTGAGATATATTTCGCCAAGCGAATTACTTGGTGACTGTAACCATATTCGTTATCATACCAAATGTAAAGCACAATATTTTTTCCGTCAGCCGAAACAATTGTTGCATTGCTGTCATAAATTGAAGGAGCAGAAGTTCCAACAATATCTGAAGAAACTAATTCGTTGTTCAAAGAATATTTGATTTGTTCCACCAATTCTCCTTCTAAAGCATAATGTTTCATAATTTCATTGATTTCTTGAACAGAAGTTTCTTTGTTAACTTCTAGATTCAAAACAACCAAAGAACCGTTTGGAACAGGAACACGAATTGCATTGGAAGTCAATTTTCCGGCAAGAGTTGGCAATGCTTTTGCAACAGCGCTTCCGGCTCCAGTTTCAGTGATGACCATGTTCAAAGCCGCAGCTCTTCCGCGACGGTATTTTTTGTGCATATTATCCACCAAATTCTGGTCGTTTGTGTAGGCGTGAATGGTTTCCAAATGACCTTTTACAACACCCAAAGTATCTTCAACCGCTTTTAAAATAGGAGTAATGGCATTTGTTGTGCAAGAAGCCGCCGAAAAAATATTCACTTCATCAGGACTGTATTCTTTGTGATTAACGCCGTGAACAATATTCGGAATTCCTTTTCCTGGAGCTGTAAGCAAAACTTTGTCAACACCTTTTGATTTCAAATGTCTTTCTAAGGCTTCTTTTGTAGTAAAAGCGCCCGTATTGTCAATTACCAAAGCATTTTGGATTCCATAATCTGAATAATCAATATCTTCTGGATTTCCAGCAGAAATGATGTGAACAGTAGTTCCGTTGATAATCAAAGCATTATTTTCTGGATCTGCTGAAACCGAGCCTTGAAAATCGCCGTGAATAGAATCATATCTTAAAAGAGACGCTCTTTTTTCTAAGCTTACTGCGTCATTTTTCTCTCGAACCACAATAGCTCTCAGTCTTAACTGTGTGCCTTTTCCTGTTTTTGACATTAATTCTCTTGCCAATAATCTTCCGATACGTCCAAAACCGTAAAGAACAACATCTTTAGGCTTGTTGTTTTTATAATCTTTTGCATTGCTTAATTTGTCAATAACAAAAGCTTTTGCATCATTATATTTATTGTCTTCCAAATGATATTCATAAGTAAGTTTACCAATATCCAATTTTGCAGGTGGCAAATCAAGCGTCAATAAAGCTCTGGCAATTTCCACTGAATCAAAAACATTGATTGGTTTGCCCACAAATTCTCCCGCATATTCATGAAGGTTGATAATGTCACTCACATTGGTATTAATCAATTGGTTTTTAAAGAGAACCAATTCAATTGATTTGTCATACCAAAGGTCGCTGATGATTTTAATGAATTCTACGCCGGCCCGTCTTCGATCTGCCTGAAAAGAAAGTTCCTTTTCGTATAAAATTGTTTTTGTCATGATTAAAAAAAAATTCGTTTGATGTGTTGTAAGTTTATATTTCGATGCAAAAGTATAGATTTCAAACGTTTTCGTAAAGGTTTTTTCAAAAAAAAATGCATAAAAAATGCCAGTCATTTAAACTGGCATTTTGTAATTCAAAAAAAGAATGAGGCTATCTAAAGATATAACGTTCCACTTGTCCGTTTTTATTAAGAACTTCGATTTTCGTTATTTCATTTTGTTGTTTTTTGCTTAAAATTTCTGAAGCCGTTTCGACATCTTTAATTTTTACGTTGTCAATTGTCAAGACAATGCTTCCGGCCAATTCGCCATAAGATTGATTTGCCACATCTTTAATTTTTACGCCATACGGCAAATTAAATTTCTTTTTGTCAATGTCGTTCAAATTCTCCAATTGCAATCCGTTAAATTCATAAGTAGCAAATTCATTTTTGCCTAATTTCACAGGAGTTTCCATCGCTTTTCTATTTCTGATAAAAGTAACCTTAATCACGTCATCAGGTCTTTTGGTATTTACAAATCCAGACAAATCAGCAAAAGTTGCAATTTGGGTATTGTCTAATCTGATGATAATATCGCCTTTGGTCAAGCCCGCTTTTTCTGCACCAGAATTTTTAACCACGCTCTGTACATAAAAACCTTGCTTTTCAGAAACGCCCAAATCCTTAGAAACTGCACTGTTCAATTCACCGCCTTGAACGCCCAAAATTCCTCTTTGCACATTTCCATATTCCATGATATCTTCAATGATTTTTCTCGTAATATTTGACGGAACCGCAAAAGAATACCCAACATAAGAACCCGTCATAGAAGAAATCATCGTGTTAATTCCAATCAATTCGCCTCTAGTATTCACCAAAGCGCCACCGCTGTTTCCAGGATTTACCGCCGCATCCGTTTGAATGAAAGACTGGATTCCTTTTTGGTCTAGATTTCTAGCTTTTGCCGAAACAATTCCCGCAGTTACTGTCGAAGTCAAATTATAAGGATTTCCAACTGCCAAAACCCATTCGCCGACTTTCACGCCGTCAGAATCACCAAAAGTCGCATAAGGCAATTTTGAACCCGTGTCAATTTTTAGCAACGCAATATCCATTTTAGAATCCGTTCCAATCAGTTTTGCTTTATAAATATCTCTGTTGTTTAAAGTAACTTCCAGTTCAGAAGCGTCTTGAATCACGTGATTATTCGTCACAATATAACCGTCTTCAGAAATAATTACGCCAGAACCAGTCCCAACTTGCGCTTGCTGTTGACCGCCTTTATAGCCATAATAATATTCCAACATCGGATTATTTACCGTTCGATACGAAACATTTTTCACGTGAACGACCGTGTGTACTGCGTTTTCTGCCGCCGTTGTGAAATCCACACTTTCAGCGCCATAACCAACATTCTTCGTAAAATTCGGGGAGGCTGTCGTAACAATTGATTTTTTTTCAGAAAGCAAGCCATCATTTTCCATAAACAGCTTGTAAGCGCCCAAAGTGGTCGCGCCACTCAAAAGGGACACTAAGAATAAACTCGAAAATCTTTTCATAGTATGTTATTATTAAGTTATTTGCCTCAAATATATATTGAAAATCGTGCCGCTAATTCGCCTTTAACTATCGATTAACAATGATTAACTTTTCATTAATATTCGTACTTTTGTAAAGCATTGATTGTGGTTTTCAAAATATCGTTTTATTTTTTTTTAGAAGCAAAACATATAGTATTCTTTAAACCATTTTCCCGCTTTCCGCTACAATAAAAAAATTTCTAAAGAAGAAATTTTTTTGATTTCCGCTGCAATCGGGGCTAGAAACAATCTTCAGGCATTTTTTAAACTCTTACAATATTGTGTCCAAAAAAATGGAAATAGCATTTTACAAATACCAAGGAACAGGAAACGACTTCGTGATGATTGACAATCGCCAAGAAACATTCCCAAAAGAAAATATCCAATTAATCGAAAAACTCTGCGACAGACGTTTCGGAATCGGAGCTGACGGCTTGATTTTATTAGAAAACGACACAGAAACCGACTTTAAAATGGTTTATTACAATTCTGATGGAAACCAAAGTTCGATGTGTGGCAACGGCGGCAGATGTTTGGTCGCGTTCGCAAGACAACTCAGAATCATCGAAAATAAAACCACTTTCATCGCCACAGATGGCTTGCATCACGCCACAATTTCAGAAAACGGAATCGTTTCGTTGCAAATGAAAGACGTTGATTCCGTGAAAATTGAAGAAGAGTATGCCTTTTTAGATACAGGTTCGCCACATCACGTTCAATTGGTTGAAGATTTAAGAAACTATCCAATAAAAGAAAAAGGCGCTGCGATTCGCTACGGGGAATTATACGGTAAATCCGGAAGCAACGTCAACTTTGTAAACCAAAATGACACTGACACTTTTTCAGTACGAACATACGAAAGAGGTGTGGAAGATGAAACTTTGTCTTGTGGCACCGGAGTCACAGCCGTTGCTATCGCAATGAAAGCTACAGGAAAAACAAATTCTGATACAATTAAATTAAATGTAGAAGGAGGAAAGCTTGAAGTTTCGTTTCAAGAAAAAGATGGAAAATATACAAATGTTTTCTTAAAAGGTCCGGCGACTTTTGTTTTTGAAGGAAATGTTGAAGTTTAAGTATTTCTTATCCTAACAGGTTTTTAAAACCTGTTAGGTATTTATTCCAAGTAATAAATTTATAATAAATTCATATTGTAAAACAAATTATCTCATATGGATTTTCTATGGGGATAAAATATAATTTTGTTTGAAGATGCCATTTTAATTTGATTACGATAATATTTACCAAATACATCCCGTAGGGATTTTCTATCGGGATAAAATATAATTTTGTTTGAAGATGCCATTTTATTACGATAATATTTACCAAACACATCCCGTAGGGATTTTATATCGGTAGAAAAAATAAATTTTGGTTTTTTGTTGTCCCGTAGGGACTATACATTAAATTAGGGAAAAAAATATTTAGTCCCTACGGGACAAACATACATAATCGGAACATTTCTACCGATATATAATCCCTACGGGATAAAATAAATTTCGTGAGAATCAAATCTAAGCAGTCCAAAAATCCAAGAAGTCTAAAAATTTAAGAAGGTCTAACAATCTAAGAAGTCTAACAATCTAAGAAGTCTAACAATCCAAATGATAACCTTACAAGGAAAAAATAGTTACCTCCGCGCTTTAGAACCCGAAGATCTCGAATTCATTTTCGCCATAGAAAATGACGAATCTATCTGGGAATTCAGCAACACGCAAACGCCTTACAGCAGATTTTTAATTCGCCAATACCTTGAAAATGCACACCAAGATATTTACGAAGCAAAACAATTGCGCTTGGCAATTTGCAATAATGACGATTTCAAAGCCATCGGATTAATCGATTTATTTGAATACGATCCAAGAAATAATCGCGCCGGAATCGGAATCATAATTAAAGACGAAGGCAACAGAAATAAAGGAATTGGTTCGCAAGCTTTAGAACTTTTAATCCAATATTCTTTCAAGCAATTAAATTTAAACCAATTATTTGCAAATATCAATCCCGAGAATGAAGCAAGTATCACTCTTTTTACTAATTTTGGTTTCGAAAAAATCGGAATAAAAAAACAATGGAGTCTCATAAACGGCGTTTATAAAGACGAAGCGATTTTCCAGTTAATCAATCAAAAACTTTAAAAATTTACCACTTTGAAACTAAAAAAAATAATTGCGATAACTTCAGTAGTTGTGATGGTTGGCTTAATGATTTTTGGCTATTTTATGTACCAAAATATTTTTGCACCCAACACAAAATTTCAAGAAAAAGAAGTTTTCGTTTACATTCCAACAGATTCAGATTATGCTTCTGTAGAAAAAATTGTAGCTCCGTATATTGAAAATTTGGAAAGTTTTAAAACGGTTGCTGAGAAAAAATCTTATGTAAGCAATGTCAAAGCGGGGAAATTTCTTTTGAAAAAAGGAATGAATAATAACAACCTGATCAATTCGTTGCGTCAGCCATTAGAAACAAAAATCGCCTTTAACAATCAAGAAAGATTGGAAGATTTGGCAGGAAGAATTGGTTCTCAAATTGAATCAGACAGTACTTCTTTAATGAAAGCGTTCACTGATAAAGAATTTTTAGACGAAAACGGATTCACAGAAGAAAATGTTTTGGCGATGTTTATCCCAAATTCGTATGACTTTTTTTGGAATACTTCAGCCGAAAAATTCCGCGATAGAATGGCAAAAGAATATAGAAAATTCTGGACTCCGGAAAGAAAATCAAAAGCAGAAGCTCAAAAATTGACTCCTTTAGAAGTTTCGGCTTTGGCTTCAATCGTTCACAAAGAAACCGTTAAAACTGACGAAAGACCAAGAGTGGCGGGAGTTTATTTAAACAGATTGAAAACTGGAATGAAACTGGAAGCCGATCCGACGGTGATTTACGCCGTAAAAAAATCTGAAAATGATTTTGACAGAGTGATCAAAAGAGTTTTGTACAAAGATTTAGAAACGGTTTCTCCTTATAATACCTACAGAAATTTTGGTTTGCCTCCTGGACCAATCGCAATGCCTGATGTAACGGCAATTGACGCAGTTTTAAATCCTGAACAGCATAATTATATTTATTTCTGTGCAAGCGTAACGAATTTTGGATACCACGAATTTGCGGTAACTCCGGCGCAACATGAAGTAAATCGTCAGAAATATGTGGCTTGGGTAAACAAACAAGGAATCAAAAGATAGTTTTGAAATTCTTAAAAACAATATATTTTTTATTCATAATCACCTTTTTTTCAGATGGCGTGGCACAAAATCAATTCCAAGATTTTCTCACGCCATCTGACACTTTAAATATTCCCAGACGAAATACCGTTGTGATTTCTGAAACTGTTGCGCTTGGTGGCACTTTGGTAGGATTGAACCAGCTTTGGTATAAAGATTATGAAAAATCAGATTTTCATTTTAAAAATGACAACGCCGATTGGTTGCAAATGGATAAAGCCGGACACGCATTTTCGGCTTACCATATGGGACGTTTTGGTGCAGAACTTTTAGAATGGAGTGGCGCTTCAAAAAAAAGCCAGCTGATTTATGGTTCAACTTTAGGGTTTACGTTCTTGACTGCAGTTGAGGTTATGGACGGCTATTCTGCAGAATGGGGATTTTCTTGGGGCGACGTAGCTGCAAATGCTTCAGGAACGATTTTATATGTCGGTCAAGAATTGCTTTGGAACGAACAGCGAATTGTTCCGAAGTTTTCTTTTCACAGAACACCTTATGCGGGAGCGCGACCAGAAGTTTTGGGAAGCACTTTCTCGGAAGAAATTTTAAAAGATTATAACGGACAAACCTATTGGCTTTCAGTTAATATTCATTCGTTTTTCAAGGAATCAAAAATCCCGAAATGGCTGAATTTAGCTATTGGTTATGGCGCCGAAGGCATGATTACTTCAAATGATGCTTTGGTTAACA
>Ga0247816_10001790_pt1 | contig 10326 bp, 6 predicted proteins | sample UWRJL209509C1_FD_179930 | JGI IMG/M metagenome (GOLD analysis project Ga0247816, IMG submission 179930) | Plant litter microbial communities from Arlington Agricultural Research Station in Wisconsin, United States - UWRJ-L209-509C-1 | ecosystem: Environmental > Terrestrial > Plant litter >...
CTTTCGGCGTAGCGTCGCTGGCTGTCGGCGTAGTACAACCCCGACAAATACGGGATAAGACGCTGAATAGCCTGCATGTTCTCACTCAGCTGACGAGACGCGTCGCCGATGGTGTCGCTGACGGTGTCTGCGATGTATCGAGCATCGAGCTGTCCTCCGAGTGAATCGAAGGCGTCTTCGTGCAGTGGGCGATCATCGTTCGACTCTTCCTCGGTCAATGTCACCACTTCCCTTCTCTGACGGCGAATGATTTATTTAATTTACCATATTTTAAGAATAATACAAGTATCGGCCTTCAAAACAGAGAGAAGACCGATAGACTAGTGGGCGCGTTTGAGATGATTACGCCGGGTTATTCTGTAGGGGCGGTGGGCGTTGCTTCGCCTGCTGGTTTCTTGCGACGTCGAGCTCGTTTACGCTTTTTCTTAACGATCGGGTTGCCCTCTTCGTCTAATGGAGCAGTGGCGCCGCTCCCGAAGGCTTGTGGCGCGTCTTGTACGGGGCTTGTCGTGCTTGTTGGGGCAGGAATAGGTGAAGCTTCAGGTGCGGAAACCATAGCACCAGCAACGGCCTTAGAGCCAGCGTCGATTGGCCAGAGCTTTGCCTGTGCTTGGGTGCGAGGGAGGTTTGGATCTTGTTGCTTACTGGCGACGGGATTAACTTGTGGCTGAAGTGTAGCCGGCATGTTAATAAGCGCATTTATTTCGGCCTCGACATCGGCGCGGCTTCGGCTGTAGAGCCGTCGTGAGTTTTCGATAATGCGTCCGGTATTGTCGATTTGCTCAGTTGGAAGCTTCAAAGTCGTGGCGCTAAAGGCCGGTGCTTTTTCTCCGTTAATAACCATGTTGATAATGAAGTGACGGTTGTGCATCTGTAGCAAGTCACTGGCTTCAAACTGCGGCTCAAATTGCTTAGAAAGCATTGGGGCGTCGTCAGCGGAGACACGGAATGAAATCATTGAACCAACGTTACCGAACACGGCGTCGCGCACGGTGTCGGTCATCTGTCCGATGTACTGGTTGGCAACGGTTAGGTTGAGCGCATATTTACGAGCCTCTGAGAGGATAGTTGCAAATGAATCTGTTGCGAAGTTCTGGAATTCGTCAACGTAGAGATAGAACGGACGACGATCGGCAATGTTAGGAATGTCGCTACGGCTCATGGCCGCAAGTTGAATCTTCGTTACCAGGAATGAACCAAGAATCGCCGCGTTATCTTCACCAATAAGTCCCTTTGAAAGGTTAACGATAAGGATCTTTCCTTCGTCCATAATTTCACGAATGTTAAACGTTGATTTTGGCTGGCCGATGATATTACGAATTGTTGGGTTGGCGGTAAACGCACCTACCTTATTAAGAACGGGCGCAATCGCTTCAGAGGCAAACTTATCGTTCCAGCTAGCAAACTCAACATTCCAGAACTGCAGCACGACACTGTCGGTACAGTAGCTGAGCGTTTCCTTGCGGAATTTTTTGTCGGTCAGCATGCGGGCGACGTCAAGCATGGTTGTTGATGGTCGATCCAGGAGTGCTAAGATGGTGTAACGCAAAATGTATTCCAAGCGAGGTCCCCAGCTGTCGCCGAACATGCGCTTTAATACGCCAATGACTTCTGAGCTGATGTTGCTCTTTTGCTCGGGGTTTGTGACTTCGAGGGGGTTGAAGCCAACTGGGAAGGCGGTGTCGGCTGGGTTGAAGTAAACGACGTCTTTAAGGCGACTACCCGGGATGAAGCGCATGTTATCGACAGCAAGGTCGCCGTGTGGGTCGATAACAGCATAGCCTTGGCCGTGGAAAATGTCACTCAGGGCGAATAGCTGGAGCAACCCTGACTTACCTGCCCCGGTTTGCCCAATGATATATAGGTGGCGAGATCGGTCGCTACGAAGCATGCCAAACTGGTGGTTAATACCGCGGAAGTTTGTAAGCCCAAAGGCGCTGATATTTTCGTCGACGGCTGGCTCACCAGTAATGATAGGAAGCTTAGCCGGTGGTTCAGCTGTTTTTGAAGAAGCCCAAACAATATTAGGTGTTTCCACGTTTGTGTGTGGCAGGTGGAAGACACTCGCCAACTCTTCGATATTTAAAATAAAAGTGCTTTTGTCGAATTGACGCTGGCGGTACGGCATAATATTTTCTTTATTAAAACTAGCCCCGCTGGCTTTGAAACCATTGAGGTTGGTAGAGTTGAATTGTTTAAACGTACCGACGATAGCCTGCATTTGCTGGCGAGCGGTCTCTTGACTGGTGCCAAGGTATGCCACGCGAATCTTCACTTCGTAGCCAAGTTTAGTAGCTTTGGTTTCAGCTTCGGAGATACGTGTTCGATCACGGTCGGAAAGTTCTTTAGCAATGGTGACGCTTCCGCCAGCTTCAGGTGGTTTCCAGAGTGCTTCGAGCATGCCGGGGAGCCAGCCGAAATATTTTGTGGTTGAGCTAATCTTACCCGCCTTAACGCCGTTTACCCATTTGCTAGTGGTCTTGTGCCATTCGTCAGCGATTGGACGAACTAAGATTTGCACCCACATTTCATCACCAGTACTTTCAAGCTTAGCGAGTGTTCCGGTGATACCGGCAAGTGGGTCGACTTCAAAACTTTGGAAGGTTTTAATAGGAAGCACTTCGTTTTCGATAAGCGTAATGTCTGAGGTGTAGATGACGCTGTGGTCGTATTCGTGAGTGGTGTAATCTTCGTCTGCAGGGCGAATTTGGACGGTTGGGTATTGTGAGTACACCTGCCCTTCCACGAAACTACGTAGGTTTTTTGGCACCCATACGTAAAAACGAATTTGTCCATTAACGGAGGCAAACTCAAAACTCAAGTGCTCTTGATGGCCGGCGTTTGCCTTGAGCTCTTCGGCGTCGCGTAAAATACCGTGAAGGCTGGCAAACATTTGCTCGGCGGCAAGCTCTTTTTTATCGTTCGTTTTAGGGATTTCGAGAATAAGAAGATCGGCTTCTGTTTTGAACGCAGCAACCTCTGCCTTGCGATAATTTCGCCACGTTAAGTAAGCCAGCACCGAGACGATCGGGAGCCAGACGTACCATTGCAGGATGAAACTGAGAAATGTGCCGATTATTTCCATAAGTAGTGTCTCTATTCTCTCACTTGTAAAGGGTTATGGCAATATGAGCGAATGTATACTATTATTATAGCATAATTATATACATTTGTAAATTTCCTAAAGGGTTAGGCTTAGTGATTTGGTAAGAGAGTATCTACTTCGCCGCTTCGTCGAGAAGTACGTAGGTAGCTTTAGCGACTCGTTTGAATTGTGTCTTGCTTTGGAGGTTAAGAAGAATAGTCGTTTCTTTTACCTGGCGGCTTTTTAGAACACGCTTAACGATTTCGTCACGGTGAAGTGGCTCACCAGCTTTTTTGAGTACATCGGCGATAATGTCGCTGACGGTCCCCTTGCTATAGCCCCAGTTGTCGAGGGCGTAGATGCCACGACCAATAAGGACGAAACGCTTGTCTTTAATAAGTTCGTTGTGGATCGCTTGTGTAGTAACGTCTTTACGTTTGAAGCTACTTCCCTTGATTGCCTTGGCGATTTCAGAAAAGTGCATTGGCTTTTTGTTTTCAGCTAAGATAACGTAGATTTTGTCACGAATATTCTTAGGGTTAACGGTTGGCCATTTGCTGAGTCCCCAGCTATCTTTGAGGTGTGCAAGTTGCTTGCTAATGCTTGCAAGTGCGGCGACCTGCGCGGGGTGTTCGTAGCTAAGGTTGTCGAAAAGTTGGTCGAGGCTTTGTGGCTCTTTTGCTGTTTTGATAGCAGTAACGATTTCGTCAACGCGGCTCTTGAGCTTCTTTTCATCACCATATTCGGCGACTGCCGTTGCTTGGTGGTAGTTGTCGTTTTCGTCGATAACCGTAAGGTTGGGCGCGAGGGTCGCAATAAATGCAACGTGAGAACGCTCTTGTTGGTTGGTTGTCTTGCCGTAAAGTTTGTTGGCAAGGTCGGCGACACGCGCAGCGCGGCCCATTTCGCTAAGAGTGCGAATAAATACTTTTTCAAGCTGAGCAACGGTATCGGTCTTACCATCTTCTGCAGCTATCTTAAGGCGGATGAGGATAGCTTTTTCGAGCTGACGAACACGCTCACGAGTAATACCGAGTAATTCGCCGATTTGTTCGAGTGTTTCGCGACGGTCATAAAGACCGAAACGACGAGTAATAATTTCCCTCTCACGCTCTTGGTCGATAAGGGAAATAATCTCTGCGACCCCTGTTTTCAGGTCAACTGTCGGCTTTGCATCGGTAGTGTCAGTCATGTAAGTTCTTTCTTCTCTAGCCACACCTCTAGAAATTATTTGCTAACTATTCTTAACATCATTATACAAGATTATGTATAGAATGTCAAAGAATTTGTCTAGTTACTTAATTATAGCATATTCTAGACAACGTACATACATAGTGGTTTGAGACTTTAGTTATCCACAAGATGTAGTATAGTATGTCGCTACTGGTTGACATGCTATGCGTAAACACCCCCGGTACAATGCGTAATGCAGCGTATCGAGGGTGTCATATTACACCAGGTTTAGGGGTGTTATTTTTTCTTGGCAGCCGGTTTTTTGGCGGGAGCTTTCTTAGCAGGGGCCTTTTTTGCCGCCGTTTTCTTAGCCGGTGCCTTGCGTTTTGCGAAGCGACCTTTTGCCTCTGGGGCGTCGGTGATCATTTGCTTAGCTTGTTCGTGGGTAATGGTTTTAGGGTCGGTGTCTTTAGGTATTTTGGCGTTCTTTTTGCCATCGGTAATGTACGGGCCGTAGCGGCCATTGAGTACTTTTACCCCGTCGCCGAAGTCGGAAATGTTTTTCTCGGCTTCAGACTTGAGCTTTGCTGCATAAAGCTCGAGGGCTTCTTCGTGCGTGACCGTGTGTGGGTCGAGCGGCTTAATACTAATAAAGAGCTTCGTTTTTGTTTCGGGGTTGTCTACTTGGATGTAGGGGCCAAAACGACCAATATTAGCTTTCATAGGCAGGCCCTCGGGGGTTTCGCCAACAAGACGAGGTAGCTGGAAGGCTTTAAGTGCGGCGTCGAGTGTGACAGTATCGACACGGAAGCCTTGCGGCATTGGTGCGAATTGTGGCTTCTCTTCGCTATCGGTGCCATCTGGATTTTTAGCATCTCCAAGTTGAAGCATTGGGCCAAAGCGACCGATGCGCGCGAAAATAGTCTTACCCGTTTTAGGGTCGATGCCGATTTCGGTTGCTTGCGCTACTTGTGAGCGGTCGATGCCGCCAGAGTTTTCGACAAGCTTGTGGAATGGTGTGTAGAATTTTTCGAGCATAACGTTACGAGCGAGTGCACCGGTAGCGATGTGGTCGAATTCTTTCTCAACGTCGGCGGTAAAGCCGTAGTCGACAACTTGGTTAAAGTATTCGCCAAGGAAGTCAGCGATCATCATACCGACAGATGTTGGAACGAGCTTGCCTTTATCGGAGCCGGTTTTTTCGGTAACGATGTCGCGCTCGACGCTACTGCCCTTGTTAACAGCTAGGGTGATTACTTCGCGCTCCATCCCCTCGCCCATGCCTTTTTCGGCATAGCCACGAGCTTGAACGGTGTTGATGATAGTAGCGTAGGTTGAAGGGCGGCCAATACCGAGTTCTTCGAGCTTTTTAACGAGTGAACCTTCGGTGAAGCGCGCTGGTGGACGAGCGAAGGTTTGGCGTGCGTCGGCGTGAAGAAGATCGAGTGCGTCGCCAGATGTCATTGCTGGAAGGATGTCGGGATCTTTTTTACCGCCGCCGTACATGCGGAGGAATCCGTCGAAGACGATAACTTCACCCTTAGCTTCGAAGTTGAGGTCTGAGGCACTAATAGTAATAGTGACAACCGTTTTTTCTAGCTTGGCTGGTGACATTTGGCTTGCAAGAGTACGGCGACGGATGAGGTCGTAGAGCTTTTGGTCGTATTCGTTGCTACTCCCCTTTTCGGTGGCCATGCTGGTTGGGCGAATGGCTTCGTGGGCTTCTTGGGCACTTGAAGATTTTGTTTTAAACTGGCGCACTTGAGAGTATTCTTCGCCAAAAGCTGACTTGATGTACTCTGCTGCGGCACTGATTGCTTGGCCGCTCAACGTGGTTGAGTCGGTACGCATGTAAGTGATTTTACCTTCTTGGTAGAGCTTTTGGGCACTCGACATAGTAGCACGTGAACCGAAGCCGAGTTTGCTGTTGGCTTCTTGTTGGAGCGTACTTGTGGTGAATGGTGCACCTGGGTTGCGAGTACTTGGGCTGGTGGTGACATCTGAAACGGCAAAAGAGGCGTTTGAAAGACTTTCGAGGAATTGCTGTGCTTCCGGCTCGGTTTTGAACCGTTGCGGAAGTTCTGCTTTTACAGTTGCGCCGTCGTGTGTAAACTCGGCGGTTACTTTAAACTGGAACGAACCTTCGAAAGCTTGGATTTCGCGTTCGCGTTCGACAAGAAGACGAACGGCTGGTGACTGGACGCGACCAGCCGATTTACCACCGGGGACTTTTTGCCAGACAACTGGACTGAGTTCAAACCCTACAAGACGGTCTAAGATTTGACGGGCTTGTTGCGCTTGAACGAGCTGCATATCGACAGTACGCGGCGTTTTGACCGCTGCTTCGATGGCAGTTTTGGTAATTTCGTGGAAGACAATACGGTTAGTCTTGACTGGGTCGAGGCCGAGTACTTCGCAAAGGTGCCATGCAATGGCTTCTCCTTCGCGGTCTTCATCGGTTGCGAGCCAGACGACTTCGGCGGTTTTAACAGCCTTTTTGAGCTCGGTAATAGTTTTCTTTTTTTCAGGGTCGACTTCGTAGGTTGTTTTAAAGCCATTCTTTACATCGATTGGCGGTGTGCCGGTCTTTGTTTTTTTGGCGATAGAACGAATGTGCCCTACGCTTGAGAGCACGGTAAAGTCCTTACCGAGATATTTCTCGATTGTTTTGGCTTTTGCCGGGGACTCAACGATAACGAGGTTTTTAGACATATATATAAGTATACTCAGAGTTTCTAAATTAATGCTTAAGTTTATTGGCTAGTATGCCGTGTTAAGCACAACGCTGGAGTGTACACTACGTTTATATACTTTGTAAAGCGTAGCCTCTTGAGTGCAAATTTTTAAAATGAAGAGCCGACCCCCTTTCGGGGATCGGCATATACTTCAACAACAACGGAGTGACTAGCGTCGCGGGATGGCGAGCATTTCCTCTCGGAGCTTGGCCGCCTTGATCAGCGGAGCCTCAGCCTTCACCTTGGCTTCTGCCTTGCGCGTGGCAAGGATTGCCGCGGCGGAGCAGACCTCGTTTGCGGTTGCGAACGAGTAGACGTTCTCGAGGACGAACTCACGCAGAATGCGCTCGTCCGGGTCCAAGATGCCATATCGTGCATTTCCCGTAGTGGGGTGTGTCGTGTCGAGAAAGCTCGAGCAAAAAACGACCAGGTCGCTTGCGTCCGACAGGTGGCTGAGCCAGAGCGCATGGATGGTGTCGACGGACGAATCGCCATCGAGACCGATGATGTCGGTCACGACAGGGCTCGCCACGTGACGAAACACATCGACTGCTGTGGGGCTGTTCCCGTGGGCGAAAGCCTTCAGGAAATCGAAGGCGCTCTTTGAGGAACGGTAGCGCTCCTGAGACTCAAGGTCTTCGGGTGTTGCCTCGGACGGCGGGAGAACCAGGGGGTTGCGTGTTGCTTCAGCCATGGGTGGCCTCTCTTGTTGTGGTCGAAGTACGGGCAAGCGCCAGCGTAAAGCCAGGGTTTGCCGAAGTAAGATTATACAACAAAATATGTATTTTAGCAATGCTCCGGATTGTTTTTCTGTGCGGCGTATACTCAGTTATGCGATCTGCCATTGGTTGCCGCCAACTGAACGCACTACCCCATTTAATTCGAGCATCGTCAGAGCTTGCAGGTAGACTTCGGTAGTAACGTCGAGCTTTTGCTGTATCTCTTCTCCGTTAGTTGTGCCATTCTGGATAATTTTTATAATGTGCGCCTCCAAGGGTGTATTTCCAAGTGGAAGCTGTGTTTGCGCTTGAACGATTGAAGGGGCAATAATATCCAGTACATCATTAGTTGAGAGAACGACATGAGCACCCTCTTGTATAAGTCGGTTGGGACCAGCTGACAAGAGGCTCGTAATTGGCCCGGGTATAGCGAACACTTCTTTATTTTGTGAAATGGCGTGGGCTACGGTTGAGAAAGTTCCGCTTTTGTCGGTTGCCTCGGTGACGATGACGGCATCGGCTAATCCGCTTACTAGGCGATTGCGCGCTAAGAAATGGTATTTGTGCGCCTCTAAACCTTCAGGGTGCTCACTAATGAGTGCACCGCCGTGTTGTATAACCTGCTCGGCAAGCGCTGTGTGCGCAGTTGGATAGACGCGGTGTAACCCGTTAGCGAGTACAGCGATTGTGGTTCCGCCGGCTTCGAGCGCGGCTTTATGGGCAATGGCATCGACACCGTATGCAAGCCCGCTAATAATAACGACACCCCTCTTTGCTAATTCGTAGGCTAGCTTATAGGTTACAGCTTCACCATACTTGGTTGGCTTTCGTGACCCAATGATTGCGACGGCAGGTATTCGCTGGTTTGGCAACTTCCCTGCAATATATAGTTCGGACGGCATCGTTTCGTACCGCTGTAAGATCGAAGTAAAACCGCTTATAGCTATACTTTGTCTATTGATTTTCCCTGTTTTCATGTTTACCCTCAAATAAGTATTGACACAAAGTCAACTAGGTGCTATAATCAAAAACGATTGATAATGCAAAAAGCGAATAGCTCTTGCAAGTATCAAGCACCTTATACCCCCTATTTCTAACGGTAGTTACTATTTATAGTACTGCCAATGTTAGGTAGCATGCAAGGCGCTTTTAAAGTAACTACCCTCCACTTTTCTGGCTTTGGATTTATCCACGACAGCTTTGCATGCTTACTAATCCCTTTAACACGGGTTCCTCGGATTTATTCGTCGGACTCGATCCCGTTTAAAGAATGATTTAAGTGACTATAAAGTAGTGGTTGAAACTCTGCGAGGTTTAACCAGGCGCGCACGATCATAGTTATCGCTCGCGACGCTTCATTGATGATTCTTGGGTGGGTTAAAGGGTAAAATGGCGCCAGGTGATGCCCACCCTTACCTGGCGCCTTTTTATGTGGTGATGATTCCCCTGCTTTTGCGGGGGATTTTTTATAGCTAAATGAAAACCCCCGCCGATGGCTTCGGCGGGGGTGGTGCTTGCTGTGAATACTGCTACTTACAGGCGATCCTTCTTGTTGCTGGGGTTGGCGGGCGCTGCAGACATGAGCTTCCGTTCACGCTGCCCGATCTTGTACCGCACGCTCTCCGTCTGGTGCTTGAGGTTGTCGAGTAGCGTTGCGACGTCGCTGTACGTGAGCTCCTTCAGCTCAGACTCGTCGAGGATGTCGATTCGCTGAGCGGTGAGAACACTTCCCTTGAATGACGTGCAGTACACCTGGCCGGTGTTGACCTCCAGGGTGACGTTAACGTAGGGTCCGTTCTTCAGGTAGAGACGGCTCGCCGGCCACACTGCAACCTCCTTGGTTCCGGGCTTGTACACGAGGTTGGTGTAGCTAGGGTGCGTGAGCCGGTACAGCCACGAACGCGTGGGCGTACCATCTTCACGACCGGGGTTGTCGCGGTTGACGACCATGATCAGGCTCGCATCGTCAAGCTGCGGGTGGTCAGCCTCGAGGTAGAGCTTGTGGAGCTCGGAGAGTCCTTCGAGGAAACGATTGATCATCTCAGGGATGAGCTGGTCGTTCGCGGCCACCTGTGCCGCCTGCTCGCGTGCCTCGAGCTTTTTCTGCTCGACGTTGGCTCGCTCGCGCTCCCTGAGGAGTGCGATGGGGTCCAGGGTGTCGTCGAGTGGGTCGTGCATGTCGTGTGAATCGTTCACGCTTGCCTCCAAGGCAATAGAAGAATGTCAAGCTACCTTTCTGGGAGCTTGATGCTAGCTGGAAGTGTTTCCTGTAGTGGTCAAGCTCGACCAAAAACCTGTGTAGTATGAAGCTTTTTTAACAAAAATGCAAGCATAGGCGAAATAAGATAATGCTATTTAACAGGTTCAGTGTGCAGTAAAGACTAAGGCTATTGCAGGTCTACTGTATGGCTGGTCACTTGCAATGTACCGCGTACAAAATTGTGAATAAGATCGATTGTGGTTGGTGTCACCGTGCTGATAAGCGCACTTGCTTCGTCGGTCGTGAAGACGCTGAGCACAAAGGCGGCGTCGTCCATGCGATCACGCATTTCGTTCCAGACACCAACGCGTATGCGCATGTATTCAGGGCCTAGGTGAGTATTGAGACTCTTTA
>Ga0247816_10001794_pt1 | contig 10315 bp, 4 predicted proteins | sample UWRJL209509C1_FD_179930 | JGI IMG/M metagenome (GOLD analysis project Ga0247816, IMG submission 179930) | Plant litter microbial communities from Arlington Agricultural Research Station in Wisconsin, United States - UWRJ-L209-509C-1 | ecosystem: Environmental > Terrestrial > Plant litter >...
TGCAAGTAAGATAGTAAATGCTAATCAGACCGATAGTTTAACGTTTACATATACAGACGAAATTCAAAAAATAAGCCAATATACATCTCACACATTATATCAAAGCGTAGGTGGTTCCACTGCGCCGTGTGAGGGCGCAATTAACGGCCGGCCTGGAAATAATAGTTCAGAGAGCTCATTATCAAATTATTGGACTGAGGCGAAAGTTGTTAACACAATTAATTTTAAAGGTGGTTACGTACAATTCAATAAAGGTGCGAGCAGATTAGATTTGAATGGCGGTACAACTTTAGATAATGTGGAAGTATATACCAACGATAATCAGTTGGTAAAAAAAATACAATTTAAGTACATGTACAAAGTTGCTTATACGAATAGTAGCTGTTTAATTGATGACACCTACAGTTTAAATTGGTTATTTCTTGATGAAATGCAGGAAGTTAGTACAACAGATGCTGCGCATTTGGATCACAAATTTGACTACGTTGAAACTGAAATACCCTGCAGAGGTAGTACTGCACAAGATTTCTGGGGGTTTTATAACGGAAAGACCTCCAATCTTACATTACTACCAACTGTACATATTAATATAGGTAACGATCCTCATCAAATTAGCGGAGCAAATCGTCTTGTAGATCCGGCTTATTCACAATTTGGTATGTTGAAGAAAATAACATATCCGACCAAAGGGTATACTGAGTTTGACTTTGAGAATCATGTGGTTATTGACGACGGTTTACCAAAACAATATCATTCGACAACCCAAAACCTACATGGTGAACTGATAGATCAGGAATATGAGATTGAAGCACCTGTTAACAATGTATATACTAAAACATTTGTAATCAATAATCCACCAGAACAGTTTTTGAACAACAATTCACCAACTGGCGGAACATACATAAAAGTCAATTTTAATGATCTCGGATGCGACTTTAGCGGTGGAGATACGGAATGTGCATCCATGTCCTTGCGGAGGGTTGACAACAATGAATATATCTTTAACAATCTAGGTTTTCCTATTGAGACAAAATACATACCAAATGGCACCTATGAGATGGTAATTTCATTCAACCGAAATTTCAACCCTCCACCAAATTACGGGTATTTCACATATGAGATTTCATACAATGAAATTGATGGAGATGATACACAAAGTTATGTAGGCGGAATGAGAATAAAAGAAATAAGAAACTTCAGTGATAACTCAGCTGTACCGGCAAATGTTAAACAATATAAATACCTAGATGGCATTGATTCAGATCTATCGTCGGGAGAGATTTATGGTACACCTGATTTTTATTTTACAGACAATTTCACATACACGTCTTATTGTTTAATACCTTATAATCAAGAGGTTGTTGTACTAAACCAGAATTACATTAGGCTCAAATCATATTCAAATATTCCTCAAGTTAGTGATGGAGCAGGATATGTGGGTTATCGAACTGTAATGGTACAATCGGACAATAATGGTAGCAGCGGTTTGACTGTCTATAAATTTGACCATACTATTGATGAATTAAACCCGGAATTCCCTTATCCTCCGGCAATAAACAAGGAAAGTTTTCGAGGTAATTTATTAAGTGAAATCCAATACAAAAAAGACCAAAATAGTTATTCCCCTGTACGAAAAGTTGAGAATCAATATACTTACTCCACACCTCAGACTCAAGTTGTTTATGCTATGAAAACAGGCCTAAGGGCGTCTAGCAACAATCCTTCTCTGATTGATCTGCCTGAGTATGTAGAGTACTCGTTGTCAACAAGCTACTCGCAACTTAGTTCAAAAACTGAAACGATATATTCCAGTGCTGACGCGGATTCTTCTACCCTATCTTCGACCACCTATGAATATGATCCTACCTATTTACATCTTGTAAAGACCAAGTTGGTAACAAGCAAGAATGCGATTCTGCAAACCATTCTTAAGTATCCAACAGATTACGCTTCCACACTAGCGTACCAACAGATGGTTCAAAAAAATTGGCTTACTCCGGTAATCGAATCTTCTCAATACCTAAACGACCAGTTTCTAAAATCGGAAAAAAACGAATACGGTCAGTGGCACAGCTCGTTTTATGCGCCCACGATGATAAACGAAGTCATTGGAAATGGAGCATCGAATAACAAAGTGAATTACGATAGCTATGATACCAAAGGATTAATATTGAGCATTTCAAAGGGTAGTAGCCCAAGTACATGTTACGTTTGGGGTTATGACGGAACATACCCAATCGCTGAGATTAAGAATGCAAATTATGAGACCATCCGCGCAACTTTAGGTGGAGATGAAGCGATTACTAATTTTAAAAATAACCCATTCCCAACTGATGCTGCTGTGAATAGCTTTCTGGGTCCATTAAGATCGTCATCAAGCTTATCCCAGGCGCAAATTACTACTTTTACATATTACCCTTTGGTAGGAATTAAAAGTTCGACAGATATGAAAGAAATGACTACCTATTACGAATATGATAGTTTTAAAAGGCTCTACCGTGTTAAAGACCAGCAGGGCAATATTATTAAACATATCGACTATCATTATCAGAACCAATAACATATTGTCAGACTCATTAACGACAACGCTTATTTCCATTTGGCGTTGTCATTTATATTCCAACTATATATTTATATTCAAATAGTTACCTACCAAAGAATATTTGCCAATTATAAGGTAATGGATAACGATAATACTTAATAGTTATCCATTTTTAAATGATTTAGAAATAGACGTGCAACTGGAACTTGACAATATATACTACCACTTTCAACCTTATAAAAGATCTAATGTAATATACTTATCTCTTTTTGATATTATTAATAACTTCTGTCAGTTTATCTATCTGTTGCTGTTGCAGGAGTTGCACTTTTACAGTATTCTCTTTAAGGTTATTCAATTGGGCTTCTTGCTCTATAATATATAAGGTCAATTCCTCAACTTTCTTTAACAGGGTTTTGTTCATTTCACCCAGGCTGACCCCATTCTTTGCTACTTCAGCCTCTGAGGGCACTTCTGGTAAATGTTGATTTTTAACTATATAGGCTTTAATGGATTTAAGTTCAGGCAATTTATATGTTGGTTTAAATACATAATCTGCCCAACCATTCATATCAACTTTTACCTCCTGGGTATGAATAGTACCTCGCACGGCAAGCTTTGCATCAGGAGTTGCCGTTCCAATTCCCACATTACCACCATCAGTATTTATTGCTAGATTTGCCCAACCATTATGACTATCGGTATGCGCACCGATTGTGGCGGTTCCATATAAATTTCCTAAAACAACCCTTGTACCTGCTTGTCCACCAAAGCTTCCGGCAATCCAGTTATTAGTATTTGCTCCTGTGCCAGCATTATCAGATTTCACCTGCAATTTCACTTCGGGTGTCATTGTACCAACGCCAGTATTACCTCTAATATAGAGGTTACCCGTTCCTCCCTGTATACTTAAAAGAGGGGTCCAACTCGTTGACCAAAAAGTAAACATTCTGGATTCATGCATGTGAATTCCAAAACCGCCCCTGCCTAAAGCACTTTCGCCCGCACCATTTTTAATTAAACCTTCATCCCAGTTATTGCCTGTATCGCGATACCAAACCACCTTTGGCCATTCAGAAGCATTAGCTCCTGTAAAATCTCCAAGTATTTGCTGTGCATAGCTGGTAGCACCAGATAGCAACATTGCCAGTGTAACAAAAACAGTTTTTTTCATTTTCTATGTTTTAACGAATGGTTATAAAATATAATCAGGTCTGCTGTCATAAATTAGGTATCTTATTTTACTACGCTTTTTAATGCTGCCAATTCTTTTAAAATCTGAGATGTTGCTGCTGAAAGAGAATTGATCTGCTCTTGTTGTTGTTTAATTATCTTTGATTGCTTTTGCTCAGTGTTGTCTTTAGCAATCAGGTATAGGGTCAATTCTTCTATCTTCTTGGTTTGCAGTTTCACCATCTCACCAAGATTAATACCGTTTGTGACAACGTCGTTTTCCGACGGCATTTCGGGCAGACGCTGGTTCTGGTCGATATATGCTTTAACCACCGCAAGGTCAGGTAAATGATAAGTTGATTTGAATACATAGTCTGCCCATCCGTTCATATCAACTTTAACTGCCTGAGCATGTATAATTCCTTTTACAGCTAATTTTGAATCCGGCGTTTCCGTCCCGATTCCAACGTTGCCATTGCGGCCTACCAACCAATCATTCATTAGTGCAAATGTAGGGCGACCAGAAAATGAAGGTGAAAGTTTCAAAATAGACTCTTGAACATCGTTGTTGTTTGATGCTGTCACGTCCAGGTCGATTGCAACTCCCCTATCAATTGTATTGAAACGCCAACTGTAGCCGTTATTGTAATTGGCGGATAACATGATGTTAGTGCCACTGCTGGCATTATTAAAAACATGCAATTTTTCCACTGGAGTGGTTGTTCCGATTCCAACCTTACCTTGATTAATTGTTAAATACGTATTCGCGGAAGATCCCCATGATTGAATGTTATTATTAGGATCCCTCTCCCACCATGTTTGTGTATTCACCTGGGGGCTACCAAAATATGTGTCAATTGATATACCATCGTGTATTCTAGTAGTATACCAGTCTAATCCTGTGCTGTTTCTTACCAACCAGGTATTTTGCTGAATAATATTAGTTCCTGCTGCGCCGGCGACAGAGGTCAACAAAGAAGAACTTTTGGGTGTTGCTCCTATAGGAGTTGATTGAAATACATTAAATTTTCCCGTTGCACTTGTTGCGCCGATATTTAACCTTCCGGATGGAGTAAAAAATGCGTCGTTGCCGAGTGTTGTCCATTGGGATTTAGCAAAGAATGGTAGCATGGTGAGAATGGCAATAAATGCCGGGAGCGTTTTTTTCATTGTGATAATTTTTAACTGTTACCTTTTGGCCTGCAAAGCCGATCATATTCTGTAATATTTTAACCAGTTTATAGAGCGTCTTAGTCTATGAATTATTTTTCATTACACTACCGCATATGTTTTTTATAGCTTTCTACCCTTACCATCAAGGGCTATATTATCCAGAATGGAAATATTTAATTAGGGAACACCTTTCTAATATCAATAATATTTCCCACCAGAATAGTTAACCAATTTATTATGGTAATCATTTTTTGGATAAACAGTTGATTCTAAAAATACTGCCTTGATTATTATTTATTACACAATTGTTATCAACATTATCAATTACAACAGTATTAGACTCATTTGACCACAAAATAAAACAAAGCAAGCCAAACTATAATAAAAGCTATCATTTAGAGGCTCAATGCCATTTTTTTGGGTGTTATCATATTTTCGGATATGAGAGAGAATAATAAAGGAGTTCCTGACGAATCCATATGATTGCTACCTAAAAACGTACAGCTAAACATATAATACCTAACAGCACCACCGTTGGACTATTATTTTGAATAATTTACTTTCGCTAATGTTATTTGAGCAACTTTACTATCAGGCCGAAATTTTACTACTTCTAAAGCAAATCTTACAGCATCATTATCACTCAGTAACTTTTCTGGAATATGATTAAAGTATATCAGATATTCTTTTATATCTATGTTGTCCGGATCAAGCTCAGCAGCTCTTAAACCATGAAATAGGCCTATCAATTCTGCTTTATCAATATGATTAAGGATAAACCCCATTAACCTGCTTATCGACAAATGGATTAGTGAACTCTCTTTCTTATACAGAATTCGTTGTAAAAATGTATATACCAATAAATTACTTTCATCTGTTTCTGGATTATATGCCAGACGATATAATATATCTTCCATTTCGGGAAAAGTTTTTTCCATCAAAATCTCTTCGAGCTTATTAAAGTTCAATTCATTCAACAACTTCCTATAACTCTCTACATCAACGTTATACATAACTATTTAATATTTGACAAAGTTTTCAATGCCCGCCATTTATATACAGGATCGGTTATTACCCATGCGTTGCTAACCACAGTCTTCCCAGCGACTTGATTGGTGACAACCTGTACTATTTCTCCATTATAGATCATAATCTTACTTCCCGATCCCATTGCTGCATTTCCGTATGACATTTCAACACCTTCTTGTAGAACCTTAGACATTATAGATCTAACTTCTGTTTCAGCTCCATTAGCAGCGACTTTACCCCAAGCATGACCCGTGTACAGTATCTTAAGCATTTTTTGAGCTCCCAAGGATAGAACTTCTGGCGCCGCAGTTTCTCCACCCCTAATTAAAAGAGATAGCCCTGCTTTTCCTACTCGACCAATTCTACCCCAAGGAATTAACGACAAGGCAACCTGTTCCCCAGCGAAAATCAGAGTATTTCTAGTGCCTATACCAGCTGCATTTTGCGCAGCTTGATAATCTATATTATTCCAATTAAATGGTGTCCCTGGTCTTAAAACACTTGTAGGCGCATTGAAAACAGATCTAACAACAACTTCTTTTAACTGCGTTGCCTTTTTCGTAGTGTCCAACCCAAATTCATCCCCATACAAAATAGGATTGTTCATCACATAATTATAGGGCGTAATACTTGTATGATTTTCCGCCAACGGATCTAGTACATTCCATCTTCCATTCACCGGATCGTAAAATCTGGCGCCATAATCAAACTCTTCCAACTCTTCTTGCAACTCCTTGCCATTGTAAAGATATTTATTTGTACCAGCAGAAACAACATTCTTTAATCCAAACGGGAAATAGTTTACCTCCTGCAGACTTTGAAGCGAACCATTACCTGCATCCTGTTTAAAACTGTATCGCACGTTACCTAAGTGATCAGCAATATTATATTCATAACTATATGTGCCAGCGTTATTTCGTGCTACCCCTTCCGATGTTTGTATGAAATCAAGCACTCCATCTATATAGTGAATTCCATCAATATAATCGGTTGTTCCGCCTGTATTGCTTGATTTTCGCAGCTTCTTTCCTGACGCGTCATATACATAATTTATCGCAAGCCCAGTCTTCGATACATTTTCCGGCAAGTTCAGATAGTTGTAGGTGAGCGCGACCCCATTTCGTCCATCGGTAACTGTATTTCCATTTGCATCATACGCATAACCACCAGTTGCTAGCGGTCCGTTTGCAATACTTGTTAGTTGGTTTCCAGTATAATTATAGGACCCTGCTACACTTCCGCCTCTGCTCAAATGCGTTATATTGCCTATTTCATCGTAAGCAATTGATTCGCTCATTCCTACGACAGTACTACTGCCTGAAGTTAGCCTATTTAACACATCATAAGTATAGGTAAAAACATTAGGGAGATTACTGCCTTTACCCCAATATTGATTAGCAATATTTCCACTCCATTGAGGGTACGTCCCATTTTCATAAGACAGGCTTTCGCTGAATTCAGGGGACACCAAGTTCTTTAACCACTCCCTTTCATTATAACTAAACTCTGTCTTTTGCAAAAAACTAGCTCCGTTATTTACACTATGTAGGTTTTTTCTTAGAAGCTGGCCCAATTCATTATAGTCAAGTTTCGATAATACAACCTGAGCCTGATTATTGATTCTTTGAAGAGTTGCAATCTTTCTTCCCTGATGATCATATTGATAACTTGTAGCCACTATAGTCTCTATGCTACCGGATTTAGTGTGTTGCCGGACGCTGGCGACTAATTCTCCCGTAAAATTATAGGTATTGGTCAAGATATCAGTTCCACCTAAATGATTTTGCGATTTACTTTGAACCATTCTACCTTCGCTATCATAGTAGTATACAGTAAGCAATCTCGCACCTCCTAAAACAGATGTTTTACTTCCCGTTAGCAACCCTCTTACCTGGCGTCCATCAACATATCCTCTATTTGATTCGGGACCGCCAAATGTATTACCTGCAAAATTATACGTGTCATAATAGTTGATCAAATGAACATGCATCATTGTGGTATCAGTAGGGATAACGTTATTACTGTATCCATTATACCCCCCTGCCTGAGGAACCTCCCAAAGGATAGAAGTCTGCGCATCAACTGTTGTCTGCAGATTAACCCTGCTCCTAGTATGTCCGTCTTCAACTCCGCTCATAATTACTCGGCCAAGACCATCGTATTTAAAAAAGTTTTGCTGCTGATTTAACCTTTGAATAGAATCCTGACTAAAAACTAGTTGGTCAAGTTTATTATAAACTAAATGTTCCCAGCCTTTACCTGGAATTTTCTTTTCAACAACCCTGTTTCTTTGGTCATAATGATAACCATATACGTAGTTTTTGAATAGAACATCAACTTCTGTGAAGCTACTTATGTCATTGATAGCGACTACTGGCGGCAAAACATATCTGAGGTTTCCAAGATCATCGTACAAATAATAAGTGGACAGGCTTTTGGTATTACTTTCCCAGACACGTTTAAGTACTACCTGCCCCTCAGTATCTTTAAATTCTTCTGCGATACCAGATTTATCAGCCAAAGAGGTAACGTTTTCATTTTTCACAATTGTCTTCGTCAACTTGCCGTCTGCATAACTAGAAATAGTGGTTGCACCACTACCATTAGTCGTCCAGAGCTTTACCGCATCAGTACTAGTATTGGCGGCATAATCCGTCTTTAGCGTGTGGCCGGTAGCTGGTTGCCATGCCGCACCGGGCGCACCTTGCTCTAGAATCCGGTTCAATGGTGACGACTCAAAAACCGAAATTGAATAAGGATTATCACTAGCTTTAACGCCAGCATCGGGATTAGAATAGTAGCTGCCCTGATTTGAGATCGCAGAACTCCGATAGTTGCCATATGTTCCTGTTGGCGCTGCATATGCCTGGTATTTGACATTCTCTCTACCAAATGCATCATAGATAACAGGCGTAACGATATCTCTGAAATTGGGGCTCCCCTGAGTGATAACATTTTGACTTTGTCTGCCTAGTCCATCGAAATAGTTTACAGTTTGCATTACTTCATTCGTATTTCGGGAACCTGTCACATCAGCATCCGTTAAGATACCTTCGACCTTGAAAGTTTTGGTAGAAATATAATTCTGATCAGTGCTGGGAATACCTCTAAACTGATCGACTTTGACGAAGTTTATGGTAGGGATATATATCCTGACTGTCCGGCCAGCTGGAATTGTAAAACCAGGGAGTAATGTAATACTCCCATATGCCTTAATCTCAGTTTGATTGTTGTAGACACTAAGTGTTGTATCTTGTCCATACACAAAGTTTGATCCACATAAGATTAGTAGCAGCGCAATTAAATATCGCGTTCTTATCATTAAATTATTCATAGAGAGCATAGAATAAATTATTATCATGAATTAAGTTTTCAATAAGGCTTTTTATTTCACTAAAAATATAAATTATATTTGAAATTTATAGACAAATGAAATATATTAGTAGAATAAAATGATTAATCTCTCAAAAAATGAATCAAACACCCCTTCCAAATATTACTAACAGCTCCAATTTTTACTTTGATTTTATATCGAATTCCATTTGCACGATATTCTATATAAAGGGTTAACCAGTTTCACAGAAAAAAATGTAGAAGAAAAAATTTATTCTTAAAAAAATTCGAGATCTACTGACTCGTTTTATTACTGCATATACTTAAACCATCAACATATACATTCCAGGATAACTTGAATTATGACCTTAAAAAATTTCCAGCAGGGTACTAAATTAAAATTACATTTTTCAGCCTTATTATTAAGTATTTTATCGTTAACAGATCTGTATGCTCAAACAGAAATAAAGAACATAGTACCAATGAGTCCTAACGCCGCTGAATTCACAAAATATGGGGAAATTCCGGTTAGCAACTATACTGGAATAGCACAAATTTCCATACCGATATACGAGATCAAAAGCAGCGATATAGCACTACCGCTTAGCCTCAATTACCACGGTAGCGGTTCTAAAGTTGAATCAACTCCGTCTTGGGTAGGGCTAGGCTGGTCATTATCTTCTATTCCAGTTATTACAAGAAGTGTAAATGGACAACCAGACGAAGGTGAGCAGGGATTTTTTTACAAATTCCGTGGAAAAACAGTTAAACAGTTAATTGATGAACCACAAACAGGAGATGCAAATGGTATTGAGAACTATTTACGTCTAACCAAGGTAGGCAAGGCCGATCCAGAACCGGACATCTTCTATTATTCATTAAATGGTTTAAGCGGAAAATTCTATTACAATCAGGAGACAGGTAGTTTTGTAACTATGCATAGGGATAACACGGTAATCACCTGGGATGGAGAAAGGTTTACAGTTACTGCGGACAACGGCGATAAATATTTTTTTAACGTCAAAGAATACTCACAAAACAAATCTGATCCTAATGCACTACGTG
>Ga0247816_10001795_pt1 | contig 10312 bp, 10 predicted proteins | sample UWRJL209509C1_FD_179930 | JGI IMG/M metagenome (GOLD analysis project Ga0247816, IMG submission 179930) | Plant litter microbial communities from Arlington Agricultural Research Station in Wisconsin, United States - UWRJ-L209-509C-1 | ecosystem: Environmental > Terrestrial > Plant litter >...
CCCCACCCAGCCCCCCCCAAAAAAGATTTTGATCAGCCTGCAAGAGTTGTGTAGATACCTATGCTCATCGCGGGCAAGCCCGGCTCCTACAGTTGACCGAGTTGGCCGGGGGAACGCGGTCAACTGTAGGAGCCGGGCTTGCCCGCGATGGCGTCCGCCCGCCCGCTGAGTAAATAAATCCGTCATTGGCCGGCATGCATACTAAAACGATTCCAAGCATTCAGTGCCCGAAGAAGGATTCCATCAATGATTCGCAAGGCGTTACCCACCGACGCAAAGGCCATTGCCCAGGTGCATATCAGTAGTTGGCAAGAAGCGTATCGTGACCTGATACCTACCGAATACTTGAACTCATTGGAAGCAACTCTGGCTCAGAGGGAATCACTTTGGATTCGCTCGATTGAGTCGGGCGAATCCATCGTATGGGTCGCGGAGCAGAACCAGCAGGTAGTCGGCTGGATATCAGTCGGAGCCAGCCGCGACGAAGATGCGGCAGGGGGAAACGCAGGTGAAGTCATGGCCATCTACGTGTTAGCCAGGTACTGGCAAACGGGCGTCGGGCTAGCCTTGTGGAAAGCAGGCCTGGAGTACTTGATGGAGCAAGGCTATCAACGTTTAACGCTTTGGGTTTTGACCGGTAATGAAAGAGCTATTCGATTTTATCGCCGGGCAGGGTGTGTTGAGGAAACAGGCACTGAGCGCAACCTTCAGAGGGGAGGTGTCACGCTGGAAGAGGTGAGGTATCAGCTGCCCTTGATCGCGATTGGCTGCGACTATCCCTCATCGAAGCTTTCTACTCTGTAGCCAGGTACTTATGGCCTCAACGAGTTGTGCCTTGCACTCCACCGGCAGCCAATGCGCGCCGGCTATGCCCGTCACGGTGAGGTCTGCGCAGGCCGCTTAGCGGTCTGATTCCATAGGATAGCGGCTTCATGTCATACGGGCGAGATATACGCTTGATGATGAGGTTCTCTTGAAATATATTACTCAAAGCGTACATTTCTCGTGAGCCGATGCCAATGTCCCAACAAGTTTTTTTGCGTGATGCCATGCGGCGCCTTAACTTTACAAGGGACGCGCTCGCCCAGCGAATCGGCGTTTCGCGCCGCGCTCTGGATAGTTGGCTACTACCTGATGAATCCGCCGAAATGCGCAAAATGCCGGAGATCGTCCAGCGGTTCGTATTGGAGATACTTAAAGGCGTTTCAGTGATTACGCATAGTGTACATTCAGCTTCAGTCGGAAACGGGGAGCAGGCCAGGCATTTACTGTCGGTTGATACCTACACGCGCGAATCGGTCGAGGAGTTGTTGCGTATCGCCGACATGATGCAACCGGTTGCTCGCCGGCAGAAAACGACGCGAGTACTGGAAGGCGCTGTGCTTGCTAACCTGTTTTTTGAAGCAAGCACTCGAACACGACTGAGTTTCAGCGCAGCTTTCGCAAGATTGGGTGGGTCAGTGTGCGACACCACCGGCTTCACGTTTTCGTCGATGGCCAAGGGCGAATCGATCGCTGATACCAGTCGGGTTATCAGTGGCTATGCCGACGTTATCGTTGTGCGTCATCCGGAGCTGGGGGCCGTGACTGAGTTCGCCAACGCTACTCACGTGCCGGTGATCAACGCCGGCGATGGGCCGGGTGAGCATCCAAGCCAGGCGCTGCTGGATCTGTACACCATACAGCGGGAATTTTCGCGCCTGGACAAGTTAGTTGATGGTGCGCATATCGCCTTTGTCGGCGATCTCAAATATGGCCGCACCGTGCACTCGTTGAGCAAACTCCTGTCGCTCTATCGCAACCTCAAGTTCACCTTGATCTCGCCAACTTCGCTGACACTGCCAGAGCACCTGGTGCATCACATTGCGCGCAATGGACACAGCATTGAGCAAACCCAAGACTTGGCTAATGGATTGAAAGGCGCCGACGTGGTCTATGCAACACGCATCCAGAAGGAGCGCTTCGCCGAGCAGGAGAGGGGCGAGGGCTACAGCGCCAGCCTTCAGGTTAACCAGGCAATGGTTAATGCGGTCTGCGGTGCAAACACTCTGATCATGCATCCACTTCCACGAGACTCGCACCCGAATGCCAATGATTTAAGTATTGATCTGAACCTTGACCCACGACTGGCCATCTTCAAGCAGACGGATAATGGAATTGCGGTTCGCATGGCTATCTTTGCAACGTTGTTGGGGGTTCAGGACCAAATCCAACACTCATTGCGTGATGTGGGGTGGCGTGTGCCTGTCTTTCTTGGACCTGATGAAACGGTGCCTTATCAGGAGCAATGATCGCGAGTGGCCGCTTCTGGCCGATTCTGTTGAAAAAGTAGCTCACCTGTCTGGCCTGCGGCAAAATCTGCGCATTGGCCGGCGGGGGGATTACACAGCATGATGGAACAGTTTTCGGGGGCGTCCCGTTTTCTGTGCCCCTCGCTCACTCCCCAGGAGGCGTCGAATACGGTTGCTTTATCCGAGGCAATATTGCTCGATTTACTTTATTGCGTTACTGCTACTTTTTTCCGCAGTGAAACGTCTTCGGATCAACGTTGGGCTCAGTGAAAAAGCTGAGCTTATTCAATCAGCAGGCCTGCTTATAGGCGCTATTTTTCGCATAGAAGGGAAAGTTAATGGATGTTTCACCACGAATATCTCTCACCTCTCAAGGTCCGGAGTTTTCTCGAATCGTGTATGGCATGTGGCGCTTGAACGAGTGGTGTCTATCCGTCCGTGAACGTCAGGAACTTATTGAGGCAGCACTCGAGCTTGGGGTGACGAGCTTCGATCACGCGGACATTTACGGTGGCTATCAGTCCGAAGAGTTGTTTGGTGAAGCGCTCGCTGCAGCACCGCACTTGCGCAAACACATGCAACTTGTCAGCAAGTGTGGAATCAAGCTGGTCTCTTCTCGGCGGCCAGAGCATCGACTCAAGAGTTACGACACGAGCTTCAGTCACATTGTCACGTCAGCCGAAAACTCACTACGAGCCCTGCGCACCGAGTACCTCGACTTACTATTAATACATCGTCCTGATCCGTTGATGGATGCAGATGAAGTTGCACGCGCATTCATGGCTTTACGCCAGGAGGGAAAAGTTCGCCATTTCGGCGTGTCGAATTTCTCACCGGCTCAGTTCGCTCTGCTCCAGGACCGGTTGGTCGCCAATGGTATGACATTGGTCACCAATCAGGTCGAATGCTCATTGCTGCACTTGGACCCTGTCTACGATGGGACGTTTGACCAAGCCCAACAGTTGAAGTGCGCTCCAATACTGTGGTCGCCACTCGCCGGCGGGAGTATTTTTACTGATTCAGGCCCTGTGGCCAAGCGAATCAGGGAAAGCCTGACACGCATAGGAGAGCAATTAGGAGAGTCTGCAACAACGGTTCTTATGGCTTGGTTGCTTGCGCTGCCATGCCAACCGTTGCCCATTGTAGGATCGAGACGTCTCGATGTTTTACGTGAGTCGGTACGTGCTTGCCAGCTAGCCATTACGAAAGATCACTGGTTCGAACTTCTGCTCTCGGCACAGGGGAGCGAAGTACCGTAATGAGTGGCGAAGGTCGAGAGCCTTTGACGTAGATGAAGGTGTCTGCGGTAGTGGGCCTGCAATGGGGGGTAAAACGAAGGTTTTGTCGCTGATCTGGAAAGGGCTAAAGCCATAAAAACCAAATCGCCGAGTCGTTGTGTATGACTTACAACGGCTCGGCGAGTTATCGGTTGGACAAGTTACGACGATAGCCCTCAGCTACCTCGTGCCTCCCGCTCCATCAGCCTATCCATCAACAACACTCCCAGTTCACTCAACTGGTGAATAGCCAGCGCCACATCGCGGTTTTTACCGGTCAGTTCATCCGACAGGTCGAGCAGCAATGTAGTGACGGAAGAAAAGGTTTCGTAGCTGTTGGCAATCAACGTTTCATTGCTGACGTCGGTGGCAACGCTGAACAAGGCCGTCGGTGGTCGGGTGGGATGGGTGCCGGGATTGAGGTAGTAATCGAGTGCGCGGTCGGCGGCCTGGTTGAGTTCCAGATCCGGGGTGTTCGGAGGGTTGGGGGTTACCTTAAACATTCTTGGAATTACCTACTTGGGGCCCCACCTCTTGGCTACTAAACAAAGGGGTGGCAGCTGTGCGCAGGTTAGTAGACCGGGGAATTCCAGGAAAGCCGGCGCGCCCGAGGGCGCCCTACGCACAGCTACCATCAAGCACAGACAGAAACGTCTGACAGATGAAGCTCATGCATATTCCTGGAATGACCTCGGGCTACTAAACCCGATCACTGAGGTTTCAGCGACCGAGCAACCTTAGAGAGACCCACCCAGGTGCACAAGCCGGCGGATTCTGACGCAACTGTAGGCAATGGAGCAAGGTGCTGTGCTCAGCAACCTACGGCTTGCTGTACGCCATGTACTCGTTCTGCAGAACAATGTGATCCGCCACGTACTTCGCGTCGTGCCAAACCCCGTAGATGAACGAGGACGCGCGGTTCACCAGGTTCGGCAAGCCCAGGAAATAAATCCCACTCTCCGCCGAGATCCCACGCTTGTGGAACGGCTCGCCTTTCTCGTCAAACGCATTCACTTTCAGCCAACTGAAATCGAAGCTGAAGCCGGTGGCCCACAGGATGGTGGTGATGCCGGCTTCGGCCAGGTCCAGGCTCAGGATCGGGTTTTCCAGGCAGTCCGGTTCCGGCAAAAGCTCCCAGGCTTCGGGCTCTGGAGGAAACGGCAGGCCGTTCTGTTCGATGTAGGCGTCTGCGTCTCGCAGTACATCAAAGTACGCACGGTCGCCTTCGGCCACGTTGTCGGCGAGACCTGGTTGAAAGGTCATGACGCCCGCGTCCCAGGATTGGGTGACGCCCACCAGGGTGATGCCGCTATGGGCGAGGCGCCGGAAGTCGACGGTTTTGCCGCCTTCGTAACCACTGACGGCGAAGGCCACGTGTTTTTTCTTGGGCTTGATTTTGACTTCGTCCCACAAGCCTAACGCGCCAAGCCACCAGCAGTAGTCGCGGCCGCGATAGGCGCGGGGAGGGCGATAGTGTTCGCCCACCGAGAGGTAGACGGTCTTGCCGGCCTTGCGCAGTTCTTCGGCAATTTGCGAGCCCGAGGCACCGGCGCCTACGACCAGTACGGCACCTTCGGCCAACTGACCGGGGTTTTTGTAGGCCGAGGAGTGAAGTTGTTGAACCTCGGCGTGTTCGGGCACCAAGTTAGGCACGGCCGGGCGTTGGAACGGCCCGGTCGCGGCGACCACGTTGGCAGCCTCTATCACGCCAGCCGATGTGGTGACCTTGAACCCTGGGCGGCCGACGTGGCGCTCCACTTGCTGCACTTCAACGCCGGTGCGTACAGGTGCTTTCAACATGGCCACGTAGTCTTCGAAGTAATCGGCCATGCGTTCTTTCGGTGGAAAGCTCTCGGGGGAAATGCCATCGAATTTCAGGCCGGGAAAACGATCGTGCCAGGCCGGGCCGTTGGCAACCAGCGAATCCCAGCGTTCCGAACGCCAGCGCTCGGCGATGCGGTTGCGTTCCAGAACAATGTGCGGCACGCCCATGAGTGAGAGATGCTCGCTCATGGCGACCCCGGCCTGGCCTGCGCCGACAACCAACGTGTTGATTTTTTCGACTGACATGTGAGCTTCCTAAAGATAAGCGATCATCGACAGGTTTGAGTGTGATCAAGCTTGGGGGTCATGGAAATTATGCTTTTTGAACGTAGAGCTTAGGAAAATCAAAACCGCCTCAATGCGCCCCTTCCACGTTCAGCACACGCCGCAAACCCAGGTACCGATTGGCCAACATCAGCAGGCCTGCGGTGACCGCGATGTACATCACCGACAAGGCCGCCAGCGTAGGGTCGGCAAATTCTCGGACGTAGTTGTACATGGCCACGGGCAGGGTCTGGGTCGCCTGGGTGGTCACGAATAACGAGGCGGTAAACTCGTTGAATGACAGGATCGCCGCGAACAGCCAGCCGCCGAACAGGCCGGGGATGATCAGCGGCACGGTGATGGTCCACAGCACCCGCATCGGTGACGCGCCAAGGCTCGCCGCGGCGCGTTCGACCCGCTGGTCGAGGTTCTGCAACGACACATACAAACTGCGCAGCACGAAGGGCAGCACCAGCACGATGTGGCAGAAAATCACCAAGGCATACCCACGCCCCAGGTTGAACTGCGCGACCAGCATCAGCAGGCCCAGGCCGATGGTGAAGTGGGGGATGAACAGCGGCGACAGCAGCACGCCCTCGATCAGTTGCTTGCACCGAAAGTCATAGCGATTGATGACAATCGCCAAGGTGGTACCGATCACTGTTGCCAGGGTTGACGCCCATGCCGTCACTACCAGGCCCGCGTACAAACCGTTGCGAAAATCGTCGTACGCCAGCGCCCGCTCAAACCAGCGCAGCGACCAGCCCTTGGGCGGAAAGAACAGCACGGAGGTGCTGCTGAACGAGGAAATCACCACCACCACGGTCGGCAGCAGCACGTACAGCAAAATCAGTGCTACCAGCAAACGCCCGGCGTAGCCGAGCCATTTGTCTTGTTTGGATCGGGTCATGTCAGTGCGCTCCGATGCTGTGCAGGGGGCGGCTCAGGCGCTTGATTGCGGCCAGCAGCAACACGGTCAGCAGCAAGCCGGCCACGCTCAGGGCGGCGGCGAACGGGAAATTCAGCGACGAAAAGCCCAGTTGGTAGACCAGGGTGGCAATCGTGCTGACCTTGCCTCCGCCGATCAGTTGCGGGGTGGCGAAGGCGCTGAAGGTCCAGGCAAACGCGGTGGTCAGGCTGGCGACGATGCCGGGCAACGAGAGTGGCAGAGTCACCGTGAGGAACGCGCGGATCGGCCCGGCCCCCAGGCTTGTCGCGGCCTTTTCGTAGGCCGGGTCGATGTGCGATAGGGCGGTCGCCAGCATCAGCACCATCACCGGCATGGTCACGTGCACCAGCGCCACGACCACGCCGGTTTGGGTGAACATCAGTTGCAGCGGCTTGTCGATGAGGCCCATGCCCAGCAGCAGGCTGTTCAGGAAACCGCTGCTGCCGAGCACGATGATCCACGAATAGGTACGCACGATTTCGCCGAGAAACAGCGGGGTAATCGCGATGATCAAGATGCTCGACTTCAGCCAGGTCGCCTTGGTGCGCACCAGCGCGTAGGCCAGTGGATAGCTGAGCAGCAGGCCGAACAGGGCGGTCTTGACGCTCAGCATCACGGTGTTCAAAAAGGCTTGGGCGTACAGGCCTTTGAACAGGTCCTGGAAGTTGCCGAGGGTCAAGCCGCCGACCTCCAGGGAGCCTGGGATAAAGGCCCGAACGCTGTACTGCAACACGGTCAGCAAGGCGACAGCCAGGCCGAGCGCGGTGAGTGCTGAGGGCAGCACAAACCATAAGACGAACGCGGGTTTGCGTGTCATGGGAAGTTCCAAGGCTGTTGCCAGTCCGTTAAACGAGAAGAAAGCGAAGATCAGGTTGGGAGCTGTCGAGCTTTAGCCAGGCTGCGATAGCGATGGATCAGGCGCCATCAATGCTGACTGTGCCGACGTCATCGCAGCCTCGCTAAAGCTCGACAGCTCCCACATGGAACTGGGTTCGCTTGTTAGATTTCCATTTCGTGGCTTACCGAATCAGGCGTGCTCATCAATGAGCCATGATGTTTTCCGAGAACCACTTGCGCCAATCGGCGGCTTTCTCGGCGCGCAGTTTGGGGTCGGTGTCCAGCGTCGCGTCCCACTGCGCCGGGGTGGTGAGCATCCCCGGCAGCTTGGCGATTTCCGGGTCGACCTGGGCGTTGGTCACCACCGGGCTGCCGTGGTTGATCCTGGCGATTTTGGCTTGCACCTCGGGCGACAACGCGATGTTCATGAACGTGTAGGCCAGGTCCGCATGCTTGCTGCCGGTGTTGATGCCCATGGCGTCAATGCCCAGCACCGCGCCCTCCTTGGGGATTGCCAGCTTGATGTTCACGCCTTCTTCCATCATGTGATAGGCGTTCATCGACAGCATCACCTGCACCGGGGTCTCGCCAGTGGCGATCAACTGCTGGCTGTTGGCGTCGTTGGTATAGAACGACTTGATATTGGGGATCAGTGCCTTGAGCTTGTCCTGACCTTTTTCCCAATGCTGCGCGTCGCTGCCGGACAGTTTGGCCGCTACGGCGATGATGTGGCTGGGGTCCCAGTCGGGCAGGGAAAGCGTGCCGGCGAGTTCGGGCTTCCAGAGGTCATTCCAGCTGTCGAAGGTCACGTCCTTGGGCACCAGGTCCGGGCGGTAGCCGATGGTGTAGACGTAGCCCCACACGCCAATGTGGCTGGGGCTCAGTTTGGCCTGATGGACCAGGTTGACGGCATTGGGGATCTTGCTCATGTCCAGGGTTTCGAAGAGCCCGTCGGTGGTATAAAGCCAGCCCACGTGAGAGGTGGTGAAAGTCAGGTCGGTCTCGGCCTTGCCGGCGAGTTTGGCCTTGTTCAACCGGTCGATGGTGCCTCCGGTGACGTACTCGACCTCGACCCCCGTTTCCTTGGTGAACTCCTGGCCGATGGCTTCATCGATCAAGTCCTTGAAGCTTCCGCCCCAGGTGCTGACCACCAGTTTGTCGGCGGCATGCGCACTCTCGGCGGCCAGGAAACAGGCGCTCAACACGGTCAGGGAAATGGCTTTACGCAGCATTTTTCTTCTCCTTGGGGACGACGTTAAAGGTGACGCAAGTGGGATGTTCAGTAGCCGCGTGCCGGGTCGACGGTATGCAGCAATGCCTCGCCGCGTGCCAGGCGCTGGATGTTGTCGGCGATCTGCGCGGCTGCCGAGTCCGCGATAGCCACCGAGGCCAGGTGCGGTGTGATCAACACGTTATCCAGCGCCCACAATGGATCTTGCGGGGGCAGCGGCTCACGGTCGAAAACATCCAGGGTGGCCTCGGCGATCCGGCCGCAGGCCAGGGCTTCGGTCAGGGCGGTTTGATCCACCAGGGCGCCCCGCGAAACATTGATAAAGCAGCTGCCTGCGGGCAACAGGGCCAGGCGTTCGGCGCTCAACAGGCCTTCGGTTTGCGGGGTCAGGGGCAGCATCACCACCAGGATGTCGCTGCTGGCAATGAACGCATCCAAACTGTCGGCGCCATGCTGGCAAGTCACGCCTGGCAGCTGTTTTGGCGAGCGTGACCAGCCGCGTACATCGAACCCCTGGCGCGCCAGTTCCAGCGCGGCATAGCCACCCAGCTCGCCGAGGCCCAACACGCCGACGCGCACGCTGGAGGGCAGGCGAGGGTGCACGTAGTGCCAACGGTGCTCACGCTGGGCACGTTCGAAAGCGGGAATGTCACGGGCATAACGCAGCACGGCAAACAGCACGTAGCTGGCCATCATGCGGCTCATGTCCGGGTCGCAAATACGCGTGATCGGCACGGCCGGGAGGTCATCACGACCAGCCAGTGCATCCACGCCGGCGCCCAGGTTCACCACCAGTTGCAGGTTTCGGAAGCGCTCGAAGAACCCCTGCGGCGGTTTCCACACCAGCGTGTAGAGCACGCTGTCGGGGTCGGTGACGTCGTCTTCGCGGCAAATTCGCACGCCCGGCAGGCGGGGGGCGAGCAGCGCCTGCCACTCTTCAAAACTGTCGCACAGGCTGTAGAACACCAGGGTCGGAATCATGCCTGGGTCTCCAGCAATTCGGCCACCGCCGTCAGGGCCAGGCGGTAGCCCAACGCGCCGAGGCCTGCGATCACTCCGGTGGCGGCCTTGGACACGTAGGAGTGATGCCGGAAGCTCTCGCGCTTCCAGATATTGCTCATGTGCGCCTCAATGATCGGGCCCTCGAAGGCCAGCAGCGCATCCAGGATCGGCACCGAGCTGTAGGTCAGGCCGGCGGCGTTGATGATGATCGCATCGGCGTTCTGCCGCGCTTCCTGAATCCAGTCCACCAGCACGCCTTCATGATTGCTCTGGCGAAACTCCAGGGTCAGGCCCAGTTCGAGGGCGTGGCGTTGGCAGCGCGCTTCGATACTCGCAAAACTTTCGCTGCCGTAGGTGCCGCTTTTTTCCAGCCCGTACAGGTTGGCGTTGGGCCCATTGAGGAAAAACACGCTGCGTGGCATGGCAAACTCCAAATCGTTACGCGACCGGGCGGGTCGCAAGCATGCAAGGGTGTTGGTCGAACTCGGCGAACCAGGCGGCGCTGGCCGGGTGGCTGGCGCGCCAGTTGAGGTCGGCGAAGCGGAAATCCAGATAGCCGAGGCCGCAGCCAATAGCGATTTTCCCGATGTCGTCGGGCAGGGCGCTGAGGTGTTGTACCTGGTGTTCGATCTCGCCC
>Ga0247816_10001807_pt1 | contig 10277 bp, 7 predicted proteins | sample UWRJL209509C1_FD_179930 | JGI IMG/M metagenome (GOLD analysis project Ga0247816, IMG submission 179930) | Plant litter microbial communities from Arlington Agricultural Research Station in Wisconsin, United States - UWRJ-L209-509C-1 | ecosystem: Environmental > Terrestrial > Plant litter >...
ACCGTCAAGCAAAGTTCTGGCCGACCTGGTGGCGATGGCGGTAGCATACGAATCCGTGGTATCGGTACCTTAACTGATGCCGCCGCCAGCCCATTGGTCATGATTGACGGAATTGAAGGTTCTATCAACAATATAGATCCAAATCTGATTGAATCGATCTCAATCCTCAAAGATGCCGCTTCATCATCAATTTACGGGTCAAGGGCTGCAAACGGTGTCATCCTGGTGACTACCAAAAGGGCGAATGTTGATCAGGTGAGCATCAGTTACAATAACTATATTGGATGGCAGGATCCTACCAATATGCCTAAACTGGTAAACGCGCTGGATTACTTACTCCTGATCAATGAGGCTTATATAAATACCGGGAGAACGCCACTGTACAGCGAAGGCCTTATACAAGGATATCGCGATCAGGGAGGCAGAAATTCTGATGCCTTTCCAAATACAGACTGGCAAAAGGAAACCCTTACGGGTTCCGGCTTGCAGCAAAGTCATTTTCTCACCCTCCAGGGAGGAACAAAAAAAGTAAGGCTGCTGGGTTCATTTGGTCTGTTTGACCAGAAAGGTGTTATTGAGAATTCGAGGTTTCAACGGTATACCATTCGTAATAATGCGGATATTACTTTTTCTGATAAGCTGAAAGCCAGAATTGACCTCCAGTTTGTAAATGCCATTACAACAGACCCTGCCGCATCTGCGGGAGAAATTTTTCAATGGATGAACGGTATTCCAGCCAATCAGATCGGCGTTAACGAAAATGGGACTTGGGGAGTAGGCTGGAATGGAGTAAACCCAATTTCTGCCAGCAAGGATGGTGGAACAAACCGTACGAGGGCACCATTTGGAAGTCTCAACGCCACGGTAAACTATAAACCAGTAGAATGGCTGGAAGCCGAAGCAGCTTATTCCCCTAAATATGCGCTTTCGTCGGGAAAGAACTTCAGAAAAGCGATACAGTCGTACCTGCCAAATGGCAGCACCAGCTTTCTTACGCCTGCATTAACCTCTCTAACTGAATCACAAACTCAATCTTTTTATAATAATATACGGGCTACAGTTACTGCAAGTAAAAATGCGGGTCAGAATAGTTTCAAATTGATGATAGGCGGATCGCGTGAAGATTACTATTCCGAATGGACTACTGCATTCAGGGATACCTATATACTTCCTGAATATCCTGTACTGAGCGGTGGTTCGGCGGCGAACCAGCAGGCAAATGGCGGCGCCGAGGAATGGGCCTTACAATCCCTGTTCAGCAGGTTCAATTACAGCTATAAGGGAAAATACCTGCTTGAAGTTAATGCACGATATGACGGATCTTCCAGATTTTCTAAAGGCAATAAATATGGCTTTTTCCCTTCGGCATCCGCTGGATGGAGGATTTCTGAAGAGGGCTTTATGAAAGGTCTTAAAAATACTATCAATGAAGCAAAGGTGAGGGTATCATGGGGAAGACTGGGTAATCAGAATATAGGTACCTATCCGTCAGTTACCGCTCTTGTACTCGAATCAACAGCATTGGGCAAACAAATTGTAAACACCGCAGCACTAAATGCGCTGTCCAACAAAAATATCTCATGGGAAACCACTGAAGAGAAGAATGTGGGAATCGACTTAACCCTTTTTAATAACCTGAGCATTGTGGCAGATTATTATAGACGACGCACCAGGGACATACTTTTGCTGTTAAACATTCCGCTGATTATTGGATTGGCGCAGCCCTACCAAAATGCCGGCGTTGTGGATAACAACGGGTGGGAGCTTGGCTTAACTTATAGAGGCAAGGTAAAAGAACTGAATTACAACGTAAGTCTTAACCTTTCTGATGTGAAAAATACGGTAAGGGACTTAAAGGGAATTAATCAAAGCGGCTTGCTGACTGTAAACAGAGAAGGCTATGCGATAGGGTCTATTTTAGGATATGAGGCGCAGGGGTATTTCAATTCGGATGAAGAAGTTGCTGCTCATGCCAAACAATTTGGAACGGTAAAAGCAGGAGACATCAGGTACAAAGATCAGAACAGTGATGGATTGATTAACGAAACTGATAAAATTATTATTGGAAGTACTGTTCCGCGTTACACTTTTGCTTCCAATATAGGCATCGGTTATAAGGGAATTGACCTTTCGGTACTGATACAAGGAGTTGGAAAGGCCGATGGCTATCTCAACGGGCCCGGTATTTTACCTTTTAATGTAGGAGGAGCGCTTGGAGGTACCATCCGCGAGGAAAACAAAGACCGCTGGTCGCCCCAAAATCCAAACGCAAAGTATCCGCGACTGGCCTTTGGAGAATCTAATAACGAGCAGGCCTCAAGTTTCTGGCTGAGGGATGCATCGTACTTGAGAATTAAGAACATTCAGCTTGGTTATACCCTGCCTGCTACCATATCAAAGAAAATGAAGATCAGCAGGTTGAGACTGTTTGCCAACGGATCTAACCTGGCTTCATTCGACCGCTTTATTGATGGTTACGATGTGGAATCGCCAGTGGGAGCGGGAAATATCTATCCCCAGGTAAAAGTGTACACTTTTGGTTTGGATGCAACTTTTTAAGAACTATCACATGAAGACAAATATATATATCGCAATAATAGCATTGGTACTGGTAACTATCAGTCCCTCATGTAAGAAAGACTATCTGGATAAACAACCTTTGTCCGGCCCATCAGACGAAACCTTCTTTACCAATCAGGATGAATTAGTACTTGCTGTAAACGGCTTGTATAAGTATGCCTCATATGCCCCGCTGGACAATATGCCACTAAACCTGTCTCTGGATGACGGAACGGATATTGGCTGGGACAGGAACAATAGCGCATTGCAAAGTCTGGGAAAGGGAAACCACGACAGCAACAATGATTATGCAAAAAACATATGGACAGAAGCATACAGGGTAATTGCAAAATGTAATTTTATCCTTGATAATATACAAAAGGTACAAGCAAATACTACTCCTGTAATTTATGCGCGTTCTGCCGCCGAAGCCCGTTTTGTGCGTGCTTATACATATAGCTACCTAACAGAATATTTCGGGGACGTACCATTGGTGACAAAAATGCTTTCGATTGAAGAGGCACAGATTGCCAGAACACCTAAAAGCGAAGTAGTGGATTACCTGTTAAATGAACTTACGGCCTCGGCGCCAGATCTTCCAGTAACCTACACAGGCTCGGATGTTGGCAGGGCCAGCAGGGGGGCCGCACTAGCGATTAAGGCCCGGGCGGCATTATACAATGGCAGATGGGCAATAGCCGCAGAAGCAGCGAGGGCGGTGATGGAACTAAAGGTTTATACGTTGCATAATAATTATGGCGCCTTGTTCAGTTATGCGGGACAAACTTCAAACGAGATCATCTGGGCATTCCAATACCTGCGCGCCTCCAAAACAAAAACACACTCAACTCCAACTGCGCTGCTTTCAAGAAATGGTCAGGGTTTTTCAAACAAAGTCCCTTCGCAGTCGCTCGTAGACGTATATCCTTGTACGGACGGGCTAAATATTGATGAATCACCATTGTTTAATCCGCAGCGCCCTTACCAAAACAGGGACCCGAGACTTGGCTTTACTATTGCGGTGCCTGGGTCTATATTTTTTAATTATCAGTTTGAAACGCACAGAGATAGCCTCAAATGCTGGAACTATGATCTGGCGCAACCCAGAAGGGTAGATAACCAGGAGGCTATCAATGCCTTTGCCACCTTTACAGGTTACTGCTGGAGGAAGTATGTTGACCTGGAAGACAAGATTGACCGTTCCAATTCGGAGTTGAATGTAATTCAGATCCGTTATGCAGAAATCCTGCTGATTTATGCTGAAGCTAAAAATGAACTTGGTCAACTTGACCAGTCGGTTTATGATGCAATTAATCAGATAAGGAACCGTCCCAGCGTAAACATGCCTTCAATTCCTGCTGGTCAATCCACTGCGTCTTTCAGAAGTCTGGTCCGCAAGGAAAGATTATACGAACTGGCTATGGAAGGATTTAGGCAAAGCGATTTGCGTAGATGGCAGATCGCTGAAAAGGCCATGACCGGAAATTTCTACGGGCGGGTGCAGCGGGGGCTAATCGCCGCGGCCCCTCAGATTGACGAAAATGGTTTAGCGGATTATTCGGCTGTACCCAACAGGGCCGATATGAGGGTCATAGAAGTTAGGAATTTTAATAAAAACCGCGATTACCTGTGGCCTATTCCAAATATAGAGATGCTTACAAATACAAAACTGGTTCAAAATCCCAATTACTAATGGATAAAAGACTTATAATCATGCTGTTACTGGTAAATGTATTGTTTGCCGGCACAGCCACTGGTCAAAAGACCACAAGGCGAAACTATGACATTTGTATATACGGTGGAACTTCCGCAGGGGTAATATCCGCTTATACCGCCGCAAAACTTGGAAAGAAAGTTATATTGATAGAGCCGGGACGGAACCTGGGAGGTATGAGTTCGGGAGGACTTGGCCTGACTGACATTGGTAACAAATACGCCATCAGCGGGCTTGCGCTTGATTTTTACCGAAGGATAGGGACGCATTATGGTAAATTTGAACAATGGATTTTTGAACCTCATGTAGCGGAAGATCTTTTTAAGGATTATATTAAGAGAGCGGATATTGAGGTGCTGTACGAGAACCGGATTACGGGCTTGAAAAAACAAGGGAATGTGATTCAGGAAATCAGTCTTGAAAATTCAGTTACCTCAGTGCCAGCAAACGTAGTCGCTGCTAAAATGTTTATTGATTGCTCCTATGAAGGTGACCTGATGGCGCGGTCTGGTGTTTCCTATGCCGTTGGCAGGGAAGATAACAAGGATTTTGACGAAACCTTTAATGGGGCACAATTGATGACAGGACACCAGCTGCCTGAGGGCATTGATCCTTACCGTGTATCTGGCGATCCAAACAGTGGATTGCTGTGGGGGATTGGAACTAGTAAACTACCTGCAAATGGAACAGGTGATAATAAGGTGCAGGCGTATAATTTTCGCATTTGCCTGACCAATAATGCGGATAACCTGATGCCTATTACCCAGCCGGAAGATTATCAGCCCGCACGTTACGAATTGCTGATCCGGCAAATGGAAAAGCGGGAATGGAAGTCGCTTCAGGATGTTTTCATATGGAGTTTAATGCCAAATGGAAAAACCGATATCAATAACAGAAATGGTTTCTCTACCGATATGATCGGCATGAACTGGGACTATCCTGAGGCTGATTATCGTCGACGGGCAGAAATATGGACTGCGCATGTGAATTATACGAAGGGCCTGTTATATTTTGTAGGCCATGATCCGCGCGTCCCTGAAAATGTACGAAATGAGATAAAGAAATGGGGTTATCCAAAGGATGAATATGTTCGTAACGGAGGTTGGTCGCACCAACTGTATATCCGTGAAGCAAGAAGAATGGTGGGTGAACTGGTGATGACACAGCATCATTGCCAGGGGAAGGAAAAGGTAAACGATGGAATTGGTATGGCAGCTTATACGATGGACTCCCACAATTGTGACAGATTGGTAGTCGATGGCACTGTGAAGAATGAAGGTAATGTGGAAGAAGGAGGTTTTGGTCCTTATCCAATTTCATACAGGGCCATTATTCCTAAGCAATCGCAAGCCGCAAATCTGTTGGTTCCTGTTTGTCTTTCCGCAACTCATATTGCTTATGGCTCCATTCGAATGGAGCCAGTATTTATGGTATTAGGACAATCTGCAGCAACAGCGGCTGTACAGGCTATTGATCATAAGCAAACTGTACAACAAATTGATGTAAAGAAATTACAGGATGCTTTAAAGCAAGATCCACTGGTTGATGGAAAGATTGCTGAAGTACTCATTGATAATGACAATGCAAACCTGGTTGAGCGTAAGGGGAAGTGGAGCAGCGAGCCACGGGGTGGATATGGGCCCGATTATTACGTCTCGGCACATGGTACCCTGGGCAAACAGTCAGTCATCTATCACGCTAACTTACTTAAAGATGGTCAATATGATGTATATACCTATTATCCAAAACGTATAAACACGTCTTCAAGCACTCAGATTAAGGTTCATGATGGAAAACGGCTGCATACAATAGTACTTAAGGATGCTGATGTAAAGGTGCTGGGGCAAACATCGGGCGAATGGGTGAAACTAGGCGGGTACCAATTTTCTACGGGAAAGAAGGGATATGTGGAGATCTCAACTGAAGGCGCCGATGCGGATGTTGTGGCAGATGCGGTTTTGTTTGTGCCTTTAAATTCCACACCATAGTCTCTCATTTTGGTGCATACGATATATATTGTACACCACGAGAAGTTTTAGATTTTGCGATATCATCTGGACTATTATTGGCGGGTTTACGAAAAAACAACTTGACGCTTCAATTAAAATTAGAGGTAGAAAGTTAGATTGATCCTAGGACCTAACCTAGACAAGGTAGCTCAAATCATCGCTAGATTTTTAAGGCATGTGTTGATACAGGCAAAACATCGCTTTTCCTTCCGAATAATTTTTTCGCATGAATCTAATCTGGAAGACATGAGAATAGCTTAAAAATAAAAAACATTAAGTATTTTTACGATTAAAAATAACTTTCTCCCGAAAATAAACCCTAATAGACCTAAGCACTTACAAATACAAATATTAATCCATGAGGACTACTCTCGCTTTAATTGCTTCATTGTTGCTGATTACTTTCGTAAATGAACCTATAGAAAGACTTGGTATAAAAGGCCCATTAGTATTTGGTGACACGAGTTTTCAATTAGCCTGGACTGACAAGCCGAACGAAAAATACTATGTGCAGGAATATTTACCAAAAAATGAATCCTTGGAGAAATTTAACCAAATGCTAAGCGTTTATCTTTTCATAACCGATACGAGCCCTAAAATAGCTGTCCAACAAAAAATTAAATGGCTTGACGAAAAAAAGAAGACTGACCCGGTTTGCAACTACAACTTAATTGAAAGTCCGGATGGTAAAGAATTCATACTTGATTTCATACTGAGCCAAAGCCAATCGAATAAGATGACCACCGTGGAATTTAATGTATATCGTTATGCTAAATTAAACTTAAATGGTAAGGAAGCAATAAGTGTCTATTCCTATAGTAAAAGAAGCTATGGCGATTCTATCGCCACTTTTTTGACCGATTTAAGTAAGGATAAAAATAAGTATCTGAATCAGATGATTGCTGCAAAGGGTAATGCAATTGTTATCAATAACAATTAGCATCTTGTTTACAATACTCATATCTTGCCAGACACCAATGAATAAAACCTTTCAAGCGCATAGACTCATTACTTTCCTCATTGCAACTGTATGGCTCATCAACGGCTTGTTTTGTAAGGTATTAAACCTTGTGCCGCGACATCAGGAAATCGTAGCCAGAATACTGGGGGATACTCATGCTGGACTTTTAACCAGATTAATTGGGATATCTGAAATTCTTATGGCCATCTGGATATTCAGTCGGATAAGGTCCCGCTTGAATGCTGTATTCCAGATACTAATCGTCGCAGTGATGAATAGTATTGAATTTGCAATAGCACCTGACTTACTGCTTTGGGGAAAATTAAATGCAGTTTTCGCATTTTTATTTATTATTCTCGTTTATTTTAATGAGTTTAGGCTAAATAAACATTTAGTGTTATAGCAGGTTATGTTTTCATTCCTAAAAAATCATCCTTTCGCGGTAGAGGCATTCTTCAAATATTCTGTTGTGTTGACTTTTGCCTTTCCAAAAGCACAATTGGAAGCTCTGATCCCAGAGTGTTTAACGCTGGATACCTTAGATGATACATGGGCATTTATTGCTGTTGCCCTCGTCCAAACAAAAAACCTCAGGCCAAAAGGATTCCCTGAGTTAACTGGTAACGATTTTATGCTGGCTGGATACAGGATCTTTGTCAGATATAACAGTACTGCGGGGAAAAGACTACGTGGACTTTACATCCTCAAGTCTGAAACAAATAAAAAGTTAATGCAGGTCTTAGGAAACACTTTCACACATTATAACTACACCACAACAGATCTTATCGGAAGCGAAGAGGGAAGTAAGATGAATATCAGATCGTACCAATCCGGCCTTGATATCAAAATCGACTCTCATCAGGATGTTGCTTTGCCACCAGCATCACCTTTTAATGATTGGAAAGAAGCAAGAAAATTTGCAGGCCCGCTGCCGTTTACTTTTACTTACAACCGTGAAAAAGCTGAAGTGCTAATTATTGAAGGTGTCAGGGAAAACTGGGTGCCGCAGCCTATTGAGGTGATTGACTATAACATTCCGTTTTTGCAATCCAACGGACTATCAAACGGTCTGTTAGCTAATGCATTCATTATTAGAGATATCCCATATTACTGGAAAAAAGGAAAAATAGAACAATGGGCACAGTGAGGAAGCCATTTCAAGGCATAATGAACATTCTTCGGTTCAACTGGCATTTATATCTCATCGCCGCTGGGTTTATCTTTTTCTTATACCTGATAAGTTATATTTTGATCGAACCTTACCTAACGATAAATTACGTATTACAAGGTTTGATAGTATCCAGTACGCTGATCTCGTTATTTGTTTCGCTATATATTTATGACCTAGCAGGATTGTATGAATTTCAATGGTTAAGTGAGCTTTCGGTACCTGCGGAATGTAAAGTTGTAAATATTAATGCTGGATTTGATGAAACTAGCGCCCTTTTACAGCAAAGGTTTTCTGAAGCCAAATTAAGTGTGTTCGACTTTTATGATCCGTTAAAACACACTGAAGTTTCTATCAAACGAGCAAGAAAGGCCTACTTGCCATTTGATGGTACCCTCGCTATTTCCACGTCAAGCCTGCCTTTGCCCGATAACCATGCCGACTACATATTTCTGATATTTTCGGCCCATGAGATTAGGAACCAGGGTGAAAGGACTATCTTTTTTAATGAATTGAGACGAATAATAAAGCCCAATGGTAAAATCATTCTGCTCGAACATTTGAGGGATATCAATAACTTTTGCGCCTACAATATTGGTTTCTTTCACTTTCTATCAAAATCATCATGGTTTAACACCTTTAGACATTCAGACCTTCGGGTAGTGCAGCAAAATAAATTCACTCCATTTATCACCCGTTTCATGCTTGAGAAAAATGGAAGTCCATCTTAAATTTATTGGTAGTCTTTTAATAATATTAAGTCTGGTACATATCATCTTCCCCAGATATTTTAAATGGGCAGAGGAACTGGAAAAGATTAGTTTGATCAACAGGGAAATGATGTATATACACACATTTTTTATTGCCCTGGTAGTGATGTTAATAGGACTGCTCTGCACAACATCTGCCCATGAGCTCAGCACCACCAAACTGGGTGGTAGAATTTCGCTTGGATTGAGCATTTTTTGGCTCATACGACTTATTATACAATTCTTTGGCTATTCGTCAGAATTATGGAGGGGTAAAAGAATGGAAACTACCATTCATATCTTATTTGCTATGTTGTGGCTTTACATGGGCATCACATTTTTCGTGGTGTGGTACCATTCAGATCAATTTTTTCGCAATCTCTAGTACGTATGACGCCCTTTTAGCAGTCAGTGTAACAAAATGATCTACAAGTCTCTCGAAAAGTAATTTCTTTTATTCCGATAAGATAGAAATGTTATATTTGAATTAACCATTTATAATATCGCTGATGAAACTACTATTCTTTGCCCAAGTTGCGGCAGTTCCCCTGGAGGGGCATATCACTAATCAACAATCTATTCCCATAGTATCTTGTAAAAACGTGTCCATTAGACATGTTGCAATCATTTCTAAATGATCAGATATATTTTGAATCTCCAACCTGAACATATTTGGCAACTACCCTCAGATATTTAAAGATGAACCAAATCTACAAGCGTCTTATCCACTTATTATTTTATAGTTATTTCATATCCTACGGTGCCTTGGCCCAAACCACAACAGCTAATATATATGTTTCTGTAAACGGAAGCGACAGCTTTTCAGGAGAAAGGAAAACGCCATTTTTAACAATTGATATGGCGCTTCGTACAGCCAGGGAACTTCGACGCTTGTCTGATCCGTCAATCAAAAATGGTATCCATATTTATGTTGGCGGTGGAAATTACGAACTTTCAGAACCTGTTATACTCAGACCAGAAGATTCTGGTACCCCATTAAGCCCCACGATAATAGAGGCTGTGACTGGTCAAAAGCCTGTACTTAGTGGCGGAATGAATATCAGCGGCTGGAAAAAAGCAACCGCAGAAATAAAGGGACTACCAGCTGCAGCTAAAG
>Ga0247816_10001809_pt1 | contig 10274 bp, 8 predicted proteins | sample UWRJL209509C1_FD_179930 | JGI IMG/M metagenome (GOLD analysis project Ga0247816, IMG submission 179930) | Plant litter microbial communities from Arlington Agricultural Research Station in Wisconsin, United States - UWRJ-L209-509C-1 | ecosystem: Environmental > Terrestrial > Plant litter >...
CGGCCCACGGTCCAAAGCCGGAGTGAGGGCACACCGAGCCACAGCGAGGTGCCGAGTGGTGGGGCAAGAGCGTTTTGCTTACTTTTGCGCTCTATCAAAAGTGAGCCGCCGTAAGGGCGGAACCAATCGAAGCCATAACCAAAATAACGGATATGCACCCAACCCAACCCACCCACAAAATATTCTGGTCAGCCTGCAACAGTCAGGCAAATACCCATGCATCAACATCATCGTAGGCATGGCACAGGCGTCAAGCCTGGTCTCGGCAAACTATGTCGACGCCAACTGGATGGTGATTGCCTTGATGGCCCTGGCTTTCTTCGGCAAGGGACTCGCCGCCGTAGGTGGGCCGTGCTGTCCGACACCGAGCCAAAAAGCATGGTGGGATTGAGGCGGCGTGTTCAACGGGATCGGTAACGTCGCCGGCATAATCACCCCAGTGGTGATTGGTTACTTCGTGGCCACAACCGGATCGTTCGACTCGGCGCTCTGGTTCGTCGCCGCCCACGGGCTGCTGGGGATCTTCGCCTACGTGGTGCTGGCCGGGCGCTTAGGCTGAACCCACCGGCAAACCCACCTGAGCGCCCGTCCTCAGCGTATTTCGTTGACGTACATGAAGTGCTCTGTGCTGACACGCTGGTGGGTCATCATCACCGGCGTTGCCGCCTGATCAAACGACACCGCATCGATAATCATCACCGCGTGGGGCGCGGTCAGTTCCAGCAGGCGACAATCCTCCTCATTGGCCAGCCCCGCCGTCAACTGCTCGCGCACCGCCGCCACCCTTAGCCCGTACTGCTCAAGCAAATAACGGTAGAGCAACTCCGGCAACTCGTTGGGGCCGGGGAAGTCCGGCACCTTGCTGGCGACCACGGTAAACCGCTCATGCATCGCTGCCACGCCGTCAATGCTGCGCAAGCGGTGAAGGCGATAAACCGGGCTGCCCTCTTCGATCAGCAGCTTTTCGGCGTCCAGCGCAGTCGCTTCGCCGAGCTGGTAATCGAGCAAGGCAGTGCGCGACTTCAGCAGTGCGCCTTCCTTATTGTGCAAACGGAAATACTGAAAGAAGTAGCGCAGGTTATGCAGCGGCGCCCAGCCCGTCACCACGGTACCGGTCTTGCGCCGGCGCATCAGCATCCCCTCCGACACCAGCTCCGCCAGCGCACGCCGCACGGTGCCTACGGAGACGCCAAAGTCATTGGCCAAGGCGTTTTCGCTGGGTATCACCGTGCCGCTGGGCCACTCCCCGAGAAGGATCGCTTCCGAGATATGGCGCTTTACCACTTCATACAGTGGCGCGCTGTCGTGCTCGCTCAAGCGCGAAAAAGAACTGGCAGGCGCAGACGGCGCGTTGCTATCGGTCATATTTTTTCCTTGACGGGCAATATCGAGATACTTAACTATAAACTATATAGAAATACAACGAGACCCAAAAATGCCCACCCATGCAGCTCTGACGCAGGCACTCGAGTCGATCGAGGCGGATCATGATTCGCTGATCGATGATCTGCAACGAATGATCGCTGTCGACACCTGTTTTCCACCCGGCGCGGGCTACGGCGCGTTTGCCGACCTTATGGAAACCCTGGTGAAACCGCTGGGCTTGCACACCCGCCGCGTCACCGTGCCAGAAGCACTGTGGCAGACCCGCAGCGGTGAAGCCCATGGCGAGCGCATCAACCTGATCGCACGCCAACCCGGTCAACAGGAAGTGTGCAGCCTCTACTTTCACGTCGACACCGTGCCGCCAGGCGACGGCTGGACCCAGCCGCCGCTGCAACTGACCGAAGTCGACGGCAAGCTGATCGGGCGCGGCACCGCCGACATGAAAGGCAGTGTGGCCGCCACCCTCGCCGCCCTGCGCGCTGCCCAACGCTTCAACCTGGCGCTGCGCTTCTGCCCCTCTCTATTGCTGTGCACCGATGAAGAAGGCGGCCTGTACCCCGGCATTCGTTACCTGGCCGAACAGCAACTGGTCGAAGGGCACATCCTCAGCTTTAACGGAGGCGCCGCGCCGCGTATCTGGGCGGGATGCTTCGGCAGCATTGACCTGAAGATTACCGTCAAGGGGCGCTCCTCTCATTCGGGCGAACCGGTGGACGCCATCAATGCCATCGAACAAAGCCTGCCGCTGCTCAACGCCCTGCACAGCCTGAAACACCAGGTGCAACAGCGCGCCTGGCCGATGCCGGCGCCGCCTCACTACAACGGCGCGCCGCTGATTTCACGCATGACCCTCGCCGCCGCCCATGGAGGCAGCAAGGGCTCCACCGTGCCGGCGCAGTTCGAGATATTGATCAATCGCCGCTACGCGCCACAGGAGCCATTCGAGTCGGTAATGGCCGAGTTGCAGCAGTGCATCGACACGGCCATGGCCGGTACCGAAGCGTTGTCCGTGGAGCACGAAGTGATCGGCCATCTGGCGCCGGTCGCCGACCCCACCGGGCCGCACTGGCCACGCTGGCAGGCGGCGCTGGGGGTTGGCTTCGGCTTTACCGCGGAACAATTCCAGTGCTACGGCTCGTCCAGCAGTTCGGACATGGGCTGGGTCCAGCAAGCCGGGATCCAGGAAATCCTGCTGGGCGGGCTGATACGCCCGGAAAGCCAGATCCATGCTGCCGACGAATACACCACGCGCGGCGACCTGGTCGCCCTGGCGCAATCGATCCTGGCCTACCTGGCTGAAGATTTCACCCCGCAATCCAGTGCCACCGCCCAGCCTGGCTGAGCAAAGTGCCCCCCGAAGACTGGCGCCAAGACTGGTCATCGGCTTTTTTTACGTAGCTGCCCCACGCTTCTCTCATTGCCATGTGGAGTATTGCCATGAATACCGTCTTCAGGCTGAACCGCCGTCGTTTCCTGACCACTTCCGCGATTGTCACCGGCGCCGCCATGCTGCCGTTTTCCAGCACTTTGTGGGCCGCTGCGGCCGCGCAGAAAGGTGGCACCTTGCGCATCAGCGTCGACCAGGCGGTCGGCATGCTCAACCCGCTGCTGGCCAGGGTCAACCCCGAGTACCTGCTCAGCGAACTGCTCTACAACGGCCTCACCCGCCTGAGCCAGGACATGCAGGCCGAGCCCGACCTGGCGCAATCCTGGAGCCATAACAGCGACCTCACCGAGTGGACCTTCACCCTGCGCGGCAACCTGAAATTCCACGATGGCAGCGCCTGCACTGCCAAGGACGTCGCCGCCAGCCTGCAAGCAGTGCTCGACCCCAAAACCGCCTCCCCCGGCCTGCGCAATATCGGCCCAATCAAGAGCGTCGAAGCGCTGGACGACCTGCACGTCAAGCTGACCACCACCGCGCCCTATGCCGACTTGCCGGTAAGCCTGGCCTACCCGGACGCGAAGATCGTCCCGGCCGCGATTCTGCAAGGCGACATGACGCGACTGTCTCGCGAAGCCATTGGCACCGGCCCGTTCAAACTGGTGTCGTTCGAGCCAGAACGCATGGTGGTGGTCACCCGTAACGAACACTTCTACGACCCGCAACGCCCGCACCTGGACCGTGTCGAAATTCGCGTATACCCCGACCCCGCCTCGGAAGGCTCGGCGCTGATGTCCGGCGATATCGACCTGATGCTCTCGGCCCAGGCCACCGAGTTCACCCGCCTCAGTGAGGCTAATGGCGTCAAAGGCCTGCGCGTGGCGTCCGGGCAGTTCCTGAATATCAACATGGGGTGCGACCAGCCGCCCTTTAATGACGTGCGCGTGCGCCAGGCGCTGTCGCTGTGCGTCGACCGTTCGGCCATGGTGGATTTTGTCGCCGAAGGTTTTGGTACGCCGGGCAACGACACACCGTTGAATGCCGCCTACCGCTACTACAGCGACATCGCGCTGCGCCAAGCCAACCTCACAAAGGCGAAACAATTGCTGGCCGACGCCGGTTACCCCAACGGGCTGGACATCACCCTGGTGGCCTCGGACAAGCCGTCCACCCGCACCCAACTGGGGATTGCCGTGCGCGAAATGGCCAAGCCTGCCGGCTTCAACATCACCGTTGCGACCATGGCCAACAGCACCTACCTGGACCAGGTGTGGAAGAAGGGCAACTTCTACGTCGGTTTCTACAACATGCAACCCTCGGCCGATGCGGTGTTCTCGCTGCTCTACACCTCGGATGCCGCGTGGAACGAAACCCGCTGGAACAACGCCGAATTCGACGCTGCCGTGGCCGCTGCCCGTGGCACCGACGACCCGGTCAAGCGCAGTGCGCTGTACGCCACCGCGCAACAGCTGATGCACGAGCAAGTGCCTTCGCTGATCCCGACCTTCTTCGACGTGCTGGCCGCCCAGCGCACTTACGTTCAGGGCTACCAACTGCATCCGCGCGGCGCAGTCTTCCGTCTGGACCAGACCTGGCTTGACGACAGCGCTCCGAAGCGCGGATGACCCGAGGATGAACCTGTGACTGCTGCTTACCTGACCAAGCGATTGCTGTTGGTGGTGTACACCTTGCTGATCGTTTCGCTGTTGGTCTTCGCCATTACCCAACTGTTGCCCGCCGATGCGGCGGTGACGCTGCTGGGCCAAAGCGCCACGCCCGAAGCCCTGGCCGCCCTGCGCGCCAGGCTCGGCCTGGACCAGCCCGCCTGGGTGCAATTCAGCCATTGGCTGATGGCGGTGCTGCACGGCGACCTCGGTGTGTCGATGCGCAACGGCCAGCCGGTGCTCGGCTCGCTGCTTGATGCACTCGGCCGCTCGCTGTTGTTGGCGGGATGTTCGTTGCTGCTGATGCTACTGATCGCAATCCCGCTGGGCATCGTCGCGGCCGTGCGCCGTGGGCGTCCGGTGGATTTGATCATCGGCGTGCTGTCGTACATCGGCGTGTCATTGCCGGAGTTTGTCACGGCCACGCTGCTGGTTCTGCTGTTTGCGGACTTCTGGCAACTGTTGCCGGCGACCGGCTATGTGCCCCTTGGCGATAACTTCGGCGAAGGCATACGCCACCTGATCCTGCCGACGCTGACGGTGTCGATGATCATGGTCGCCCATGTGTCGCGCATGGTGCGCTCGGAAATGATCGACGTGCTGGAAACCGACTACATCCGCGCCGCACGCCTCAAGGGCCTGTCGCGGCGCCGGGTGCTGCTGCGCCACGCGCTGCGCAACGGCTTGCTGCCGACCATCACCATTGTCGCCCTGGACGTCGGCTACTTGCTGGGCGGGATCGTGGTGGTCGAGGAGATCTTCAACATCCCCGGCATTGGCCGCGAACTGCTGGTGGCGGTCGCCGCCCGCGACCTGCCGGCGATTCAGGGAGGCGTGCTGATCCTCGCCGCCACCTACTGCCTGGTCAACTTCGTGGCTGACCTGGCCTATGCCTATCTCGACCGGCGAATTCAATATGCGTAATGTTTTTTACCGCCTGCTGGCGACTCCCCAGGGTTTGCTCGGCAGCCTGATCCTGCTGCTGGCCGTGGTGCTGGTGTGCGCGGGGCCCGCTTTGGCGCCCTTCGACCCGGAAGCCATTTCGATTCTCGCCCGTTATAAGGCGCCGAGCCTGGTGCACTGGTTCGGCACTGACCAACTGGGCCGCGACATCTTCAGCCGCCTGCTGATCGGCGCCCGCGCGACGATCTCGCTGTCGGTACTGGCCACCGCCATGGCGATGCTCGTCGGTGCGCTGCTGGGCACGGTCAGCGGCTACCTCGGCGGGCGCATCGACGAAGCGTTGATGCGTACCCTCGATGCGGTGATGTCGATCCCTACCCTGCTGTTCGCCCTGCTGATCGTCAGCACCCTGGGCCGCAGCGATTTCAACGCGGTCTTGGCGATCACCATTGCCTTTGTCCCAAGCATGGCGCGCATCGCCCGCAGCGTCGCCCTCGCCGCCCGGCGCCAGGACTACGTGAATGCCGCCATCGCCCGTGGCGAATCGACGGTGTACATCGTGGTGCGTGAAATGCTGCCCAACATCGTCGCGCCGATCATCGTCGAAGCGACCATACGCGTGGCCTTCGCGATCATGCTGTTCGCCACCCTCAGCTTCCTCGGGCTGGGCGCACAACCGCCGCAGCCGGAATGGGGGCTGATGGTCGCCGAGGCGCGGCGCTACTTCTTCCAGGCACCGTGGATGATGCTCATGCCGGGCCTGGCCATCGCCACCGTGGCGATCGGTTTCAATCTGTTGGGGGATGGCTTGCGCGATGCCCTCAATCCAAAGGGGCAGCGCTCATGAGTACCGTGTTGCAAGTGGCTGACTACAGCCTCGACTATCAATTGCCCGGCGGCGCGCTGCACGTCCTGCAAAACATCGACTTCAGCGTGGCCGCCGGCGAAGTGGTCGGGCTGGTGGGCGAGTCCGGCTCGGGCAAGACTACCCTGGGCTGGGCAATCATGCGTTACCTGGCCGGCAACGCGCGGGAGATCGGCGGCAGCATCAGCTTGCAGGGCGAGAACCTGCTACAGATGCCGCAACGCCAGGTCGAACAACTTCGCGGTGGCCGCCTGGGCATGATTTTCCAGGACCCCAGCGCCTCCCTCAACCCGACACTGAGCCTGGGCGAGCAGGTGGTGGAAGTGCTCACCCGCCACCGCAACCTCGGCTATCGCGACGCCTGGGCGCTGGGCGAACAACTGCTGGCTGACGTCGACCTTAAAGACCCGGCAGCCATGATGAAGCGCTTTCCCCATGAAGCCTCGGGGGGCGAAAAGCAGCGCGTGCTGATTGCGACCGCTTTTGCCTGTCGCCCGCAGTGCCTGATTTTTGATGAGCCGACCACCGCCCTCGACGTCATCAGCTCCGCGCAGATCCTGCAGCTGTTTCGCCGCCTGCGGGAAGAGACCGGGGTCGCCTCGCTGTATATCTCCCACGACCTGGCGCTGGTATCGCGGGTGGCTGACCGGGTGTGCGTGCTCAACCAGGGACGCATCGTCGAACAGGCCCGTGGCGGGCGGATTTTCAGCGCGCCGAAGGATGCCTACACCCAGCGCCTGGTGGCAGCCGTGCCGGCCGCCGACAAGCGTCTGTTGGATGAACCGACTGCCAACGGCGAACCGCTATTGCGCGTCAGTGACCTCAACGTTCGCTATGGTCGCCCCGCCCTGCTCGACAGCCTGTTGCGGCGTAAATCAGTGCCTTCCATGGGGGCTCGTGACATGAGCCTGAGCATGGCGCGCGGTGAAATCCTCGGCATCATTGGCGAGTCCGGCTCCGGTAAATCCACCCTGGCCAAAACCCTCACCGGCTTGACTCCGTTCACTGGCGCGGTGCACTTCGACGGCGCGCCGATCCATGGCCCGGCGCAGATGAACCGCGACTACCGGCGCAAAGTGCAGATCATCTTCCAGCACCCGGATGCGTCGTTGAACCCACGCCAGACCATCGGCCAGATCCTCTCGCGGCCGTTGCGGCTCTACGGCCTGGCCGAGGGTGAAAGCGAAACCCAGGCGATTGCCCGCCTGCTGCGCGAAGTGCGCCTGCCCGAAGACTTTGCCAGCCGTTATCCCCATGAATTGTCCGGCGGGCAAAAGCAACGCGTGGCGATTGCCCGCGCCTTCGCCGCTCGACCGGAACTGGTGATCTGCGACGAAATTACCGCGGCGCTGGACGTCTCGGTGCAAGCCACGGTGATCGAACTGCTGCTGGAACTGCGGCGCCAGCACGGCACCGCCTACCTGTTCATCACCCATGACCTCAACCTGATCCGCCAGATCGCCCACCGCATCGGCGTGATGTACCGCGGCGACCTGCTGGAAATTCTGCCGGCGGTGGGCATGGCCGCCCAGGCCACTCACCCCTATACCCGCGCCCTGCTCGACGCAGTGCCGCAGCCCCTGACCGAACCGGAGCCGATTTGATGACGCCTGAAGCGCTACTCGACCGTATTGACGAGGCGTATTGCCTGGATTTTCTCGCGCGTATGGTGCAGCACAAAAGCTACAGCGCCACCCCGCAAGAACGCCAACTGGCCGAATACATGGCCGGGCAGATGCAGGAGCTGGGCCTGCACGCCGAACTGATGCCGGTGCCCGGCGGGCGCCTGAATGCCATCGGCACCCTGAAGGGCCAGGGCGGTGGTCACAGCCTGTTGTTCAACGGGCACCTGGACACCAACCCGGTCACCGAAGGCTGGACCGTAGACCCCTGGGCCGGAAAGATTGACGACGAGTTCATCTATGGCATCGGCGTGTCGAACATGAAGGCCGGCGACGCCGCCTATTTCTGCGCGCTGAAGACCCTGATCGATGCTGGCATCAAGCTCAAGGGCGACGTGATCCTGACCTACGTGGTGGGCGAGTTGCAGGGCGGCATCGGCACCATCGCCGCCATCGAACAGGGGGTGAAGGCTGACTACTTCATCAACTCCGAACCCACCGACCTGCAGGCCGTGACCCTGCACGTAGGCTCGCTGATGTTCGTCATCGAACTGACCGGCGACACCCGCCACCTGTCCAAGCGCGAAGAGGCGGTCGACGTCATCACTGCGGCTGTGCAACTGATACCGCAAATCAACGGCATCACCTTCAGCGGGGCGCGCTCGCCGGAACATGCCAAGGTCAATCGCGGGCACATCGGCGTCATTCGTGGTGCCCTTGGCCGTGACCTTGAAGAGTGGCGCCCACCGCAAGTGGCGGATTTTCTGCGCCTGCGCGGCTCGGCCCGCTACACGCCGGGGCAAACCGTGGAATCGGTACTGGCAGATCTGCAACGCCTGCTCGACCAGCTCTGCGAGCAGTTTCCGGGCCTGCAGGCGAAGCTGATCAATGACAGTGACAACCAGCCGCTGATGCCACCGTTCGAGGTGTCCCACGACTCACTGATCGTCAAGGCGGTGAACGCTGCCTACCAGCAGGTGCGTGGCGAGCCGCAGACCACCGGCATCATCACCCCGCCCTCGTATTTCGGCACCGACGCCGCGCACTTCTACCAGCGCCTGGGCATGCAGGGCGTGGTCTGCGGCCCGGGTGGCAAGTTCAACACCATGCCCGACGAGCGCGTACACAAACGCGATTACCTGGACATGGTGCGCGTCTACATCCTGGCCATCCTCAGCGTCTGCGAGGTGGCCGAAGCACCCTGATTCATAAGCAAGAAGCACGGATGCCAATAACAAAAACAACACTTTTATGACTTCGCCATCTGCTGATTATTTTTTGATAAGGGCTTAAACCATGAGATCAGCTTTCATGCTTGGCAGTGCAACGCTGTGCGCGGCTATTTCCGGCGCAGCGTTGGGGGATGACATCCAGGACAATCCGTTCTTCAAGGACAGCACCACCTCGGTGCTCGCGCGAAACTTCTATTTCAACCGTGACTTCCGGGATGCGGCGCATACCGCACAAAGCTATCGCGGTGAATGGGCACAGGGTTTCATCGGTACATTCACCTCGGGGTTCACCCCCGGCACCATTGGCCTGGGTATCGATGCCATAGGCCTGTACGGGATGAAACTCGACAGCAGTTCGGACCGTATCAACAGTGGCCTGCTGCCCAGCAGCGGTAACCATGTACCCGGTGTCGACCATGCGGCGGATGACTACTCGCGGGCGGCGGTGGCGGTGAAGATCAAGGTCTCCAAGACCGTGCTCAAGTACGGCCAGCAAACGCTCAACCTGCCGGTGTTCTCAACCGGCGACAGCCGCTTGCTGCCGGAAACCACCGAAGGCTTCTACCTGAGCAGCAAGGAAATCGACAACCTGCGCGTGGACGTGGCGCACCTCACTTCCCTGAGCACCTACAACCAGAGCGCGCACAACGCCGGGGCCATGACCACGGCGGATGTGGTCGGGGCCACCTACAACTTCACCCCCAACCTTACCGGCGCGCTCTATGCCTCTGAGGTCGAGGACCTGTGGAAAAAGAAATACGCCGGCCTGAGCTGGGTCAAACCGATCGATGCCAAGCAGACGTTCTCTACCGATTTTCGCTTCTATAACCAGAAGAGCATCGGTGCGGAAAACGGCGGTGTGATCGACAGCAACGCGTTCAGCATCAAGGGTGCCTATGCCTATGGTCCGCATAAAGTGACCCTGGCTTACCAGGCAATCAGCGGCAAGAACGGCTACGTGTTCTACACCGACGGTGGTAACACCGATTACCTGGCCAACTACGTGCAATACGCCGAATTCACCCGTGAAGACGAGCGCTCGTGGCAAGCCCGCTACGACTTCAACTTCGCCGCGTTCGGCCTGCCGGGGCTTGATGTGTTTGCCCGTTACATCAAGGGCAGTAACATCACCCTGGCCAACGGTGCCACCAACCAGAACGAATGGGAGCGCGACCTGGAGGCCGCTTATGTGATTCAGAGCGGGCCGTTGAAAAACCT
>Ga0247816_10001811_pt1 | contig 10267 bp, 6 predicted proteins | sample UWRJL209509C1_FD_179930 | JGI IMG/M metagenome (GOLD analysis project Ga0247816, IMG submission 179930) | Plant litter microbial communities from Arlington Agricultural Research Station in Wisconsin, United States - UWRJ-L209-509C-1 | ecosystem: Environmental > Terrestrial > Plant litter >...
CTGTTTCATCGATGATATTTGTCTGAGTTGGTTTTCTGAGGATAAAAAATCCCAGGTCTGCTATTTCTGGGACGATACTGCCCGTCATGCAAAAGAACCTGAATTTTTGAAACTGGCATCAATTGATTATCCGGTTGATGATCGGGTGTTCAAGCCTATCATCACTACTGGTTTGGAACAAACCTTTACTGTCAGTGAGTTGCTAAAAGCAGCGGATGGGCCAGCCTGCATCAGGTTTCTCTGCAAACAGAATCCTGGAAATATAGTAGGGGTGCCCTTATTTAGAGGTAAAGATATTGTTGGGGTTTTATTCGTTAAAGAGTTTAATGTAGAAACTGCTGATCAACCTTTATTCAGGGGGCTTTGCACACAGCTGGCCATTGCAGTGTCCAATTTGATTGCGAATGAAAAAGTTTTGCATCAGCTTTCGGAGATCAAAATGTATAAGGAGCGGTTGGAAGAGGAAAAGATTTATCTCAAACAGGAACTCGAAACAACGCACAACTACGCTGAGATAATTGGTGAAAGTAAAGAAATCAGAAATGTATTTCATATGGTTTCGCAGGTGGCCAGCGCTGATAGTACAGTGCTTATCCTGGGTGAAACCGGTACGGGGAAAGAACTGGTAGCAAGGGCAATTCATAATAACTCGCCGCGGAAAAATAAGCTCCTGGTGAAAGTGAATTGTGCAGCTTTGCCCGCAAATCTGATAGAGAGTGAACTTTTTGGTCATGAAAAAGGAAGTTTTACAGGCGCGACAGAAAGACGTGTTGGCAAATTCGAACTCGCAAACGGCGGTTCTTTATTTCTGGATGAAGTAGGGGAGATGCCGCTGGAGCTCCAGGTCAAGTTATTAAGGGCTTTGCAGGAACGTGAAATTGAAAGGGTAGGCGGGAAAGGACCAATTAAGGTTGATGTAAGAATTATTGCCGCCACTAACCGCAACCTGGAACAGGAAATTCTCGCTGGGAACTTTAGGAGCGATCTTTATTTCAGGTTAAGTACATTTCCAATCACCCTGCCATCACTGAAAGAACGAAGAAATGATATTCCAATCCTGGCTGCGCACTTCGTGGGTCGTTTTGCAAAAAAAACCGGTAAGGCGATAGATACCATCAGCCAAAGGGCGATGCAGGAATTGGTTAATTATAACTGGCCCGGAAATGTGAGAGAATTGGAGCATCAGATTGAACGAAGCGTGCTGATGACTCAGGGCAGTACCATTAAAACGGTTTTTCTACCTGCATTGGGAATAATAAATAATAATAATGCAGCGGGCGCTACTGATGACGCTATAGTTATCAAAACAATTGATGAACATGAGAGGGACCTGATTATCAGGACGCTTAAATATTGTGATGGAAAGGTGAGCGGTCCAAATGGCGCGGCCGAGCTACTCGGAGTACCTTCAACAACTTTAAATGCTAAAATGAAGAGGCTTAATATAAAAAAGAATTTCTCAAGATAGCGCCGGATATAGCCAGCCCACTTAGGTAGCTGACTATATACCGTGCTATCTTGAACCACCAGGTATCAGTCAAATCCTTTTTTTATTCCTAGTTTTCTCATTTTGGAATGTAAAGTGCTCACAGGTAATCCTAAAATTTCCGCCGCCCCGCCGGGTCCGCCCACTTTTCCATGACAGCTCTTAAGCACACTAATAATATGGTCGGCCTCATTTTCTTCAAGCGTTTTCCTTCTTGTATTGATACTGTTTTCCTCAATCTTCCATAATTTGTTATGCAGGCTGACTTCCGTAATTGTTTCCCCGAAATTGGTCAGTACGCTACGCTCAATGACATGTTCCAGTTCGCGTATATTCCCTGGCCAGGAATAGTCGTTCAACCTATTTATCACTTCGCCACTCATACCATGTATTTGTCGTCCCATTCGTTGCGCATACCTTTCGATGAAGGTTTCTGCCAAAAGCTGTATATCCTGTTTTCTATCCCTTAATGGAGGAAGTTCAATAGGAAAAACATTCAGCCTGTAGTAGAGGTCGAGTCTGAACCGTCCCTGAGAAACCTCCATCTCCAAATTTTTATTTGTTGCAGCTATAATCCTTACATCAACCTTGGTAGTTCTGCTGCTGCCAACCCTTTCAAACTCCATCTCCTGAGTCACCCGTAAAAGTTTCACTTGTGCCTCTAACGGTAGTTCTCCAATTTCATCAAGAAAGATCGTGCCGCCGTCGGCGGTTTCGAACTTCCCTATACGGCGTTCCAGCGCTCCGGTAAAAGCCCCTTTCTCGTGTCCAAATAATTCCGATTCTACCAGATCAAATGGCAAGGCAGCGCAGTTAACAATAACAAGGGGTTTGAGTCTCCTATTTGATAGTTTATGCAGGCATTGAGCAACCCTTTCTTTTCCCGTACCACTCTCTCCCGTGATGAGCACTGAGGTAGTTGAACCTGCAACCATATTGATCCTGTCGAGCACTCTAAGCAGGCCGGGGCTTTTGCCTATGATTCCGTCAAATTTACCTTCTTCATTACTTTGTCCCTGAATGTCTCTTGTCAAATTTTTGTAGGCAGGTCTGGGAGTTTGAGGCCTCGTTGCCGGCTCCCTGAGCTGTCCAAACAGCTGGGCGAGTTCTTTTTCTGTTTTTTCAAGCAGGTTCAACTGATCACTGGAATAACTTGCTTCATTCTTGCTGTAGAAAGTCACGAAGACGGTTTCAAAATCAGGTAGGACCACTCTTTTTAACATCCTGGATTCAAGGGAATAAAAGTTGCTCAGTTGTTTTTCCCACAAATCTTCCATCAGCGACTTTTTGTAATCGATCCCATTTAAAATTTGATCAGCCTTGTTCTCTGGAAAACGTAATCTGAAGCGCGACATCTCCTGGGAACTCAGGCCCATGGCCGACTGGATTTCTACACCCCTGAATATTTGATACTCCTCGAAGCCTATCCTTACAAAGCCAAACTGAATAGTGCCGCTTTCCCGCTTATTTAAAAGGTCGATTTTCATGTAATCAAATGGGAGAAAGGTCCGGAAAGCAGCTGGAATACGTTGAATCCTGGTTTCAATATCCACCGGAGCATCAATGATATTTTGCAGCTTCCCTTTCCATACAAGTTCTTTTTGAATATTCAGCTGCAGGTTGGCCTGGTGTTTCTGGCTTGCAATATCAAGCATAATTAACAGGTCGCGCTCACGGAATGGCTTTACGATAAACGCATAAGGCTGGGTAGCTTTTGCCTTTTCAAGCACGCTCTGATTAGTATTTGCAGAGATGTAAATGAAGCCTATATTTTTCTCCCTCAGGTATAGTGCGAGATCAGTGCCCATTGATCCGTCCTGAAGGAAAATGTCAAGCAATACCCAGGTTGGCTTGGTTTGTTCGATTAATTCTTTGGCCTCACTCACGGTTGCAGCGATCCCGCATACAGTATATCCTGCTTTCAGCAGTTTCAACCGGAGATCATTGGCAACAATGAATTCATCCTCAACTATAAGCACATTTTCTTTCATACAATTAGGTAATATGGTATCAGGTAATATTTTCGATTTCGGACTTTAAGTTAGTAAATTAGACAGTAACGGAAACCCCATTGTCGTATTTAGGCAGTAGATCTCCTCGCAATTGCCCGCCTAATCCCTCCATAAGCTGGTGCCTACACTCTCGTTCTTTTACAACCTTATTCAGGTTTAGCTTATCGGTGGCACAACTCTTCTCGAGTTTCATTTTTTGAATAAATTCCTTACGGTATAAGTAGCAAAGACAAGTTATGACAGCGGTGCAGGAGCTCATATACATGTAAGAAAAAATTGATACAATGGGGACTTGAGTTATTATTTCACTTAACATTGTATCAACTAGACAACTCTGATGCCATAAAGGTATATATTTGGTATACAATTGGTTGTGTTATCAACTATCGAGCCGTATGCGATATTTCGCATTTAGAAACACGACATATGATATTTGTCTTTACTGATAAGTTGCATGTTCATGCTTCAGCTTTCAGAAAGATACTTATGGACGAAACTGATTGCCATCGATCCTTCACCGACAGCAGAGGCCACTCTCGCCATTGCCCCGGCCCTCACATCTCCGGCCGCAAAAATTCCTTTTGTGCTCGTTTCCAGCAGGTATGGGTCTCTATCTTCCTTCCAGAAATGTGAAAATGATTCATTTGCTTTCAAATCCCGTCCCGTCTCAATAAATCCTTTATCGTTACAAAGCACCTTGTCTGCTATCCATGCTGTGAATGGCCTCGCACCAATAAAAATATACAGCGCCACTGCTTCGGCTATTTGCGTGCCTCCGGTCGTCCTGTTTTTGAGCGTTATGGATTTGAGCCTGTCATCTCCGGCGATGCCGGTAATTTCTGTATCTGCCAGTAAATGGATATTTCCGATATTTCTGATCTGCTCAATCAGATACGCAGACATGGTATCTGATAAATCAGCTCTCCGGATAACCAGATAAACATCACTTGCAAAATTGGATAAATACACTGCAGACTGGCCGGCTGAATTTCCCCCCCCAAGCACAAAAACCGGCTTACCTTTGCAGGCAGCAGCTTCAGTTGATGAGGCACCATAGTAAACGCCGGCTCCGGTTAAACTGTCAATTCCTTCCGCCTCCAGACGGCGGTAATCAACTCCTGTAGTGACAATAATTGACCGGCTTATTATTTCTCTGCCATCCTCAAGTTTTACCAGCTTATATCCGTTTGCCTGCTTTATTTCCTGAACTGTACAGGGCGTAATAAACTCTGCACCGAGTCTGCTGGCTTGTGCAATTGCCCGTCTGGTAAGGTCTGCGCCACTAAGGCCATTAGGAAAACCGAGGTAATTCTCGATTCTGGAGCTCGTTCCTGCCTGTCCTCCCGGCGCCTTCCTTTCGATCAGCAAGGTTTTTAATCCCTCAGAGGCACCGTAAACTGCTGCTGCAAGACCTGCAGGTCCCGCGCCAATGATAGTAACATCATAGATTTTGTTTGCCAGCTCAGGGCTTCTGCCAAGCTTCTTTGCTATAGAGTGGATCCCCGGACGTGTTGAAAAGCTTCCATTATCATAAAAGACAACCGGTAGATCTGCATCTGACAGACCATTCAAAATAAGCATCTCTTTGGCAAGCGGATTGTTTTCCATGTCCAGCCATTTAAAAGGGATGAGGTTACAACCCATATAATCTTTTACCAAATGTGACAGTGGAGAATACTGATAACCAATAATTTTGATTCCCTTAAAGTAAGGTCGGTATTCGCTGAGCCAATCGTCCAGCAGATCGTCAATAATCGGGAACAGGCGTTCCTCCGGCGGGTCCCAGGGCTTCAGCAGATAATAATCGAGCTGGATATCATTTATAGCCCTCACGGCGGCATCTGTATCTGAATAGGCAGTGAGCAATACACGCTTTGCCTTTGGATAGATCTGCATGGCCTTACTCAAAAAGGATACTCCGTCCATTCCGGGCATGCGCTGATCACAGAGGAATAGACTAATCTCCATCGTGCTATTCCGGAGATCAATCAGGCTTTCAATTGCTTCTGTTGGGGAAGTAGTGGTAATGATTGTGTATTCTGGTGCATACTTTGATTTAAGGTCACGTGCTATAGATCTGAGCACCTGGGGATCATCATCAATTGCAAAAATTATCGGTTTATCCATTTTATTTATTTTGTAGCTTGCCACTATATGTCTATCGGAAGAGAGACAATAAATTCGGTTCTTCCCGGTCTGGACTGGACTTGAATGTTGCCACGATGTTGTGCAATAATGCGCTTTACCAGGTCAAGTCCAATGCCTGTACCTTCTCCTATTCTCTTGGTTGTAAAAAAGGGATCGAATACCATCGGCAATATGGCATCAGGAATCCCCGGTCCATTGTCGATTACCGAGACCTTGGCGAATTCTTTCTCTTTGACAGTATTTATTATCAATATGCCAGTTGGATTTTGGGACATTGCATCAAGTGCATTATCAATAATATTAGTCCAAACCTGGTTCATTTCGCCTATCAGAACTTTTATTTGCGGAAGTTTATAGTCGAAGTTTTCTTCAACTCTCACATTTCCCTTTTTAATCTTGTGGTCCAGCATAACCAATGTGTTTTTTATTCCCAGATGAATATCTGTGATTTGCTTATCGTACCCCCGGTCCATATGGGTATATGTTTTTACAGATCGGACGAGGTCAGCTATTCGTCTGGAAGATTCCCGAATGTTTTCAGCTGTTCTGGTCATTTCGATAGTAAAAACCGACCAATGAAATACATCAGAAATTTTGTCCGGGGGAATCTGATTTCCCAGGTTCTTAATCTCCTCTGGCACTATAGCAAAGTCTATGAATGTTTCAGCAACATCTACTGCATCTTTAACAGATAACTCCTCAAGCCAGCCGGCCATCTCATGCTCCAGTTGGCGACGGTCGCGGAGGGGTAAAGCCAGTTTTTCGTTTTTGGGCAGGCTTTCCTCAAGGAAATGAAAAAGTGAGTTGTATTGTTTATCTGTAAGCTGGAATGACAATAGCTCTCTGATTTTAGCCGGTATATTGCGCAGCGCTTTAATCAAGAAAGATGCATCTCTGATATTTGCCGAAGCGGGATTGTTAAGCTCATGGGTCATACCCGCACTCAATTTTCCTAATGCCATCATTTTTTCATTCTGCGACTGTAATGCAGTTACATATTTAATGCGGTTGCACATTACATGCACCAGGGTCTGTGTAAGTTCAAAATTATTAAGAATCAAGTCTCTAACCTTATCATAAGGTAGCATCATCACCTGGACACTACCAGTTGCACAAATATATACAGTTGAATATCTGCCCCGGGAGTAAGGCAGATAACCGGTAATTTCCCCAGTCACTACCAAACCGATTTCCCTCTGATTACCATTTTGCAGGGTATAAACTACACAGGTTCCGTCAATTATAAAATAGACACCAGGCACTGGAATATTTGGTGTTGAAAGCATAACTCCATCCTCAATCAACTGTTGTTCACTCTGTAAGATCAACCATGATAGCTGTTCTTCGGGAATGTCCTGAAGTGTCTGAAAACTTCTTAATAAATTGGTATCTACTATTTTCATGTTTAACCTGCAGCAACCTTAGGTGTCTTTAAGGTATATCAATACAAAGCTAATTTTACCCTCACTTTATTTACTGTACAGATTGAAGCATTTATTGTACGTTTTGATAACCTGCGAATAAAACCGGAACGGCGATAACCTCATCAGAAGGCAGATAACAGGCGGTTTTTTAATGGCTGACCTGAATTGTACAGCAAAATGATCTATTGATACAATAATGTGTTATGGACATCCCGGAACTTTAACATTAAGAAATAACTGAAAAGCCTTGCGTGTAATCAATTGATTATTAATCATGAGGTTTGAATGCTCCATTATTAACAAAACTTTATCATTATGATCCAAATAACTATTAACAAAAAGCTATATAAGCTGGATGTCGACCCAGAGATGCCGCTTCTGTGGGTGATCCGGGATATTGTAGGATTAACCGGGACAAAATTTGGTTGCGGAGTTGCACAATGTGGTGCATGCACGATCCATTTAAATGGCGAATCTGTCAGGTCGTGCGTTACCCGTGCAGAAAGAGCTGAAGGCCAGGAGATCACTACTATTGAAGGACTCTCCGAAAATAATGACCATCCTTTACAAAAAGCCTGGCTGGAATTTGATGTGCCACAGTGTGGCTATTGTCAATCGGGCCAGATTATGTCTGCTGCTAAACTTCTGAATGAGATTCCGGACCCTACTGATTCAGATATTGATGATGCGATGTCCGGAAATCTATGCAGATGCGGAACGTATCAGCGTATCCGGAAAGCTATCCATCTCGCTGCAAACCTACAAAAGGAAGGAGTAACTAATGGATAGTCTAAACATAAGCCGCCGCTCGTTTTTAAAGTCGGGCGCACTGCTGGGTGGAGGATTGCTCATTTCTTTTGCCGTTCCAGCAAAAATGAGAGGAGTACTGGCAAGTACAGCAGAAGCAGCGGAAAATTTTATTCCCAATGCCTTCCTTAAAATAAATGCGGATAATACAGTGCATGTGCTTCTTGCTCATTCAGAAATGGGCCAGGGTATATGGACCTCTTTGCCGATGATAATTGCAGATGAACTTGATGCCGACTGGAAGGATATCAAGGTTGAGCATGCCCCGGCATCTCCTGAGTATAAACATACACTTTTTGGAATCCAGATCACCGGCGGTTCAAGCACAACATTTTCGGAATTTGACCGCTATCGTACCGCGGGAGCCACTGCCAGGACACTTTTAATAGCCGCAGGTGCAAAAAAGATGGGAGTGGATATTGCTGCTTGTGAAACAGCTAAAGGTTTTGTGATTTCAGGTAACAACAGGGTATCTTACGGAGAGCTGGTGACCGAAGCAGCCAAAATCAGTCCTCCCGAAAAAATTAATTTGAAGTCGCCGGAAGATTGGAATTTTATAGGCCAGAGTACAAAAAGACTTGATGGTTCAGCAAAAATAAACGGAAGGGCAGTGTTTGGTATGGATATCAAAGGTGATGGTTTGCTGATCGCAACTGTTGTCCACTCGCCTGTAATAGGCGGCACCGTCAAGTCATATGATGACACCGAAGCAATGGCTGTCCCAGGAGTAGTAGCTATTGTGCAGATTTCAACTGGTATTGCAGTCGTTGCAAGTAATTATTACAGCGCCAATAAAGCAAAAAAACTGGTCAAAGTTACCTATAATGGCAATGATAATGACCGTTTCGATACTTCGGCCCTTGCCGCTTCCTACAAAAAGCTTGTACAGCGTGATGGACTGACCGGGCATAAAAAGGGAGAGGGATCATTGCAAACCTTCAAGCCATGGAAAGTAGTGGAATCTGAATATAGCTTTCCATATTTGACCCATGCACCTATGGAACCGCTTAATGCAACTGTGAAAATCAGTGATGATAAAACGAGCTGCGAAATTTGGACAGGTACACAGATGCCAATGAATGAGCAGGCCGCTGCAGCCAAAGTGTTAGGGATACCGGTGGAAAACGTAAAAGTCCATACTGCATTTCTTGGTGGTGGTTTTGGCCGGAGGGCAACACCACAATCAGACTGGGTGACAGAAGCAGTTGAAATAGCAAAAGTAAGTGGCCGGTACATCAAAATGATATGGGCGCGGGAAGATGATATCAAAGGACAGCATTACCGTCCACAATTTGCACATAAAGTAAAAGTAGCACTTAATGATAAGGGAATGCCGGAATTCTGGCATCACAACGTCGCCGGTCAGTCCATCTATCAGGAAAACGGTTTTGTCAACCTCGTGAAAGATGGTGTAGATGAATCCAGTGTAGAAGGTATCTCAGACTCCCATTATCTCGGTAGCATACCCAACGTATTTATTGGTGCCCACGCCACCAAAACACCTGTGTCAATTTTATGGTGGAGGGCAGTAGGGCATTCACACACTGCTTTTGTTATGGAAACGATGATAGACCAGCTTGCCCACGCTGCGGGAAAAGACCCGGTTGCGTACCGCAGGAGTTTATTAGCAGATTCACCGAGAAGCCTTGCTGCACTAAATCTGGCTGCTGAAAAAGCAGGATGGGGGAAGCCACTTCCAAAAGGACACTTTCATGGGGTAGCTGTCCATACCTCATTCAGAAGCCACGTGGCAGAGATTGTAGAAATAAGTCTGGAGAAAACTGATCAGCTGGTGGTCCACAAGGTAACCTGTGCCATTGATTGTGGCTTAAACATTAACCCGGAAAATATAAAAGCGCAGATGGAAAGCTGTATTGTTTTTGCAATGACTATGGCAAAATATGGTGAGCTTACGATTACCGGGGGTAAGGTTGACCAGAGTAATTTTTACGATTACAAAGTTGTAAGAATGAACGAAACACCGGTGATGGATATCCATTTAGTTCCCTACACCGGGCAGGCATTGGGTGGGGTAGGTGAAGCCGGTCTTCCTCCATTTGCGCCGGCACTTGCCAATGCAATTTTTCATGCTACAGGAAAACGAATTCATACCCTGCCGTTAATGAACCAAACACTTAATCCAGCTTAATCTTGAAATCATGAGTAATCTTAGAATTGGCAGTATCGCCATAAAACTACAGAAGATAGCTATAGGGCTGTTCCTTACTACCGCGGTGTTGGGAATGAAAACCTTGTCTTCAAACCGGTACGGAAAGTCAGATGCCCTTGCAGGGATAGATCCACATAACCCAAAGATAGACAGCGTGACTTCTGCAAAGGCATTTCTGCAGGTATATAGGGTGTTAATGAATCCGGCATGCATGAATTGC
>Ga0247816_10001814_pt1 | contig 10258 bp, 6 predicted proteins | sample UWRJL209509C1_FD_179930 | JGI IMG/M metagenome (GOLD analysis project Ga0247816, IMG submission 179930) | Plant litter microbial communities from Arlington Agricultural Research Station in Wisconsin, United States - UWRJ-L209-509C-1 | ecosystem: Environmental > Terrestrial > Plant litter >...
GGTAGCTGATTTATTCAACTACCCTCCCATCTAAACATTTATAAAGCTTAGGCAAATACGTAAAACTTACTGTCCCTTACTGGCTGACCTTTAATAGCAAGGTATTCGCCACGGTTATCTCTCAATGCTTTGATGACAAAGGGGTCATTCCCTTTTGCTAATTGATCAAATGCAATTTTGATTCTGTCAATGTGTGTATCTGCGTTTACTTTCCATTTTTTATCCTGGTACATAAAGTATCCGAATACAACCCTGGTATTACCTTTAAGTTTTCCATCTAACCTGATAAAAGATGGATTTGCTTTTTTTAAAGGCTCTACGCCTTTTGTATAAAACTCATTAAAATCTGAAAATGTTTGTTTTGAATTATTCTCGCTCATATTTTTGTCTTTCTGTATGTTATTTTTTATTTATCTTGTTGTTTGAACTTATATTGTCTAAAGTATTTGATTCTTTACGAACTTGCCATTAAAAGTTTTCGGTTTTCACATTTCCGGTCCGTTTCAGCACTCCCCAGCCTTCCAACTCTCCTTTAAGCGCTTTTTTCAGTGACCTGAAAAGGACTATATACATCAACTGTCGCCAGTAGAATCTTTGTGGAATCACATAAATCAATTTTTTATAGGATGCTTTCTCCATCTTAAAAGCTATTGCAGCAAATAAGAGGTCTACAAGTATAAACATACAATAATAAAAAAAGACCTGTCCAAAACCGTTGTTAAGGCTAAATAAACTACCTATTCCAGTTAGCGTCAGCGAATTTACGGAAGATAAAGAGAACAAACCAGTAATGATTGAAAGCAGCATGAAAAAGTCGGCCAGCGGGGAAAATATCGGCAGGATAATCTGATAAATAAGGATATTGGGCATACCCACCATTCCAAAATAGCCGTACCTTTTGTTGAAAAGCGTATTTTTGTTTTTCCAGAAGCTCTGCATCACCCCGAAGCTCCACCTGAGCCGCTGTTTCAATAGCATATCGACCGTCTCAGGAGCCTCCGTATAAGCTACTGCACTATCACAATTACGAACAGTATAGCCAGCCCTTAGGATACGCATTGTCAGGTCGCAATCCTCCGCCAGTGTATCCGTCATGAAACCGCCCACATTTAAAAGGACTTCTTTTCTGAAAGCTCCAATGGCACCTGGTACAACAGTTATCGTATTTAAAATATCAAAAGCCCTGCGATCCATGTTCTGAGCAGTAATGTATTCTATCGACTGCCAATTGGTAATCATATTGTTTGCATTTCCCACTTTTACCGTTCCTGCGACAGCAGCAATGTCATCCTCAAAGAAATAACGCATCAGTTCGGTTATTGCATCTGATTTAAGTTGGGTATCTGCGTCAATACAAATCACGAAATCTGCCGAAGACTGCAAAATTCCATAGTTTAGTGCTGATGCTTTGCCTCCATTAGGCTTGGTGAACAAACGGACATTTTTATTGCCCGCAAATGCATCATTTACCTTTTCAAGAGTGCTGTCCTTTGAACCGTCATCAACAAAAATAAACTCTACATTTTTGTACGTTGTTTTCAAAAGGCTATTGATTGTCTGCACCACAGTTACCTCTTCATTATATGCAGGGATAATGATGCTCACCTTATAATCAGGGTTTTTACGCAGCAGACCTTTCTCTTTTCGCGCTGATATCTTTTGTTTTACGGCGAGGATTGCAATAAAAATGCTTCTCAGCATTGCCAGGATTATGGCAAGAATAAATACATAATTTAAGAATAATGTACCATATGAGAACACCCGCAGAAATAAGGTATCTCCCGAGCTGACGAAACCATTTCCATCAGCTGTCACCGCAGGCATCAGTTCAGCCTTACTTTTCCCTATCAGACTACCAATAGTTACAAATTTATAGCCCTTGTCTTTAAAGTATTTAATAATTCTTGGTAAGGCTTCAACAGTGGCTGACCTGTTCCCCCCTGCGTCGTGCAGTAATAATACGTTACCCAGATCCTGCTGTTTCACTACAGCCTTAAAAATCTCATCCGCAGAAATGCCAGGTTGCCAGTCTTCAGGATCGATAGACTCGCCAATATTGATATAATTTTCAGCCCTGCTTTGCGCTACGGGAAGGATCTCAGCCGAAGTACTTGGTTCAGCATCTGCGTTATAAGGAGGCCTGAATAAAATAGTACTATGCCCGGTGATGGATTCAATAAGTTTTCTTGTGGCATTTAATTCAAATTTCACACGTTCAGGTCCAGCTTTAGACATGTCTGGGTGAAAAAAAGTATGGTTACCTATTTCGTAACCCATCTTAAACTCCTGCAGTAATAAACCCATATTCTGCTCTGCCATAATACCCACCACAAAAAAACTACCGGGAACTTTCTCGCGTTGTAAAATATCCAGGATCTGGGGAGTATATACCGGATCCGGGCCATCATCAAACGTCAGCACTATCTTTTTATCTGCATGTCCGTATCTTCTGATACTATATTTTGTTGGCAGATCTACGTAATCCTGAGCAGAAATAAAATAGTCAGACGTATCAATCTTAACGTCAATCTTACCAGCTTTTGGAACAGAAACAAGATCCAGGATTTCACCTTCTCCGGAATAATCAATTCTGTCATTTAAGCCTATATGCGTTAACCGCTTTAAATCAACACCACTTTTACGTACTGAATCGATACTGAGGTTTTTAGAAATAAAGGTCCATAATCTCGGGTCTTCCGCACCCATTCGCCAGATGGCAATACCCGCAATGCCCCAGTCGTCAGCCCTTCTTATCAGGTTAAAATTGGTTGCGGCATCGGTAAAAAACACCTGATGTGCCATACCAGATTCATCTGTATAATTATAATTCAGGTTAGCAGATACCTTATTGTAATTGATCCTGCTTTTATATCTGGCTGCATTTGCAACTGCCTGCTGATAGGTGATCGTAGTGCCTACATCATTCACAGGCCAGTCATATCCATAACATGCCAGAGCCAGAACTACCTTATCAGAAGATATTTTTGCACATATTTTATCCAGCTGCTCTTCTACCCATTCCTGGTGTGATACATCCCCGGCATTACTATTTTCACTATGCTGATCATAAGCCATCACAAAAATATAGTCATTGTATTTATTCAGCAAATCAAGATTATAATCATCATTATCAGGCGAAATATCCTGGGAAACAATCAGGTTGGCACGATGCAGCTGCTCATAAAGATTCTGCTGAAATTGAGCCAGGGGTGCGTCACTACGTTCTTTGATCTCTTCAAAATCGATGTTAACTCCCTGATACCTGTAATGTTTGAGCTTTGATATTAAATTTTTTATAAAACGGTTCTGTAAATCTTTATCTATTAATAACTTATGAATTGCATCACCATCAAAATGATCCTCACTAAAGTTAGATACCATAGCGATTGGAGTTTTCTTATTTTGAAGGATAACTTTCAATGCATCCTTATCAACCTGGTCAATCAGCGTATCGGCACCGTTTTTAATAAAGAAGGATTCGGTGAGCACCATGTCCAGCTGCTTAATGTGGTCTTTCAGATCGGTGAGGGATTGCGGATCCCAATTCACATAAAAACCAGCGTTAATCCTTACCTTGTTATTGGGATGTTTCAACCGATGTAATTTCTGGTCGTTCCGGATCTTTAACAGTTTCTTTTTAGAAATGCTGAAATCCTTGTATGGAGTTGACCGTTTAATCTGTTCTATCTGCTTCTTACTTAAAGTTGAAGCAGAATTAATGACAGGCAGTGCCGGGTAATGGTTAGACAATAACGTGTAAGCTACACAGGCCGAAGCAATAATAAATATGATAATGATACTCCGGGTTAACCACTGAAAAGTAATCCAACGACTTTTTCTTGCGGTTTGAAATACTTGTTTTTCGGCCATCTGCGAGCGTTAATAATTTAATCAGGATCAAATATAAGGATAGAATCTCATAAAAATCTGCGCTATAATCCTGAGATTTGTAAAACTAAAAAATCCATATGCTTGTAAACGATAGTCTCCCTCCTCAGCGTAAAATAATCCATATCGATATGGATGCATTTTATGCGGCTGTTGAGCAGCGTGATTTCCCTGAATACAAGGGGAAACCACTGGTTGTGGGCGGATCTCCAGATGGCCGGGGAGTTGTTGCCACTGCAAGTTATGAGGCCCGTGTATTTGGTATCCATTCTGCAATGTCAGCAAGAAGGGCAATTCAGTTATGCCCGCATGCGCTTTTCGTACGCCCGAGATTTGATGCCTACAAAAGCGTTTCGGTTCACATTCGCGAGATTTTTAGTCGCTATACCGACCTGATAGAACCACTCTCTCTTGACGAGGCTTACCTGGATGTAACAGAAGACAAATTAAATATCGGCTCCGCTCTTGAAATTGCAAAGCAGATCAAGGATGCGATAAAAAAGGAATTAGATCTTACTGCCTCCGCGGGCGTATCGAGCAATAAATTTGTTGCTAAAATAGCTTCAGATATGAACAAACCTGACGGTTTGACCTTTATTGGCCCTTCTAAAATAGCCGCTTTCATGGAGAAACTACCTGTCGAAAAGTTTCATGGTGTGGGAAAGGTAACGGCTGATAAGATGAAGAAAATGGGTCTGCACAATGGAGCGGATCTTAAAAAACTTTCAGAACAGGAGCTCATCAGGAAATTTGGAAAAACTGGCAAATTCTATTTCAATATTGTAAGAGGAATAGATTACAGGGCTGTTCAGCCGCACCGTTTGACAAAGTCATTGGGTGCTGAGGATACCTTTTCACAGGATCTCGAAAGCACAGAAGAAATGTTTACAGAACTGGAATTGTTAGCAGAAAAAGTTGCCGGCCGTCTTCAAAAAAACAGCCTGAAAGGCAGGACGCTAACATTGAAAATAAAATTCAGCGACTTTAAACAGATCACCCGAAATCAGTCTTTACCACAACCTATATCTGACTATCATGCAATTATTAACGCCGCTAAAAGCTTATTGCTAAAGGAAGATCTTGTCGATGTGGGCGTACGATTGTTAGGTATCTCCCTTAGTAATTTTGGAAATGCATTATTCAGCAGACATGCAGATCCCGATCAGCTGGAACTATTTTAATCTGGTATCACCTCAAAAAGCAGGAATTGCGCTTTCTCCTCCGGATTGAAATTATTATCAGCAACAAATACTATACTCTGATGTCCGTTGGGTAGCACAGGGCCAAACGTCGCTCCTTCTATATTATCAATATACATCCCCAGGTCGTCCATATTTAACACCAATCTTTTTTTTACCGGATGAGTAACAGGATTTTTAATAAGCGAGCTGACATCAATGATGTTATCAGCGCCTTTAAAGTCTGCTTCAAAAACCTTAATATTAGAACCTCCTTTACCGGCAGAATAGGCTCTTTCAGTAACCAGCATTTTATCATTGCCAAGCCATAATATATCAGGAATTCCGTTATTCATATCTCCATTATCTGGTGAGGGAAAAGGAATCGGATTGAGTTTATAAGCATATTGTCCAACATTCTTCCCAGACTTAACATCAAACTTAAAAATCCTTACATAGGCTTCGTTTTCAATCAGCGCAGCTTGCGGTCCATCATCAAACATAGGTTCCTCCATACTGACATATAAACTCTGGTAGTTATTGGCAAAAGTTAAACCTTCCAATACGCCATTTCTCCTCGGTCCATGATCGGCCAGTTGCATGCTCAGATTTGCCGGTAGTGGAATAGAATCTGCATAATAGCCGTTAGTATTCACCACATTTATGGTAGGATCTATCAGGATGGTATCTTTCGTATTAATAACTCTGTCCCCCTCACTTGTCCAGTACAGCTTCCCTGTTTTTGCATTGAAACGCATGGCCTCAGGATCAGTTGTTTTTGTGGCATGCCTGGTCATTTCAGGATAAGTGGCACCATCTTTCTGTCTTAAATAATGAACGCCATTAATCGCTACACTATCAATTCCTGCGGCAGAAAATGAAATCTGTGCCGTATAAAACCTGGAGGGATTCAAATGTGAACGATCATCGCAGATCAGGTAGTAAATATTGCGCACCGCATCGTAATCGATACCGGAGAGTCCGCCTACTGTGGTGTGCTGAAAAATAAGGTTGTGGGGCAGCGTGTATTCATTAATAAATCTAAGATAACCAATATTGGTTGTCTCCGTCTGTTTTATGCTGACATTTTTTTGTGCCGTACAGCTGAATATGAGGGGAAAGGCTAGAAAAATCAGTGATTTTCTTACTATGTCATTAACGGTAAAACAGGTCATTCGTTCAGATTAGAGGAACTGATACAAATATACAACCCTTACTATTTTATTCCACTTTATCTGTTAAAGATTGCATAAATTCAATAATCTCTCTAACTTCCTGATCCGATAAATGCAACGGTTTTGAAGCTAGTGTCTGTTGAGGAACATCCATTTTAAGCCCCGCTCCACCACCCTGGTTATAAAATTCCAATACTTTCTCCAGACTGTTGAATACACCATTATGCATATAAGGTGCAGTCTGTGCTGTATTTCGAACCGTAGGCGTCTTAAAAGCAGCCTGATAATAACTAATGGGGAAATAACCAAACCTGCCGGGATCCATATCATTCTTCAAATGTTTGAAGTCATCATTTGCCGGAATACCTAATGTTTCATATTCTGTTAATTTATAAAAAGGAGGTATTAATCCATTGAACAGTGGTGCAAAATGACAAGAGCCACACTGTGCCTTACCCATGAATAAATTGAAACCCTTAAGTTGTGAGGACGACATTGCTTCTTTATTTCCGGAAATGTATTGATCAAAGGGAGAATTATAAGGGGTGAGCGTAGCAATATAGGCAGCCAATGCATCAGCGAGGTGATCTATATTGACAGATTCCTTTGTCTCTGGAAAAGCAGTAGAAAACTGCCGGTAATATTGCTCATCTTTCTTTAACAGGTTAATTACTACCTGATGATTGCCATTCATTTCCTGTGGATCAGCGATTACTGCTTTGACTTGTTCCTGCAGGGTTTTCGCCCTGCCGTCCCAAAATTGTGAATACTGAAAGGCACTGTATAACAGTGTTGGTGCATTGCGCTGCACATTTCCATTGCCATCAAAAGTGCGGCTGGTTTTCAATTCCTCTGCAAAAAAGTGGTCGGGACGGTGACAGTCTGCACAGTTCCTCCGAAGATTGCCTGAAAGTCTTTTTTCAAAAAACAGGTTTTTACCTAATGCTGCCAATATGCTATCTTTTACCTTCAGGCCAGAAAATGAACTAACCGGTATTGCATCCCCGCTAAAAATGTTTTTAGCCTCATAGTTGAGTGCGCTTTTACGGTTGATATTCATATTCAGCGACGAAATGAATCTGCTTAGCTTTTCCTGCAGCGGCAAAGCATATGTAGTCATAAATTCCATTCTGTCAAAACTATCAAAATCAGGATGCGCCCGGAGGTAATCAAGTGTGGCGTTAATATTGGATGTAAGTTGAATTTCACCGCTGGAGCGATCAGCCAAAAAAGGTTTCAAAACAGCTTTGATCGCATATAAGGATTGGTATGACTCTACAATTCCACTTTTTAATTCCGGGGCATCGTAACCTGTAATACTCAAAGTAATTATGCTGATCAATTCCAGGCGCACGCTTTCCAGCAGTTCTGCATCAGTTCCGGAAAAACGATACAATAAGGAGTTCAGATCTGCAGCAGAGGAAGAAATTACGTCGCACTGTGCGATGAGCTCATCCTTTTGCTGATAGGGATGACTATCGAAAAGAAGTGATTCTATTACCTGAAAACCCGCTGGCTCCTGATATTCCATGTAGGGCTCGTCAACCTCAACCTTTGCAGGTCTGTTATAAATCATAGCAGAACTTGCGAAAAAGTAATCCATAAAAAAAGCAATTCTTTTGTAGCTGCTCCTGCTCTTTTTTAGTGCCATCTTAGCCCTGAAAAGAGTAGCGGTGTCTCCCTTGTCTAATAGAGATACCGCTTTTTTTAATTCAAGTGAAGAACTGCTGAATAGGATAGCATTTTCTTTAAAATATTGTATTGCATTTTTGATACCCGGACTATGTTCTTCAGTTTTAAGACCGAGTACAATACAGATACAAGTCAGCCATAGCGTACATAATAAAAATACTTTCAGCTTATTTTGAGGCATTTTTCGTTAGCTCTTTCACCATAGTAAACTGATCGCGGATCAGGCCATCAGCGCAGATCCATTTCAATTCCAACCGGTTACCTTTTACGTCCAGCACGCATGAGCCTCCATGATCAGCGTCAGAAAAATACATTGCATTATGCGGATAAGAGGCTTGTTTCCCTCCTAGTTTTCCTGCAGAGCCGCTCAGTACGTACACCGTTCCATTGTTGTTTTTTGAAGTTTTAGTATATGGGGCGGAATTTTTGCTGCCGTCATTCTTTCCAGACGAGGAACTCAGGTTGTGTTTTTTTGGATCAAAGGTGTTTTCCATACCATAATGTCCTTTCATCAGTCTGCTGCGTTCGTAGCCATGGCTATGACCATTCAGGACAACATCAACGCCAGCACGCTCAATAATCTGTATAAAATTCTCTCTGATCTTTACCAGCTCTTCTTCTTCGTCAGAATTATGAGAACCCATCGTATAAGGAGGGTGATGCCAGAAAGCAATTACCCAGCCTTTATTTTGATTGGCAGCAAGGTCTTTTTTAATCCACTGTACTTGCGGACCGATTGTATCATATAAGCGGTACGATTTGTCTTCTTTGCCATAAGAGTCCAGAGATAAAAAATGGATATTACCGATGTCAAAGGAATAGAAAGCCTGTGTATGAGAAGGCACACCACCAGCTTCAGCCTCAGCAGGCATCGAGAAATTCTGGTAATATGCTGTTTCATGTGTTTCCTGTGCATGTTTAGCGGTCAGGTCCGTATCATGGTAATCATGATTTCCAGGCGCAGGATACATGGGATACTTTTTTAACAGGTCATCTTTGTAAATATTGAAGAATTTACTCTGGAATTCAGAATCAGTGCCATCCTGGTAGGCGTTATCACCTAATAGTATCCAGGCATCTAATGCATGCTCTCCATCACCCAGATACTTCAATAATTCTTTTTTCACATTACGCTGATTAATAGAGTTATCACCACAATCACCTAAAGCTGCAATGCGATAGTGTCCTGGCTTACCCGGTTCAGGCAGGGTAACGAATGAATTATGTTCATCGCCTTGAAGTACAGTTTTCAATTCACCAATACTGTAGTAATATTTAGTATAAGGCTTCAACCCTGTTAAGCTTATTTTGTGCTCTGTCAGGAGATTAAGGTCCTCGGCCGACCGGTCAAGTTTACCCGGGACTGTACCATAATTTACTTTACTCCGGGAAGAGACATCTGTTCTCCAGCGAATCATAATACCCGTACTGCTGGCCACCTGCAAATACGGTCCGCGTATGAGTCTTACTGGTTCAGTAGCAGCACCTTTTTCCTTTTTTTCCTGAGCAAAGCCTGCTGCTGAAAACAACAGTACAGCTAAACTGCAAAAGACCAAATATTTTTTTATCATTTTATATTATTTTACTTTCAGGTCTTTACCTGCAATATCTTCCCAGCGATAGTAGTGAAATGTTTTGTCATCACTCATCACCACAAATAATCCATGCTTAAAGGTACTGTTTAACGGCATATTTACTACATCTGAGCCATCACTATGATTCGCTTCCACTTTAACAATTTTTAGTAATTGATGCTCAAATTTGTTTTGAGCAGTACCTTCCCTGCTAAAGATCCGGAAGCGGTTAGCGCCCTGATCAGACACTAAAATATATCCTTTGCTGGCAGAAGTTTTATAAATTGATATTCCTTCATGATCTTCTGAGAAACCCGTTGTACCAAATAAAGCCAGCTCTGCATTTCCCTTTTCCGGATCAGCATAATACTGACGTACACCATGCTGCTCATCTGAGTAATAAACATAGCCCAGTTCATTATCTACCGCTATGGCTTCGATTTCTTTTTTTCCGCTGTACATACCGAACTTTCTGACAAGCTCAGCTTTCACCTGTCCTGATCCATTATCAGTCAGCAGGTATTGCCGCAAATAGGAGCCATCTTTAGGACCAGTTTTACGACCGACGATAGCATAGACTTTACCGGATTTACTGGTATACACCGATATCCCCATCAAATCGCGGTATTCAGGCAAGGTTTCCCCCTCAAATACAGCAATGCCTCCTCCATCAACCGCTTTCATGTCCGGTAAAGAAAAAATACGGAGTTTGTGGCTGATGCGTTCAGTCGTGATAGCAATATCTGTTGAT
>Ga0247816_10001816_pt1 | contig 10248 bp, 11 predicted proteins | sample UWRJL209509C1_FD_179930 | JGI IMG/M metagenome (GOLD analysis project Ga0247816, IMG submission 179930) | Plant litter microbial communities from Arlington Agricultural Research Station in Wisconsin, United States - UWRJ-L209-509C-1 | ecosystem: Environmental > Terrestrial > Plant litter >...
CGTGTCTCAGTACCAGTGTGGGGGATCTCCCTCTCAGGACCCCTACCCATCGTAGCCTTGGTAAGCCGTTACCTTACCAACTAGCTAATGGGACGCATGCTCATCTTTTACCGTTGTGACTTTAATAACTCAATCATGCGATTGTGATATACTATGAGGTATTAATCCAAATTTCTCTGGGCTATCCCTCTGTAAAAGGTAGATTGCATACGCGTTACGCACCCGTGCGCCGGTCTCTATCTCCGAAGAAATATACCCCTCGACTTGCATGTGTTAAGCCTGCCGCTAGCGTTCATCCTGAGCCAGGATCAAACTCTTCATCGTATATTGTTTGCTTAAATAAATCTAAGCTAATTATTATGCGACGACTCTCTATCGGTTCTTTTCAAATCTCTCGATTCTATTACTCTTATTCTTTTGCCTTAACATCTCTGTTAAAGCGGCTGTCAATTCAATATGTCTACGAACGTGTCTTCTTTTTAATTTCGCTTGTGTTTCAAAGCGGGTGCAAAAGTAGAAAACTTATTTCTAACTGGCAAATGTTTTTTGAAGTTTTTTTAAAGAAATTTTAATTTCCTTTTTCTTCATTTATTTACCAATCTGTCAATGAACTTTCCGTGTTTTGCGGGGTGCAAATGTAACTTCTGTTTTTAAATCTCACAAGCTTTTTTGAATCTTTTTTTGAAAAAAATTTTCTTTCCAAAATCCGTATGCCTGTCAGTATTTCTTAGAACGTCTGTCGCTGTTGCGGGTGCAAAAGTAGCACCTTTATTTACATTTACAAGCCTTTTTTTTATATAATTTTAATCTTTTGCGAAAGTTTTTCTTAACACTCTGATAACTCAAAACTTACGATTTGATATTTTTTGTCGTTTCTAGGAATTTTCTGTAGTGTTTGTGTTTATCTCAATTCTTTTGCTTCCTTAACTACCGTTTTTATGGACTTTACACACTAATACATCCTTTTCTGAGAACTCTACAACATTTGCTTTCTGCTTCGTTTCCGGGATTTTTATCCTTTTGGATGTCTTTTTTGGCTTTTTGCAACAAAGGTATTAAGACACAAAGTCTTTTTTCCCTGTTTACTCCTTATATAAACAACACTTCTCCTGAAAACAACTCCCCTAGCCCCGATGGGAGGGAAAATCCTTTTGTGGTGGGGTTCACCACAAAAGATTGGAAGGAACAGCGGGAACAGCTCCTCATTAATATTAATTTCAATAAAAGAACTTCAACTTCGCCCTGACAAAATCACACTTATATATTATAGTAACGCAATATTCTACTTATATAAAAAACAAATCCGACAGTTATTAAAAAACTTGCCGGATTATAAATGTGAATTCTTAATTATATACTTAATCGAATCGAATAGCTTTAACTGGAGAAATCTTGGTTATGATATAGGAAGGAATCAGCAATACCAGAAAGCAAATTGTAATAGTCAACAGATTCAATAAAATCACATACCCCCAATTTATATAAACCGGCGCCTGGTTGACATAATAATTTTCGGGATTTAAATGAACAATCCCAAATTGCTGCTGAATGAGTAATATAGAAATACCTATTACATTCCCCCAAAAGAGTCCTCGTATAATGAGATAGAAAGCATTGTACAAAAATATTTTGCGAAGTGTCCAATTATTAGCTCCTAATGCTTTTAGAATTCCAATCATTTGTGTTCGTTCTAAAATAAGAACCAATAAAGCTACAACCATGTTTATAGTGGCTACTAAAATCATAACCGCCAAAATAACGATGATATTGAAATCAAAGAGCTGTAACCAATCGAATATATAACTGTATTTTTCAACTATAGTTTTTGTATCTAAACTTGAAGATGTTTGTTCGTAAATTTGATCACCGGTTGTTTTAATATTCTTAAAATCTTTTACAAAAACTTCAAAAGCGCCAACCTGATCCGGATTCCATTTATTGATTCGTTGTATATGGCGAATATCTCCTATTATATAAGTTGCATCGAAATCCTGAAATCCTGAATTAAAAATCCCCGTAATTTTGAATCGACGGCTATTGGGCATCTTGCCTTGTTCTTCTTTAATAAAAAAGGTATTAAAATTATCTCCAACTTTTAAGTCTAAACGATTTGCCAGGAATTTGGAAATAATTACTTCTTCGTTTAAGTTTTTAGAGAAATCTGGTAATTTACCTTCTACTAAATATTCTTTTATATTATTCCAGTCGTAATCTGCTCCTACTCCTTTGAAAATAATTCCTTCAAATGCATTTTCAGTTCTGATAATTCCCGCTTTACTTGCGATTGCCTGAATATGACTTACCTCTGGAACTGACTTAAAATTGGGATAAAAATCTTGTTTTTTAGAAATTGGAACCAATGTTACATCTGAATTATTATTATCATAATTCGAAATAATAATTTGACCGTTGAAAGCTGAAACTTTTTCGCGTATTTTTTGCTGTAATCCAATTCCGGTTGCAACTGAAACCAACATCATTATAATGCCAATGGCAATAGCCGAAATGGCAATTTTGATGATCGGGGCCGAAATACTGCTTTTGTAATCTTTGGCAGTAATAAGTCTTTTTGCTATAAAATATTCCAGATTCAATTTATAAGGGTCTTATTGATTTATTAAGTTGGTTAAGTTTATCTTATTCAAAAATACATTTAAAAAAACAAAAACGAATTGTAACTAAAAAACAATTACAAAATATTTAAATTCTTAAAGTGGTAGTTTCTTTTTCATTTCTTCAACAATATTATATGCTGCGGGACAAATTGCAACATTTTTCAATGTAAGATCTGCAATTTGATGAAACTTTTTTCTGTCAGTATGAGGAAATTCTCTACACGCTTTCGGCCGAACATCATAAATCATACAATAGTTTTCATTATCAAGAAAAGTACAGGGCACACTTTTTAAAACATAATCTTTATCTTCATCTATTCGAAGATATTGATCAATAAATTGCTGTGGTTTTTGTCTAAAAGATTTTGAAATTCTTTCAATATCAGCCAAAGTAAATAATGGCCCGGTTGTTTTACAACAATTGGCGCATTGTAAACAATCTGTCTTTTTAAATTCGGCATCATGCAAATCCTGCATAACATAATCTAAATTTTTAGGTTGTTTCTTTTTCAGCTTATCAAAATACTTTTTATTTTCGATATGCTTATCTTTGGCTAACTTATTTAAGTTATTTAAAATCTGTTTCAAGTTTACTATTTAAAGTTGATGTGCAAAATTAAGCAACTTTAAACTTGAAACCTTAAACTTTGAACTAAATTACCATGAAAGATCTTTTTGGAAAAGCAATGTTTGATTTTCAGACCAATAATTCACCTGAAGATATTATTACCGAAACTACAATTTCTGAAGAAGATGAAATGAGTGTAGATTATTTATTCCGTTCTTATAATGAAATGCCAAAAATTGAGCAAAAGGCACTACAATTAGCAACTGGAAAAACACTTGATGTAGGTTGCGGAGCCGGAAGCCATAGCTTGTCATTACAAAATGATCGAAAGCTAGAGGTTACTTCTATAGATATTTCTGAAAAAGCAATAGAAACCTGTAAACTTAGAGGTGTAAAAAATGCCAAAGTTCAGAATATTTTAGATTTTGAGGGAGAAAAATTCGATACCATTATACTATTGATGAATGGCGTTGGCATTTTTGGAAAATTAGATAACTGCAATAAATACTTATCGAAACTAAAATCACTTTTAAATGAAGGCGGACAAATTTTATTAGATAGTTCTGATATAATATATATGTTTGACGAAGATGAAGATGGCGGAAAGTGGATTCCATCAAATAATGATTATTATGGCGAACTTGTTTTTAATATTTCTTATAAAGGAGAAAAAGAAGAGCCTTTTGATTGGTTGTACTTAGATTATAACACACTTCAAAATGCTGCTATTGCAAATGGATTAAAATGTGAACTTGTTTTAGAAGGAGAACATTATGATTATTTGGCCAGACTTTCAATTTAAATCATACTCGAATTCATGGAAAATTTAAATTTAGAAAAATTAAAATACCCGATTGGAAAATTTATTGCTCCTAAAACGTATTCATCAGATTACATATTAGCCAAGATTGAAGAAATTAAATCTTTTCCAGAAAGGCTTAAAAAAGAAACAGGAAATTTAAATAATGATCAACTTAATACTCCATACCGTCCTGGCGGATGGACAGTTCGCCAAGTAATCCATCATTGTGCCGAAAGCCATATGAATTGTTTTATTCGAATAAAATGGACCTTAACAGAAAATAATCCGGTTATAAAACCATATGACGAGAATCTTTGGTCGGCTTTACAAGATAATTTACATATGCCAATAGAGTCAAGTTTGAATTTGCTAGAAGGTTTACATGCGCGGCTGGCATTTTTAATGAAAAGTTTATCCGAAACTGAACTTGAAAAATCATTTATTCATCCGGAAAATAATTCAGAATATAAAATAAAAGAAATTATTGGTCTTTATGCCTGGCACGGAAATCACCATCTAGCGCATATTACTTCCCTAAAAAAATATAAAAACTGGAAATAAAATATTGTATCCTTTTTTATACATTTTATACATTGTTGTATACTATTTACTTAAAACAAAAAAAACTCTTCAAACGAAGAGTTTTTTTTGTTTTAGACCATTATTTATGGAATATTTAAATATTTATGCGTTTGTAATGAAACTCTCCATTTTGGATTGTTCATTACATAATCAACAATTAAGGGCGTCATTTCTTCTTTTTTACTCCATTCAGGCTGAAGAAATAAAATTGCACCATCGTTTACAAGTTCCGCTTGTTCTTCTGCAAAGATAAAATCGTGTTTATTATAAATAATCACTTTTAATTCGTGTGCATTGTTATAAACTGTTTGAGTTGGTAATTTGTTTTTTTTAGGAGAAAGACAAATCCAATCCCAAAATCCCGTAAGCGGATAAGCCCCTGAGGTTTCTATATGAACTTTTAAATTTTTATTTTTTAATTCCTGAGTTAATAAGGTCATGTCCCAGGTTAATGGTTCCCCTCCTGTAATTACAACTGTATCAGCATAAGTTGCAGCGTTCTTTACAATTAAATCAACACTTGTTGGCGGATGTAATTCTGCATTCCAACTTTCTTTTACGTCACACCAATGGCAACCTACGTCACAACCTCCAATTCGTATAAAGTAAGCAGCTGTTCCTGTATGAAAACCTTCGCCCTGAATGGTATAAAATTCTTCCATCAAAGGCAACATCGCTCCTTTATTTACTTCTAATTGTATTTCTTTTGATAACATTATTTTATTTTAAAGTGCAAAGATAGTCAATTAAATACGGAACAAAAAAACCGATAGTCTTGCGAGCTATCGGTTTTATATTTAATAGAAAACTAAAAATTATTTTAAAGCTTTCACAGATTGTTGAGCGTAAGTATTAGCCGGATCTAAAACTAAAGTTTTATTGAAATATTCAACCGCTTTAGCTTTGTCAGTATTAGCGTAACTAGCACCAATACTATTGTAAGCTTCTACGATTTTCTTAACTGTAGCAGGTTTTGCTAATTCTTCAGCGCCTTTTGCAGTTATTTTAGTAACATACTCTTCGTAGTTTTTGATAATTTGATCATCTTTCTCTAACAAGTTATTGATTCTACCCTTGTATAAGTAAGCTTCATCATAAGTAGGAGAAGCAACCAAAACTCTGTCAAAAGCAGCATCTGCTTTACCTAAATCAGCAATAACTTCAGGAGCGGTAGCCGTTTTATTTACATTTGCATAATAAAGAGAGATTCCATAATACACATTATCAGTTAGATAATTTTTTGATTCTGTATTAGCAGAACTCAATTCATAAAGAGCTGCAGCCTGAGCGAATTGTTTTTTACCAAATAACTCTTTTCCAAAATCACCAAGCTCTTCAACAGCTAAAGGATCCATAGCAACTCCTTTTTTAATTTCAGCTAAACCAGCATTAAAAACTGCAGGATCAACAACACCTTCTGCATTAGTTCCTTTTTTAATCTTTGCGTAACCTAAATACAAATAATCTCTTCCGATTATTTTATTTGTTGGTACTTTAATATAATCTTCAATAGATTTAATAGCTACATCATAATTTCCATTTTCATAAGCAGCATATCCTAAATATCTAAAGATTCTTGGATTAACTTTATCTTCAGCAATCATTTTGTTTGCAACAACTTCAAGATTTTTATAATCTTTAACTAAGATTAGGAAATCTGCATGACGCATTTTTGAATCTAAAGAATAGTCTGTAAGGCTTAAATATTTCTCGTAATTCGTAATTGCTTTTTGCAAGTTAACAGTAGAAGTAGATGGTTTATTTCTAGCCCATTTGTAATATGTTTCAGCTAATTCTCTGTAAACAGGTCCATAATTAGCATTTAAAGCAATAACTTCATTGAAAGATTTAATAGCTTCCTCATAAGATTTTGCTCCTTTTAACAAAACTCCCAATTGCATTTTAGCTCTCAAAAGTGTTGGATCTGCAGTAAATGCATCACGATATGCTTTGTAAGCGTCATTTTGATTATTTGCTCCATAATATGCATCACCAATTGCTAAAAGCGCCTGAGCATTTTGTGGTTCAATAGCTAAAGCTTTTTTCAAAGAGGCAACAGCATTTGTATAATCAGGATTTACTGAATTCATGTATGCTTTACCAATGTAAATAAATTCATCTACATCTTTACGTTTTATGTCTTTTGTTGCTAATCCAAAATTAGCAGTAGCTGAAGCAGTGTTTTTATTATCAAGATCAATTTGAGCTAAACCTATATAGTTTAAGTGTTTCTTTTCAGATGCTTCTAATCCATTTAAGTAATAAATTTTAGCAGAATCAATAATGGATTGATTTAAGTAAACATTACCTAAAACAAAATTAGCTTCTCCATCAGATGGTTTTGCTTTAATGATTGATTTCAGCAATGATTTTGCTTTTTGAAATTGCTCTGCATCGATTGCTTTTTTAGCTTCTTTGATATCTTGCGCTTTTACTACAGAAGCTGAAGCAACTAAGGCAAGACTAAAAATTTTAAATTTATTCATCTTTATTGTAATTAATTTATTCTTTATCGTTTATAATTTGACTTCTAATTTGTAGTTTTCTTCCGGGAGTTCTAACAGGAAGCAATCCAGATTTTAAAACTATACGTTGTCCAATATCTCCGGCGATGAATGAAGCAAACCCCATTCCTAATCCAGAATATCCCTGACAATTTATAATAAACAAATCACGTGCCAAAGGATATTTTAATTCAGCAAGATCATTTTGTGTTGGATTATAATAGTTATTATCTTTTAATCCTTTTACGCTCAAAACATTAATTTTCTTTACAACGTCAACCATATTTGGAGAAGGCTGTGATAACCAATTTACGCCAACAACTCCAATCATTCCGTCATTCTCTGAAACAAATTTAATAACTTCATCATTTGTTTTGAAAGAAAAAACACCTTTTGACGGAATTTCTTTAACCTTTGCCAAATCCTTCATATAGCGCACAGTACTTGAATTTGGATTATCAAAAACTAACCCTTTAATTCTTGTGTCTGATTTACCTTGCATAAAATCTATTACTGACTTCAACGCAATTAAAGTATCATTATTGCTTTTGTTTGAAATTAAAGCAATTGCATCAACTGCGAAAGGAGTTACTCTTGGATTAATTTTACTCTTTTCAAATTTTTGCAATTCCTCCTTAGTTAGATTACGAGCTGTTACGACTACTTTAGCTTTCTGACTTAATAAATCATTTATAAGCTCGCCTTCTGACTTAGGTTTTACTGTAATTTTAGCATCATAGTATGTTCCTTCAAAAACAGCTACCTGGTCATCTACAATTGGTTTTATCGTTTCATCAGTAACAATATCAATTGAACCCTTTAAAATTGTTTCTTTCGATTCGTTTTTGCTTTTTTGGTTACACATGGCAAACAAAAAGACAAAAACTACTAAACCGAAAACTTTACCATATTTCAACATAATTTATTCTGCATTTGAATTAATTAACCTTAAAAAACGGATTGCCGAATAAACAATCAGTAAACCACCAAAAGCATATCTATACTTAGGCTCCATATCTAATGGAAGTTTTTTCCAGAACATAATCATTAAACCTAGTACAAGATATATTAAAAAAAAGAGTATTCCTAAAACAAGAAGAAATCGCTCTTTGAGCGATTTCTTCTGAATATTATTAAGCATATCTTTTAACATTATTCTGCAGATTGAATAGTAATAGGAAGAGAGTAAAGTACTCTGACTTTTTTACCATTTTGCTCGCCGGGAGTCCATTTTGGACATTTTTTAAGAACACGAATTGCTTCAGCTCCTGTACCGTAACCGATATCCCTTAAAACTTTAATGTCGGTTAATGAACCGTCTTTTTCAACTACAAAAGTAACGTAAACTTTACCTTTTAAACCTTCTTCTTCTGGAGTCTTGTAATTGTTTCCTACGAATTTGTAGAATTTTTCAATTCCTCCTGGGAAATCTGGTTTTACTTCGATACCAGCCGTATTATATACGTTGTTATCTTCTTCTACCACTTGAGAAACAGGTCCTGTTCCAACTGGTTCATCTACAGTAAGTACTGCATTTGGATCTCCTTTGATAGTCTCAGAACCTACTTTTTTATCTTTAAGTTCTTCAATTTTTGGAGGATCTTCAGTAATTTCATTTGCTTTAGCCACAACCGGTTTCACAAACTTCACCTGATCCACTTTTGGTGGTGGTGGTGGTGGTGGTGGTTGGTTTGGCTTAATTTCCTCTTTTTTCGGAGGTAATTTTACAGTAGCAATCTTAATATCGTTATTTACATCTTCTTCTTGAGAGTCTGGTAAAAAACTTGCAATAAGAGGAGCTGCAACAGCAAAAGCAAAAATAACAGAACCTATGATAAGCGCTTTTATCGTAGTTTTACTGTTCGATTTTCTTAGCTCATATGCACCATATATCTTATTACGTCCTTCGAATACGATATCAAGCCACTGATTTTTTATAATATCTAATTTCATTTTTCTTGATTATTAGGAGGTTAAAACAAGATAACTCTTATTTTTTATCTATCAAATTTGTTTCCTCTGGTGTAAACTCAGGAACAATTGCATAAGTATCTACTCCCGCTATCGCCATCTCATCCAACATATCAACTAAGTTGCGATAAGTTGACTTTTTAGTTGGCTTAATAATAACGATGATACCATTTTTCGGTTTTCCTAGAGCAGCAGAATATTCTAAAACTGATTTTTTTCTTTTAAGAACTTCTCTACGTATACCATCTTTACCATATGTAATATCTTTAGGTCCAGCAATAGGAGACGCTAATAATCCCATATAATAAATCATTTTATTATTTTCCCCTAATATTACTGTCATCGTACGATTCTCATCTACCTTAATATCTTTATTTTTAGTAGGATCATCGTCTTTATCTGGCAATGACAAATCCATCGATTGAGGTTTTGACAACGATGTGGTTAACATAAAGAATGTGATCAATAAGAATGCCAAATCCACCATTGCCGTTAAATCGACTTTCGAATTTTGCTTTTTACTTCTTACTTTGCCACCTTTTCCGCCACCACCGTCGCCGGTATTTAATTCAGCCATTTTAGTGTATCTTTTTTAATTAAAAGTCTTTTCCTCTCATACCTGTAACTAAGTTAAAGGAATTGATTTTCTGATCTTGTAAAATATCCATAATCTTTTTGATTTGTGGATATTGTTCTTTAGCATCTCCTTTTATTGCAATTTGCAATTCTTTATCATCAATGTCAATTGAAGCTCTTCTTGCTACCAAAAGCCACTCTTTTAATTGATTATCTAAAGAATCGATTGGAATACCAGGTTGATTTGCTTTAACTCTATCAGACGCCTTCATATCAATGATTTGTTTCAAATTTGTTACCGGAACACCGAAGTCATCCATCAAAGCAAATTTAGTTTTATCATCTTCTGAAAAAGTCACACCGAATTTTGCACCCATTCCTTCAAGAGTTCTTTTACGAATCTCTCTCCCTTTAATGTCAAAAAACACTTTGCTTTTCCCGTCATCTCCTTTACCTATCGTAATAATTGCCAAATCAGAATCTGGTAATTTACTTTGAACAGTAGAAGAAGGCATATCTACAGGAAGTGCTTCTGGCACTTTAGCAGTAGCGGTCAAAATAAAGAACGTAAGCAAAAGGAACGCAACATCACACATGGCAGTCATATCTGTCGATGTTGACTTTTTTTTC
>Ga0247816_10001819_pt1 | contig 10239 bp, 8 predicted proteins | sample UWRJL209509C1_FD_179930 | JGI IMG/M metagenome (GOLD analysis project Ga0247816, IMG submission 179930) | Plant litter microbial communities from Arlington Agricultural Research Station in Wisconsin, United States - UWRJ-L209-509C-1 | ecosystem: Environmental > Terrestrial > Plant litter >...
TCGTCTCCTGCGTGAGGGCTCAAAGGTGCCCGTGTGAAACCGGATGGTTGGGTGTTCACACGGCCCAAAGGCCGCGGTGGATCTTAAGGAATCGTTTGTTGCAGCTAGCGCACGCATTAAACGGAATAGGCTTACGGGTGTTCTGCTTGAGGCTTGAGGGGCGGAGCGTGTGTTGCTTGCTCCTGCGGGGCCTCAGGTCTGGCTCTTCGTCCCACTGTAAAGGGATATTGCAGGCCCGATTTACCCGCGCATTATAGGGAAAAATTCGAGTTTGTGTTGCGGCGGATGGTCTCGGATCGCAGACAAAAAGCCTGCTATTTGAGCCAGAGTGAGGGTTTACAGGGGTTTGACGGGGCATGATTTTTTTGACGGGCGGTGCATGGGTTTTTAATGGTCTGCGCGTTGATCAGTTTGTGAGCGTTTTGCTTTGTCCTGCGGCTGGTGTATGTCTATTGGCACGGTTAAATTGCGGGCACGCGCCACAGATCAGGAGTGACATTCATGCGCACTGTTTCAATTTTCACCAATGATGATGACCAGGCAATCTGTTTTCCCGCTGATTTGGCTTATGAGGGAGTGCACGAGCTCGAGATTATTCGAGATGGCGACACGATCACTCTTCGCCCGGTGCGGAAAAGCTGGTTGTCATTCGCGAAGTTACCCAAGGCTGATGAAGGATTCTTGCAGCAGCGTCAGGACGTAATCGGGGGATGAGGGTAGGGCGTGGGCGTAAGTTATAGCAGATTGCTTGGGTACGGCTGAATCCGCCATCGCAGGCAAGCCAGCTCCCACATTCGTTCCGTGGCGGATTTGCGGTCTGTTCCTTGCCGCAAGAACGATTTCTTGCGGCGAATAGGGTCGGGTTTAATTACAGCTAACTAAGTGATTACCCGTTAGTGCAACCATTGCCCATGACTTGATATTGAAGGATATGACGCTGACCTTGTGAGTCTTCATATTCCATCTTGACCGGTACAACTTCGCATACTTCCGGAACAGTGCTCATGGACACGACTTTGGCGACATCCAGGTGGGTGCTGTAGGTGTAGTCCTCAACAATCGGGGTGCTCTGGCTGGCTACGTCAGTCGGGGCTTCGTCGGCCAGGGCGGCGGTGGCGCACAGGCTGCTGAGGGCCAGAACTAATAAAGCTTTCATTTGACTATTTACCTTTTGGCAGTCGAAAGGGGTCACGGGGCCCTTGTGAGGCCACGTGTGTAACTTGATTGGGAAGTTCGGATTAACGTTGCCTTCGTGGGGGCTGTTACGTTGTTAATCACAGTGCCTTGATGGCGAGGTTGATTTTAGGCGCCCTGGTTATATTCATATACCCGTGCTTTTGATAAACACTATTGGCAGATCCTGTAACAATCCCGACACCCAGGTTTTTTTCAAATCCCACAACGCTGTGTAGGCCGCGGGCCAGAGCGCTGTAGGGGTATAGGAGGGCAATTTGTAGGGGCTTGTTACTACCATCGTCGAATGGTTCTATAGGCTCGGCCCGGCTACAACAGGGCCATACAACAACAACTATGTCACCGAGGTAAGAAAGATGAGTGCGGCTTCTCTGTACCCCGTTCGCCCCGAAGTAGCAGCCAACACGCTGACCGACGAGGCGACCTACAAGGCCATGTACCAGCAGTCGGTGGTCAACCCCGACGGTTTCTGGCGCGAGCAGGCTCAGCGTCTTGACTGGATCAAGCCTTTCACCACGGTGAAGCAGACCTCCTTCGACGATCACCATGTCGACATCAAATGGTTTGCCGACGGCACCCTGAACGTTTCCTACAACTGCCTGGACCGTCACCTCGCCGAGCGTGGCGATCAAGCGGCAATTATCTGGGAAGGCGACGACCCATCTGAAAGCCGCACCATCACCTACCGCGAGCTGCATGAAGAAGTCTGCAAGTTCGCCAACGCCCTGCGCGGCCAGGACGTGCATCGCGGCGACGTGGTGACTATCTATATGCCGATGATTCCCGAAGCCGTGGTCGCCATGCTGGCCTGTACCCGAATCGGCGCGATTCACTCGGTGGTGTTTGGCGGTTTCTCGCCTGAGGCCCTGGCCGGTCGGATTATCGATTGCAAATCCAAGGTGGTGATCACTGCCGACGAAGGTATTCGTGCCGGCAAGAAAGTTTCCCTGAAGGCCAACGTCGACGACGCCCTGACCAACCCGGAAACCAGCAGCATCCAGAAGGTCATCGTGTGCAAGCGCACCGGTGGCGACATCAAGTGGAACCAGCATCGCGACATCTGGTACGAAGACCTGATGAAAGTGGCGGGCGCGGTGTGCGCGCCAAAAGAGATGGGCGCCGAAGAAGCGCTGTTCATCCTTTATACCTCCGGTTCAACTGGCAAACCCAAGGGCGTGCAGCACACCACCGGCGGCTACCTGTTATATGCAGCGCTGACCCACGAGCGCGTGTTCGACTACCGCCCAGGTGAAATCTACTGGTGCACCGCCGACGTCGGCTGGGTCACCGGCCACACTTATATCGTCTACGGCCCGCTGGCCAATGGCGCGACCACGCTGTTGTTCGAAGGTGTGCCGAACTACCCGGACATCACGCGGGTGGCGAAGATCGTCGACAAGCATAAGGTCAATATCCTCTACACCGCGCCAACCGCCATCCGCGCGATGATGGCTTCCGGCACCGCCGCTTGCGAAGGTGCTGATGGCAGCAGCTTGCGTCTGCTGGGTTCGGTCGGTGAGCCGATTAACCCGGAAGCGTGGGACTGGTACTACAAGAACGTCGGCCAATCCCGTTGCCCGATTGTTGATACCTGGTGGCAGACCGAGACCGGCGGCAACATGATGAGCCCGCTGCCGGGCGCGCACGCGCTCAAGCCGGGTTCGGCTGCTCGGCCATTCTTCGGCGTGGTGCCGGCGTTGGTGGATAACCTGGGTAACCTGATCGAAGGCGTTGCCGAAGGTAACCTGGTAATCCTCGACTCGTGGCCAGGCCAGGCCCGCACGCTTTACGGCGACCATGACCGTTTCGTTGACACCTACTTCAAGACCTTCCGTGGCATGTACTTCACCGGCGACGGTGCGCGTCGTGATGAGGACGGCTACTACTGGATCACCGGCCGGGTGGATGACGTGCTCAACGTGTCTGGCCACCGCATGGGCACCGCCGAGATCGAAAGCGCCATGGTTGCCCACCCGAAAGTCGCGGAAGCGGCGGTGGTGGGTGTGCCGCATGACATCAAGGGCCAGGGCATTTATGTCTACGTCACCTTGAACGCGGGCGAAGAAACCAGCGAAGCGCTGCGCATCGAGTTGAAAAACTGGGTGCGTAAGGAGATCGGGCCGATTGCGTCGCCGGATGTGATCCAGTGGGCGCCGGGGTTGCCGAAGACTCGCTCGGGGAAAATCATGCGCCGGATCCTGCGCAAGATTGCTACCGCCGAATACGACGGGTTGGGGGATATCTCTACCCTGGCGGATCCGGGTGTGGTGCAGCATTTGATTGAGACGCACAAGACCATGAACGTCGCGTAAGGCGGGTTGTGGGAAAGAGCCCCATCTGGTGTGAGCCAGGTGGGGCTTTTTCATGCAGCAAAGTAAATTGCACAGTTGGAACACGGATTAGTGTGGGAGCTGGCTTGTCGGGTCGCCGCATTGCTGCGATGCAGACACCTCGGTTTACCTGAAAAAATACAGTCCAAATGTGGGAGCGGGCTTGCTCGCGAATGCGGTGGGTCAGTCGCCACATGTATCAACTGACACACCGCCTTCGCGAGCAAGCCCGCTCCCACAGGTTGATCCAGTCCATTCAGGTACACCGAGGTGACTGCATCGCAGGCAAGCCAGCTCCTACAGTGGACCGCGTTGGCTTTTGATTTTTTCGCTTTTGCTTCTACCACTCAGGTCGGCTTTCAGGCCGCCGTGCTCTTGATCTGCTTTTGATCTTGATCTTAGGCGCCCCGTTAAACCACGCTGGCCGAACGCAGGCTTTGGAGCGTGGGTAACCTGGCAGGACGCCAGGTTAGCCGCGCTGGGCCAAGGATGGCCCATCGCGGCGGCCCACGGTCCAAAGCCGGAGTGAGGGCACACCGAGCATGAGCGAGGTGCCGAGTGGTGGGGCAAGAGCGTTTTGCTTACTTTTGCGCTCTATCAAAAGTGAGCCGCCGTAAGGGCGGAACCAACAGAAGCCCTGACCAAAAAAACGGATATGTACCCCACCCACTCACCCACACATCTATCGCATCGCAACTGCCTCCTCATTTGCCCGCTCGTCAACCACTTATCCCCCAATTAGCAAGCAAGCTAATTATTTGTTTGACATTCGCTGCCTAGGCAGTAACATCGTGACATACATTCGCTGCCTAGGCAGTTAATAGGTAGGTCCCGATGAAACACTTCACCCCTGAAAACTTCCACAACTGCCACCTCGGCCTGCTGTTGGGCCGGGCAGCGCTGCTCAAAGACAAGATCATCGACACCCATATGGAACCCCACGGCATCACTGCCGCGCAGTTCAAGGTATTGATCATCATGGCCCAGTACGGCGTCGACACCCCCGCCGAGCTGTGCCGCAACCTGTCTCTGGACAGCGGTTCCATGACCCGCATGCTCGACCGCCTGGAGCAAAAAGACCTGCTGGCGCGCAAGCGTTCCGAGCAGGACCGGCGCCAGGTGCAGTTGGTGCTGACGCCCGAAGGCCAGCGCGTGGCAGACATGCTGCCGCACATCGGTGCCCAGGCACTGAATCAACTGGCGGGCGCTCTTGAACCAGGTGAACTGCAAACCCTGGAACGTATTTTGAAGAAAATCCTGATAGCTGCCGGTGATCCCATCACCATTCAACGGGTAGGTAACCAATGAACACTCGCGCTCTCTGCCTGGTGCTGGTGGCCATGAGCATGGCCGGTTGTGCCAACTTCAGCGGTCTCGACACCCAAGGCAAACGCCTTGAAGCCAATAACCTGCAAGCCGGCAAATCCCTTAGCGGCGTGACCCTGTCGCCGGCTGCCTGGCCGAAAGCCGACTGGTGGAAAAGCCTCGGTGACCCACAGCTCGACGGCCTGATCCAGGAAGCCCTGCGCGACAGCCCCGATATGCAGGTGGCCAGCGCCCGTGCCCATCAGGCCGAAGCCGCGGCCTACGCAGCAGATGCCGCGCGCATGCCGACCCTGGACGCCAGCGCCGGTATCAGCCGTTCGCGTCTGGCCAAGGACCAGGACCCGTTGGGCCAAGGGGATGCCTACGCCACGGTGCGTAACATCAGCGCCGGCTTCAATTACAACTTCGACCTGTGGGGCGGCCAGCGTGCCGCCTGGGAAGCTGCGTTGGGCCAGGCGCGTGCCGCCGCAGTCGATCAAAAGGCTGCGCAACTGACCCTCGCCGCCGACGTGGCGCGGGCCTACAGCGACCTGGGCCGCGCACATATCGTGCGTGACCTGGCCAACGATGACCTCAAGCGCACCCGGCAAATGCTCGACCTGAGCCAGCGTCGCCTGAGTTCCGGGATCGACAGCCAGTACCAGTACCAGCAGACCGAAAGCCTTGAAGCCAGCTCTGAATCGCAACTGATCGACGCCGAGAAAACCCTGCAAAGCGCCAAGATCGCCCTGGCGGTGCTGCTCGGCAAAGGCCCGGATCGCGGCAATGAATTAAGCCGTCCGAATGTATTGCAACCCAGTGCGGTCGCTGTGCCTTCGGTGCTTCCGGCCGAACTGTTGGGCCGTCGTCCTGACCTGATTGCCGCGCGCTGGCGGGTAGAAGCGGCGAGCAAGAACATCGCTGCCGGCAAGGCCAACTTCTATCCCAACCTCAACCTGAGCGCGAGCGCCGGGGCCGAGTCTTTGCTGGGGGATGCCATGTTCGGTTCCGCCAGCCGCTTCTTCAGCATCGCCCCGACCGTGTCGCTGCCGATTTTCGATGGCGGCCGCCTGCGCGCCGACCTCGACTCGCGGGACGCCGACTACGACCTGGCCGTGGCCCAGTACAACAAAAGCCTGGTCAAAGCCCTTGGCGATGTCAGCGACAGCCTCTCTCAACTGCGCGACATCGGTCGCCAGATCAAGGCCCAGCAACACGCGACAGACATTGCCCAGGATTCTTACAACACCGTGGTTCAGCGTTACGGCTCAGGTATCGGTAATTACCTGGACGTGCTCAGCATCGAACAGCAACTGCTGCAGGCCCAGCGTGAGCTGGCCAGCCTGAATGCCGAGCAAATCGATCTTTCGATTCAATTGATGCAGGCCCTGGGCGGCGGTTTTCACGCCGATAACGTGGCCGCGACCACCCCAGCCACGCGCACTGAATAATTCAAGGTACTTGTCATGGCCACTGCCGAAAACACCGCAGCTCCTGAAACAAAGAACGACCCACAACCCAAGGACACCAGCAACCCGCGCAAACGCAAAGTCCTGCTGTTGGGCCTGGCGCTGATCGTCATCCTCGGCATCGTCGGTGTCTGGGGCTGGTACGAGCTTTATGGCCGTTGGAGCGAAAGCACCGACGACGCCTACGTGAACGGCAACGTGGTGGAAATCACTCCGTTGGTCACGGGCACCGTGGTCAGCATCGGCGCCGACGATGGCGACCTGGTCCACGAAGGCCAGGTGCTGGTCAACTTCGATCCGAATGACGCGGCCGTCGGCCTGCAAAGTGCCCAGGCCAATCTGGCGCGTACCGTGCGCCAGGTGCGTGGCTTGTACAGCAACGTCGATGGCATGAAAGCCCAGGTGCTGGCGCAGAAATCCAACGTGCAAAAAGCCCAGGACAACTACAACCGTCGGAAAAACCTGGCCGCTGGCGGGGCAATTTCCCAGGAAGAACTGTCCCACGCTCGTGACGACCTGACCTCGGCGCAAAGCGCCCTGGCCAACGTCGAGCAGCAGTTCAAGACCTCCAGCGCGCTGGTGGACGACACAGTGATTTCGTCCCACCCGGACGTCCAGGCCGCTGCCGCACAATTGCGTCAGGCTTACCTGGCCAATGCACGCAGCACCTTGATCGCGCCGGTCACCGGTTATGTGGCCAAGCGCACCGTGCAATTGGGCCAGCGGGTCCAGCCGGGCACCGCACTGATGGCGGTGATCCCGCTGAACCAACTGTGGATCGACGCCAACTTCAAGGAAACCCAATTGCGCCAGATGCGCATTGGCCAGCCGGTGGATATCGAGTCGGATATCTACGGCAGCGACGTGAAGTACAGCGGCACCGTCGACAGCCTCGGCGCCGGTACCGGCAGTGCGTTTGCCCTGCTGCCGGCGCAGAACGCCACCGGTAACTGGATCAAGATCGTGCAACGGGTGCCGGTGCGCATTCATATCAACGCCGACGAGTTGGCCAAGCACCCGCTGCGGGTTGGCCTGTCCACCGTGGTCAGCGTGGACCTGCACGACCAGAGCGGCCCGGTACTGGCCCAACAGCCGCCGCAAAAGGCTTCGTTCACCACCAACGTGTACGACCGCCAGTTGGCCGAAGCTGACGCGATGATCACCCAACTGATCCATGACAACAGCGTCGCCGCTCCCAAGGCTGCCCAGCGCTGATTCGCCAATCCATCAGCTGCGGCCCCGGCGGCCGTAGCGCCAACCATGTTGCACAGGATTCGCGATGAGTAACGCTAACGCCTCCTTCACGCCGCCCAGCCTGGTGCTGGCGACAATCGGTCTGTCCCTGGCGACCTTCATGCAGGTGCTCGACACCACCATCGCCAACGTGGCGCTGCCGACCATTTCCGGCAACCTTGGGGTGAGTTCGGAGCAGGGCACCTGGGTTATCACCTCGTTTGCCGTGAGTAACGCCATCGCGTTGCCGCTGACCGGCTGGCTGAGTCGGCGCTTCGGCGAAGTAAAACTGTTTTTGTGGGCCACCATCCTGTTTGTGCTGGCCTCGTTTCTGTGCGGTATCTCCACTTCGATGCCGGAGCTGATCGGCTTTCGGGTGTTGCAGGGCCTGGTCGCCGGGCCGCTGTACCCGATGACCCAGACGCTGCTGATCGCGGTTTACCCGCCCGCGAGGCGTGGCATGGCCCTGGCATTGCTGGCGATGGTCACGGTGGTGGCGCCGATTGCCGGCCCGATCCTCGGCGGCTGGATTACCGACAGCTACAGCTGGCCGTGGATCTTCTTTATCAACGTGCCCATCGGCATCTTTGCGGTGCTGGTGGTGCGTTCGCAGTTGAAGAAGCGCCCGGTGGTTACCAGCTATCAACCGATGGATTACGTCGGTTTGCTGAGCCTGATCGTGGGTGTGGGTGCCTTGCAGATCATCCTCGACAAGGGCAACGACCTGGACTGGTTCGAGTCGAATTTCATCATCATTGGCGCGGTGATCTCGGCGATTGCCCTGGCGGTGTTCGTGATCTGGGAAATGACCGACGAGCACCCGGTGGTCAACCTGCGGCTGTTCGCCCACCGTAACTTCCGTATCGGCACGATTGTGTTGGTGTTGGGGTATGCGGGCTTCTTCGGGATCAACCTGATCCTGCCGCAATGGCTGCAAACCCAGATGGGCTACACCGCCACGTGGGCGGGCCTTGCGGTGGCACCGATCGGGATTCTGCCGGTGTTGATGTCACCGTTTGTGGGCAAGTACGCCCACAAGTTCGACCTGCGTTTGCTGGCCGGGCTGGCGTTTCTGGCGATTGGCTTGAGCTGCTTCATGCGCGCCGGCTTCACCAATGAAGTGGACTTCCAGCACATCGCGTTGGTGCAACTGTTCATGGGGATTGGCGTGGCACTGTTCTTCATGCCGACCTTGAGCATCCTGATGTCCGACCTGCCGCCGGCGCAAATCGCCGACGGCGCGGGCCTTGCGACGTTCCTGCGGACCCTGGGCGGCAGCTTTGCGGCCTCGTTGACCACCTGGATCTGGATTCGCCGGGCGGACCAGCACCATGCTTACATGAGCGAAAACATGACCACCTATGACTCGGCCACCCGCGATGCGTTGAACGCGCTGGGCGGGGCAGGGCACCAGGCGTATGCGCAGTTGGACCAGATCCTGACCAGTCAGGCGTACATGATGTCCACCGTGGACTACTTCACGTTGCTGGGGTGGATGTTCATGGCCTTGATCGTGATTGTGTGGCTGGCCAAACCGCCGTTTGCGGCGAAGGCTGGGCCGGAGGCTTCAGGCCACTGATCGAAAGGCCGAGCTCGGTCAATGTGGGAGCTGGCTTGCCTGCGATGCAGACACCTCGGTACATCCGGTACACCGAAGTGATGCTATCGCAGGCAAGCCAGCTCCCACATTTGATCGGTGTTGTGTCTGCGGGTTATGCGCCAGGCAGTGCCAATTGTGGGTTGACGAAATCAAAGGCTGCCAACTGAAACCCTTGCTCATCCACCTGCAACGCCCACCCTTGCTTATCCCAATCCCCCAACACAATCCGCTTGGCCGCCTGCTCGCCAATCTGCAACTTATGGATGGCGGGGCGATGGGTATGCCCGTGCACCAGGGTACGCACGCCAAACTGCTGCATTACCCGCGGCACTTCCTCGGGCGTGACATCGACAATATCGTTGGTCTTCATCCGCGTTTGCGCGCGGCTTTCACTGCGCAACTTGCGCGCCAGTTTGTGCCGGGTGCGCAGCGGCAGGTGGCGCAGGATAAACAGAATGATGGGGTTGCGCAGGATACGCCGCAGCTTCATATAGCCAACGTCGCGGGTACACAGGCTGTCGCCGTGCATCAAGAGCACGGGCTCGCCTGCGAGCTGCACGACACTCGGGTCCTTGAGCAAAGTAGCGCCTGCGGCTTTGCAGAACGCCTTGCCGATCAGGAAATCGCGGTTGCCGTGCATGATGAAAATCTGGGTGCCGCTGTCGCTCAGCTCGCGCAGAGCCTGGCAAATCGAACGCTGGAAGGGCGTCATCCCATCGTCGCCAATCCAGGCTTCAAAGAAGTCCCCCAGAATGTACAACGCCTGGGCGGAGCGGGCGCGACCGTTCAGTAAATCCAGAAACGCCCGGGTGATGTCCGGGCGCTCCTCTTCCAGATGCAAATCTGAAATCAGCAATATCACCCAACGATCTCGGCTTTCTCGACGATCACGTCTTCTACCGGTACGTCCTGGTGACCTGCCTTGCCGGTGGTTTGCACACCTTTGATCTTGTCTACGACATCCTGGCCTTCGGTGACTTTACCGAATACCGCGTAGCCCCAACCCTGCACGTTCTTGCCGCTGTGGTTCAGGAAGGCGTTGTCGGCCACGTTGATGAAGAACTGCGCGGAGGCCGAATGCGGCTCCATGGTGCGGGCCATGGCGACG
>Ga0247816_10001822_pt1 | contig 10229 bp, 10 predicted proteins | sample UWRJL209509C1_FD_179930 | JGI IMG/M metagenome (GOLD analysis project Ga0247816, IMG submission 179930) | Plant litter microbial communities from Arlington Agricultural Research Station in Wisconsin, United States - UWRJ-L209-509C-1 | ecosystem: Environmental > Terrestrial > Plant litter >...
GACGGACATGCACGGACTCCTGAGTTCAAGCGCTGAGGAAGGCTACTATGCTCTTTGGTTGTAGTCATTGTTCGTTTGCACTACTTATCGACGATTCGCTTGTTATCACCCCGTTTGGTCACTGAACAACCTTGAAGATTTTCGATGAGGGGTCGATACACTGCACAAGACAGGAGAACCCCATGCGAATCGTGATCATTGCTGCCCTGGCCGTCAGTGTTGTCGGCTGTACCCGTTGGTCGATGGACCACCACCTGAACAATGCGTACCGCGCCTATGGTGTCGGCGATTGCGAGCGGGTGACCCTTGAATTGTCTCAGGTTGACCGCGAGAGTCGTTCCCGACGCTACGTCCAGCCGGAGGTGTCGATGTTGCGCGGGCAATGCCTGGAGCGCCAGAAATTGTTTGTCGATGCCGCGCAAACGTATCAATTCATCATCAGCCAATACCCTTCAAGTGAATATGCATTCCGGGCTCGCGCTCGGCTGGATACGTTGCAACAACTCGGGCATTACTCTGGTGCGAATGCTGCTCAGCCAAGGCCTGCCTCGTTGTAATCATATTTGTCATGCTATAGCTGGCCCGCTGCCAGACATGGGCTATTCTTTGAAGGTGAGTTTGTACAACTTTCTATTCAAATGGATGTAAGGCCCGGATTCGGCAGATTCAAGCTGGCAAAGCGTTCGCTGTTGTCGCACCGAGATCCAGGGAGAGCCAGGCTGGTTGCTGGTTCCGAATCACTGGCGCGGCCGAAGTCATGGCCATTGGATGGCGATCTAATCATGTTTACCGATCGGCGGATTGAGCGGCACCAATTACCGTGTTTTTTACAAGTGTTTAACCGCCTGACAGACAAGCCCATTGGCTATTTGGGCAACGTGTCCGAAGACGGGCTGATGCTGATCAGCCAATTGCCGATGATGATCGACGTGGATTTTGAGTTGCGCTTGAAGATCCCTGGACCTGAGGGCGACGTACACGCGGTTGACCTCACGGCTACCTGTCTCTGGAGCCATGAGGATATCAACCCGCAGCATTACGATTCCGGGTTCAGGGTGTTTCAGGCACCCGCTGAGTACGGACGACTGATCAATGCGCTGGTGAACTACTTCAGCTTTGACCCGTTGCAGGCGTCGGCTTGATACCGATTTAAGCAGTCATCCTGGCCAGCTTGGTCTTGTCATCTAAAGCACGGTCATAATGCGCCGGCTTTCTTCCAGCCCAGGTAGCGCGTTACCAGGGCTGCTCCCAATTGCGAAGGTTGCGTATCCAGTACAGACAGCCCATGGGCGCTCATGCGCTCATGCAGTTCGTTGCGGGCATTGAGGTAGTCGACGGTTCCGCAATAGGCCAATGCTTCGGGCAAGGTTTGCACGGGTGCCTGACGCAATTGGTCAAGGACTTCCTCGCGCAGGCTGGCCACCAGAACGCGGTGCTGGCGGCTGATGCGCTTCACGGCTGTAAGCAACTCCTCATCGTCCTCATCGCGCAAATTGGTCACGATGATCACCAGCGCTCGACGTTTTTGCCGGGCCAGCAGTTGACTGGCGGCGGCCTGGTAATCGGCCGTGCGCCGCGTGGTTTGCAGGTCATACACCGAGTTAAGCAGCAGGTTAAGCTGGCCGCTGCCCTTGACCGGCGCCAGATAGCGCGGCTGGTCGCAGGCAAATGTGGCCAATCCCACGGCATCACCCTGGCGCAGCGCGACATAACTCAGTAACAGACACGCATTTAGGGCGTGGTCGAAGTGCGAGAGTTCGGCGTCCTGGCTGCGCATGCGACGACCACAATCGAGCATGAATACGATCTGCTGATCGCGTTCATCCTGATATTCACGGGCAATGGGCGTGCGCTGGCGTGCGGTGGCTTTCCAGTCGATTTGTCGCAAGCTGTCACCCTCGCGAAACTCGCGCAGCTGATGAAACTCCAGCCCCAGCCCACGCCTTTGGCGCTGGCGCACGCCGAGCTGGCTGAGCCAGTTGTCTACCGCAAGCAATTGCGCTCCGTACAGTCGGGCAAAGTCCGGGTATACCCGCGTTGCATCGATGACCTCGACGAAGCGCCGTGCCGACCACAGTCCCAAAGGGCTGGGCAGGTGGACTTCACAGCGCGTAAAACCAAAATGCCCACGCCTTAACGGGCGCAGGCGATAACCCAATTCGCTGTGTTCGCCGGGGCGCAGTTCGATGGACTGGGGCAGGTTGTCCATGTTCAAACCGTCGGGTACATGGTCGAACACCTTGACGGTCAGCGGCTGCCGATAATCGTGCTCAAGGGTGACCCGCACGTCTCCCCAGCGACCCAATGCCAGGCTACCAGGCATCTGCCGCTTGACTCGCGGTGAGGGTCGACGCTGCAGGCGGCCGGCGTCCAGCATGGCCAGCAGCAACAGCGCCAGGAGCAAGCCCCAGGTTACCGAATGCAGAGTTTCTGGCACCTTGAACTGCAGCGCAGTAAAGGCCCCGAGTAGCGTACTCAAGCCCAGCAGCACAGCAAGCCAGATCAATAACAGGCGGGTCGGTTTCATGGGGAGGTCACTGCCGTGGCGCCGGGACTTGGTCCAGCAGCTGTTTAAGCACGTGATCCACTTCTAGCCCGTCAATGTCCAGTTCCGGAGCAATGCGCACACGGTGGCGCAATACCGCGAGCGCACATCCCTTGATGTCGTCCGGAGTGACGAATTCGCCACCGCGCAACAGAGCCCGGGCCCGCGCACCGCGTACCAGGGCAATGGAGGCCCGAGGACCTGCGCCGATGGTCAGGCCCGGCCAACTGCGAGTTGTGCGAGCCAGGCGCACAGCGTAATCGAGCACGTGCTCATCCAGCGCCAGATCACTGGCGATCTGTTGCAGTACGAGCACGTCTTCGGCTTGCAGCACGGTGCGCAGTGGCTGCACGTCGAGCATGTCAGCCTTGGAAGAGCGGGTTACCTCGCGCACCATTTCCAGTTCGTGCTGCGCCTCGGGGTAATCCATGCGCACCTTGAGCATGAAGCGGTCCAGTTCGGCCTCGGGCAAAGGGTAAGTGCCTTCCTGTTCGATGGGGTTCTGGGTGGCCAGTACCATGAACGGTTGGCCAATCGGCAGTGCTTCGCCTTCGAGCGTGACCTGGCGTTCCTGCATGGCTTCCAGCAGCGCGGCCTGGGTTTTTGCCGGGGCGCGGTTGATCTCGTCGGCCAGCAGCAGGTTGGTAAACAATGGCCCCTTGCGCAGCTTGAACTGCTCGGTATGCAGGTCGTACACCGCATGCCCGGTCACGTCGCTGGGCATCAAGTCGGGGGTGAATTGAATGCGCGCGAACTCGCCACCAAAGCAGCGCGCCATGGCCCGTACGAGCAAGGTCTTGCCCAGGCCTGGCACCCCTTCCAGCAGTACATGGCCGCCTGCGATCAGTGCCGTGAGCACGTCGTCGATTACCTGGTCCTGACCGATTACCGCCTTGCGTAACTCCAAACGCAAGTCCTGGGCCAGTTGGCTGGCGCGTTGAATAGCGTCGACTGGGGCCGCTGAAAAATCGCTCATAGGGCATTCCTGAGGGTTTGCAGGTAAGCCACCTGACGGCTGAAGTCGGCGCTGGAAAGCCGTTTTGCCGGGAGTGGGCCGAGGGCCTGGCTGATGTGGAGGGTGGGTTGGCGAGTCAGGTGTTCCAGGACTTGCCATTGTGCAGAGGTGTCGAGGTGTTCGAACCCTGGGTGACGACGGCGTGCGGTGCGCAGGATGTCGCGTTGCAATGCCTGTAACAGGCTGTTTTGCCCGCTGCGGCGCAGCAGGAAGTCAGCGCTGGCTTTCAGGTGCTCCTGCAACTGCCGGCGAGCCTTTGAAGCCGGCTGCCGGATGGGGCCCTGGCGCGTGCCGGCGTGCCACAGTGCCAGGGCTATCAGTGCAGCGAGCGCCACCAGGGCCTGGGGGAAATAGTGCAGCAAAAGGTTGAACAGGTTATCGACGTCACTGTTGAACAGCAGTGTGACGTGGGTGCCCTGTGTCAGGTACTCCAGCAGCCAGGCGTTGTCGTGCAGGCCGATGTCGGGGATGGTCCAAAGGTTGCTGTCCGTGACCACGGTGACGCGACCTTGTCCGAGATTAATCTGCATCAAGTGAGTTGAATGGGCGCTGTTGGCCGAGAATTGCGCGAGGTGCCTGGGGTCGGTGAGGTTGAAATCGGTATCGAAGCTGAAATAGGTCGGGGCCGTTTCGTTGTCGACATAGAGTTTGGTCAGGTCCGGCTGTTTCCTTTTGCGCGGTGGCGCGGGGGAATCGAACTCTTCGCTGAAGGATTGGTGTATTTGCAGCCGGTCCAGCAGCAGGTCGCCGCTCTTGCCCGTTTCCTCATCCCACAGTGCTTCGGCCACCAGCAGCAGGTGGCCGCCGGCCTTGGTCCATTCCAGCAGTTGGTCAACCTGGCGCGGGGTCATGCTGCTGCGTTCGCCGAGCAGCAGCAGACTGTTGTCTTTGGGTGACAGCTCAGCCATTCGCTGCAGGCTGTTGGCGTGTTCGACTGAGGTGCCTTGCTGGCGTAAAAAACGCTCCGCTGCCAGATACGGATTGGCCAGGGCCTCAGGCGAGGGGCCGCGATCCACCACCTCCTGGTAGGGAATCGCCTTGTGCCAGGCGTAAAAGCCGCCGGCTGCCATCAGGCACGCGAGAAACAATCCAACCCACAGCAACGTCCGGTTCATTCTGACGTTCCCGAGCCGAACAGCGATCGCCAACGGCTGCACAGTTGCTGTTGTACGAGGGCAGGCGGTAGACGGTGCCCGTAGGCCAGCGTTTGCCAGTGTCGGGTCAGGTCGTCACTGAATGCGAGTAACTGTGGTTGTTGCAGTTGGCGAATGCGCTCCAGCACCTGGCCTTCGGTATCGGCGCTTTTCAGCGGCAGGTTGAAGTCATGCAGCAGGCGGCTAAGCAAGCCGCGATAGAGCAGGCCCAGCGCTTCCCGAGGTTGGGTCGCCCAGAGCTGTTCGGCGTTGCTGGCGATATCTGTAGGCAAGGTCTCAGCACCCAGCTGCAGGCCGAACAATTGCGTGGGTACGGGTTTGGCAATCTTGGGTTGGCGGGAGCGGCGTCGGCTGACAAAGGTGCGCAGCCAGTCGCGATAGCGCCAGATCACCAATGCCACCCCACCCAGCAGCACGCTCCAGAGCAGTACCTCCAGGCCTTTGGCGATGTGTTTGAATGAGTTGGCGTTGAGGTTGTTCAACAGCGCTTCGAGCCACGCCGGAAGCTTCGCGTCGTCTTCAGGTTTGTTTTTATCGGCGGGGTTTTCGTTGCCGAAGCGGTAGCGCGTAACTGTTTCCGGATTTTTGAACGGAGGTTGTTCCAGCAGCGTCTTGATCGACTGATGGGCGGCCTGGGTGCTTAACGGTTTTGCGGGGGTAGCCTCGTCGGCCATGGCGGGCGGGGTCGCCTGGATCAGCATCAACCCGACCACCAGTACCAGCGCTGGGACCACGCCGCTCAGGCGCTGGCGGAGACGGCGGAATACCAGTTCCAGGTCCCAGGCTTCCAGGACGGTGCGGCGGTTCAGGTAGAGGCTAAAACCGCAGGCTACGTAGATGGGTTCCCAGAACACCAGGATCAGCGCGTAAAACGCGTTAGTCAGGTGTTCCAGCCACAGCCAGTCGTGGCCTGCCGCGGCTACCAGTTGCTGCCAGTCCCAGTCCCTCTCGACATCTTTTGGCAGGAAGAAATAGAACAGCACCATCAAGCCGATCCACAGCGCTATTTCCAGATGCACCCCTATCAGTGTCAGCCAGCGCGCGGGGCCGGCGTTGCGTTGTTGCAGCACGCCAATACGTTGTTGGCGTGCCTCGCCTGCCAGGCCCTCGAGCTGGACCACTGGCATCAGGAAACTGCGGCTCAGGCTGAACCGTCGCCAGGTCAGGCTCGCGAACAGCTGGCCCTTGAGCAGGCGTGGCCATTGGCGCAGGGCCTGTTTAAGGCTTGGAGTTTCACCAAACAGTGCCTTGGACAGGATGTACAGCGGCAAGCGGTCGAAGGCGGGCTTCAACCACCAGAAAAGAAACAAGGCGGTGGATGGGTATTTCCACAGTATCAGGCTGAGTAAGGCGAAAATCGGCAGGGTGATCAGCGCCCAACTGCTCATCAATAGCAGCCGATGCTCACGGGCCAGCAAAACGCCGAGGTCCATGGCTTCCCAGGAGGCACGGGGACGAATTACCACGCTGGCATCAGTCAGGCGCATGGCGACTCCGTCCGGCAAGGAGCAGGTAGGCAGCCATCAGCAACCAGAGGCCCGTTCCCACCAGGTATTTGATCCATGGGGCAAGCGCAGTGGTGGAGGACCAATAGGCTTCGACAAACGCTGCAATCAGCAGGAACACCATCACCCCGCAGATCATTTGCACACTTTTGCGTGCGGCCAGGCGCAGGGATTCGCCCCTTGTCAGCTGCCCTGGGGCAATCAATGACCATCCCAACTGCAGGCCTGCCGCGCCGGCCAGGGCAATGGCAGTCAGTTCGAAGGCTCCGTGACCGATCACGAATGACCAGAAGGTCTGGCCGTAGCCTATTTGTGTCAGGTGCCCGGCGATGGCGCCGATCATCAGCCCGTTGAAGAACAGGAAGAACACGCTGCCCAGGCCAAACAGCAAGCCGGCGGCAAAGGTCTGGAAGGCGATACCGATGTTATTCATGACGTAGTAGCCAAACATCATCCAGTCTTCACTCGATGCACGCTCGGCCGCGCGTCCCAGACGGCTGACGTCGGGGTCGTACATGCTTTGCATCTCGGCCACTTGCCGAGGGCTGACAATGCTGTAGATCAGGTCTGGGAACAGGTACACCAGTAATGCGATACCGATCAGGCTGCCGAAGAACAGCAGGCTGGCCACCAGCACAAACCGCCATTGCTCGCGAACCAGCCTGGGAAAGTCTGCCAGCACGAAACTCAACACAGTGGCGCCCAGTTGGTTGCGATGACGGTACAACTGTTGATGACCACGCAGGGCCAGTTGTTGCAGGGGGTCGACGAGGTAACTGCTGTAGCCGCGCTCCTGGGCCAGGGCCAGGTGTTGGCACAAGCGCCGGTAGTGATGGGGGAAGTCCGCAAAGTCACGGGCTTTGGCCGTGCCTTGCTCCAACTGCGTCAGTTGCGCGGTAAAGGCCTGCCATTGGGGTTGATGACGGCTTTCAAAAAGGCTCTGTTTCATACCGGCCCCAACAAGCCGCGGGCGACACCGTTGAGTTGCGCCACGGCGTGCGCCGGGGAGACTTGCAGCAGCGTGGCAAGGATCGAGGCCAGTTCGTCAACCCGTTCTGTGGACAGTTCCCCCTGGCGCTCGGCGAAGGCAAGAATGGCGCGCTGCTCGTTCAGGTCCAGGGCGAAGGGCAGGCGCAAGGCTGGGGCTTGCGGCACTTGTGGGCGGGGCAACGGCTGCTCGCGATAGATCACCAAGGTCCCGGCAGCCAGGTCACCCAGGCGTTTAAAATTGGGATGTTGCAGGCAACTGATAGCGCCGAGGAAGTAGCCGAAAGGCAGCATGTCGACGAAGCGCAGGAGGTTACGGATCAGCGAGGCAGACCAGCCAATGGGTGTGCCATCGTCCTGAACCACCCGCAGGCCCATGATCTGCTTGCCTGGCGAGCAGCCCTGGTTGAGGACCTCAAACAGCACCATGTACCACCAACTGACCAGGAACAGCAGCAGCAAGCCCAGGCCAACGCCCAGGTTACCTAGAAAGGCTAATGCCACAAACAGAATACCGAGGACCAGGCCGCGCAAGCCCAGGTCGAAACCGAAGGCCAGGGCGCGCGGTAGTAGGCCGGCGGGGCGCAAGGGCAGGTCGATACCCTCCGGGGTTTCGATCTGGTAGCGGGTATCCAGTGGCGCTGTTGGCATCGCGGTCCTTGGCAGTGCAAAGCTGGCGGAAGAGAGAGATGGATGCTAGCAGTGTCGACGATGGAAGCAACCTCTCAACGGTTTACTGAATATTTGTACAGTGCACGCAGTGCTGGCCGCAGGCCCCTTGCAGCGCCTAGACTTCGTCGGTCTTCAGCACAGGAATAGCCCGTGACCACCATCTTCTGGTACGACTATGAAACCACCGGGATCAACCCGCGTACCGACCGGCCATTGCAGGTAGCCGGCATTCGCACTGATCTTGAACTCAACGAGGTAGGGCCAACGGTCAACCTTTACTGCCAGCCCAGTGACGATATCCTGCCCCATCCGGCCGCGTGCGCAATTACCGGTATTACCCCGAGTGTGTTGGCAGAAAAAGGCCTGGCGGAGGCCGACTTCATGACCCGGGTGCATGCCGAACTCGCCGCACCAGGCACTTGCGGGGCTGGCTACAACACCTTGCGGTTTGACGATGAGATGACCCGCTACAGTTTGTACCGCAACTTCTTCGACCCTTATGCGCGGGAGTGGCAGGGTGGTAACAGCCGTTGGGACCTGATCGACGTGGTACGCACTGCCTACGCACTGCGCCCGGACGGGATCGTCTGGCCCGAGCAGGACGGGCGGGTCACCCTCAAGCTGGAACGCCTGACTGCCGCCAATGGCATTGACCATGGGCAGGCTCACGACGCGCTGTCCGATGTGCGCGCCACCATCGCTTTGGCCCGGCTGATCCGTGAGAAACAACCCAAGCTGTATGACTGGCTGTTTCAACTGCGCAGCAAACAACGGGTGATGGATCAGGTACGGCTGTTGCAACCGATGGTGCATATCTCCGGCCGTTTCTCTGCCGAGCGTCATTACCTGGGTGTGGTGCTGCCACTGGCCTGGCATCCGCGCAATCGCAATGCCCTTATTGTCTGCGACCTGGGGCTTGATCCCCAAGGGCTGTTGGACCTGGATGCCGATACCCTGCGCCAGCGCTTGTATACCCGACGAGATGATCTGGCCGAAGGTGAGCTGCCGGTGCCGCTCAAGTTGCTGCACATCAATCGCTGCCCGGTGGTCGCACCGCTGAGTGTTTTGAGGGTAGAAGACCAACAGCGCTTGCAATTGGACATGGATGAATATCAGGCTCGCGCCCTGCGGCTAACTGACGCACAAGAACTTTGGCGCGATAAGCTGGCTGTGATTTACGCCGAGGAAGAATTTGCGGCGACGACCGATCCAGAACAACAGCTATACGACGGGTTTATCGGCGATCGTGATCGACGCATATGTGAACAAGTGAGAGTCGCTGAGCCCGAACAACTCGCGCGTCAGCAATGGCCTTTCGATGATCAGCGCTTGCCTGAATTGTTATTTCGGTATCGTGCCCGTAACTTCCCTGACACCTTGAATAACGAAGAGCAACAACGCTGGAGAGTTTTCTGTCAGCAACGTTTGTCAGACGCAGAATGGGGCGCCCCCAATACCCTTGAGAGTTTTAACCAGGCCCGCCTGGAATTGGCTGTTAGTGCTACGCCGTTTCAGCGTCAGGTACTGGATGAATGGCAAGAATATGCCGACGCGTTAGCCGCTCGCTTGAGTCTGTAATCGAAGGTTGGGAAAGTGCAGATAATAAAAAACGCCAGCAAGCTGGCGTTTTTTATGAGGTGCGTATCACGCAGCGTCCTGGCAGGGCTTAGCCCAGCAGGGTAGCCCAGCCTTCAACTACGTCGCCGCCCCACTTGGCTTTCCACTCTTTCAGAGTTTTGTGGTTGCCACCTTTGGTTTCAATCACTTCGCCGTTGTGCGGGTTTTTGTATTGTTTAACCTTGCGAGCACGCTTGGTGCCAGTAGTTTTTACGGCGCCACGTGGGGCCTTAACTTTCGACTCAGGATCCAGCAGCGCAATGATGTCGCGCAGGGATTTGGAGTATTCACCCATCAGGGTGCGCAATTTGCCTTCAAATTCCAGCTCGGTTTGCAGTTTGTCGTCTTGGGACAGATTCTTCAAACGTGCTTGCAGCTCTTTGATAGCTTCTTCGGTGGCGCGGTATTCGTTGATCAGAGACATGTGGACTACCTTATGTAGGGCGCTGAGTGCAGGGGATAGTGGCCTAATAATAGTCAGACGGTTTCCCCAAGTAAACATTTAAGGCCGTATTTATGTAATTTACTTTGGTTGTTTGTGGTGAAAACGTGGAATTGAGTTAATTAGTAAGGGCTACAGCCTAAAGATACTCTCGTTAAAATTTGTGTAACTGCCTGAGCCTAGACCTGTGCAGACATAATAGTGGGGTAAACCCTTACGCTATTAAGGGCCACCGCCTGCTGCGGTCGGCAGAATAAGCGTTAAGGAGTACTGCAGTTTTTCTGCGCAATCG
>Ga0247816_10001825_pt1 | contig 10220 bp, 8 predicted proteins | sample UWRJL209509C1_FD_179930 | JGI IMG/M metagenome (GOLD analysis project Ga0247816, IMG submission 179930) | Plant litter microbial communities from Arlington Agricultural Research Station in Wisconsin, United States - UWRJ-L209-509C-1 | ecosystem: Environmental > Terrestrial > Plant litter >...
GGGAAGGACCGCGCGGCGGGCGCGCGGAGTGCTCGACAGCGGCCGTGCGAGAAACCTAGTTGCCACGGGACTGCTCCTTGGTGCGGGGACGGCGGTGGGCGATCTCGGCCTCGTGCTCGATCTGAAAACGGACAAGGCGATCGGTGGCGGTGCGCACGGCCAGAAACCCCGTCATTGCTCGCCCGACCGCTCCGCCGAGGATCAGGATGGCGACGAGTGTGGTGAGGGAAACCACAAACCACAGGGGCAGGAATCCGTCGAATCTGCCCGCGTCCACGTCCGCGCCCAGGTTCCAGCCCGCCTCTACTGCGGGCACCACACCGAAACTGAGCACAAGCATCCCGACTGCACAAAACACCACGGCGAGAACAGACGACACCGCACGGGTGGAGTTCGCGGCTGTGGCGGCAGCGGTCAGTGCTCGCAGTTCGATGACCAGGTGGGGCGGCACGGCCGCGTCGAGATCGGTGGTCGACAGGTGTGTGGGTGTGGTGCGCTCGGCTCGGACGCGGGCCTGCAGAGTGGCGTCGGTGCGATCCATCGCGGCCAATAATGGCTCGAGGTCGGGGAGGTCAGTGGTGTGCTCGGCGCGAAAGGTGGCCAGCCGGGTTCGTGCGGTATGGATGCTCCGGTGAGCGCCCACCACAACCGCGACCGCGCCCGCCCAGGCGAGCAGCGCGAGGACGAGGCGAATCGCGAGGGCCAGCCCCAGGGGGATGGTGTTGTTATAACGACCGGTCGGAACGTCGGCGCCTAGGTCCCACCTGACGAGGTACCCCGCGGCCACGGCCGACGCCACCACCACACTCCCGATCAGCAGGAGGATGACGGCCACGCCGATGGCCAGGCGACGCTCCACCACGGCTCGGGGAACCCCGGCGCTGAGACGGCGAAGTTCGGTGGCGAGGTTTGTGAGGCGTCCCGCCTCGACCTGCTGCGCGCGATACTCGGTGCGACGGGCACGACGGGCAGCGATTCCGAACATGGTGTGGAGCCTATCGGGCGGCCTACTCGACGAGCGCGCGGGCGGTTCCTTCATCAACGACCAGGTCGGTGAGCAGCCCGGCGGCGAGGGCGCCACGCAGGGCATCGAGCTTCGACAACCCGGAGCTCACACACACGCGCCGGGCAACCTGGCGGAGCAGGCCGAAGTCTGGTCCGGTGGCGCGAGCATTGAGGGCGATGTTCGAGTCCGACCCGTCAGCACGAAGGAAGATTGTGGCGACGTCGCCCACCACTTCGGCGTCCCTGAGGCTCTGGAAGTCGGCGTCGTCGAGGTACCCCGTGGTGTACACGTGGCTGGGCACGTCGGCGTAGGGGCTGCCGATGCCGAAGAGCGCGACATCCATCCGCCCCTGGATCTCCAGTACACGACGGGTGCTGCGCTCCCGCCAGAAGGCGTCCTTGGTTGCGGGGTCGTCGAAAAACGCGGGGACCGGGAAGTGCTGCACGTAGGCGCCGTAGGCATCACCAAAGCGCTGCAGGATCTCGCTGGCGTAGACGATGCCCGTGGTGCGGGTGTTGGCGGCGCCGTTGAGCTGCACGATCTGGGCGTTGTGGGTCGTTTTGCTCACCAGGTGACGGCTGACCGCACTCATCGTTGAGCCCCAGGCGATGCCCATGGTCATGTTCGAGTCAAAAAAGGAGCCGAGAATTCGTGCAGCCGAGATGGCCACGCGCTCGAGGCGGTCGACCTCGCTGGCGTGGTCGGGCACCGGCACGATGTGGGCGGCGACGCCGAACTGGCTCTGGATCTCCTGCTGCACGCGCGAGATCTGGTCGAGGGGTGAGCGGATCTGGATGTCGACCAGGCCCGTGGACCGAGCAAAACTGAGCAATCGTGAGACCGAGGAGCGTGAGGTGAGGAGCTCGGACGCGATCGCGTCCATCGTCAGGTCTTGCATGTAATAGAGATGTGCAGCGCGAAGTGCGTCACGCGTTTTCTCGTCGTTCAGGTCGTGCGATGTCATCGGGGTGAACACCTCCTGCACATATGTGCATCCAGCTTGATCGTTTGTGTAGAAGGGCTAAGACTGTAGTTCGCGAAGGTCTCGGATCGCACCGCAACGAAGGTTCGGGCCCCAGCTAATCACTCTCGCAGACAAACCTTGTAAAGGCGGAACAAATCATGGGTACGCAGTCAAAGGCGACCGGACCGACTCGTGCGGATGTGGCGCTGATTGCTGCCCGTCCCGAGGCCGAAGTACTGATCATCGGTGGAGGCATCAACGGGCTTGCCACCTTCCGTGACCTCGCGCTGCAGGGCGTTGACGTTGTTCTCGTCGAGCGCGGCGACTACGTCTCCGGAGCATCCTCCGCGTCCTCCCACATGATCCACGGAGGTGTTCGCTACCTCGAAAACGGCGAGCTGCGCCTCGTGCGCGAATCGGTGCAGGAGCGCAACGGTCTGCTCAAGACCGCACCCCACTACGTCAAGCCGCTGAAGACCACGATCCCGATCTTCTCGACCGTGTCGGGAATCATGAACGCGCCGCTGCGCATGATCAGCCACAAGCAGCGTTCCACCAAGGAGCGCGGTGCTGCCCTCATCAAGATCGGCCTCACCCTGTACGACTCCTTCAGCCGCGACGGTGGATCGGTACCGCGTCACGAGTTCCATGGCCGCAAGGTGTCGCTCGAGCGTATGCCCGCGCTGAACCCCGACCTGAAGTACACGGCTACCTACTACGACGCGTCCATGCACGACCCGGAGCGCCTGGCGCTCGACGTGCTCGGCGACGGCCTCGCCACGGGCGACAAGGCCCGCAGCGCCAACTACCTCGAGGCCGTTGCGCTGACCGCTGAGGGTGTTCGTGTTCGCGACACTGAGACCGGCGTTGAGTTCACCATTGCCTCCGACGTGGTTATCAACACCTCCGGCCCCTGGACCGACGTCACCAACGACGCTCTTGGTATGCCCACCCAGTACATGGGCGGAACCAAGGGATCGCACATTGTGCTCGACCACCCCGACCTCTACAACGAGCTCGACGGCCGCGAGCTGTTCTTCGAGAACAACGACGGACGTATCGTTCTGATTTACCCGCTCAAGGGCCGCGTCATGGTCGGAACCACTGACCTCGAAGCCGACATCCGTGAGCCCAGCGTCACGACCGAAGACGAAATCGACTACTTCTTCGATCTCGTGCGTCACGTCTTCCCGTCGTTCCGCCTTGACCGCTCGCAGATTGTGTACAGCTTCTCCGGCATCCGCCCGCTGCCCAAGCACGACGACGAAGCCCCCGGCTTTGTCTCGCGGGACTACCGCATCGAGCGCACCGACATCGCGGTTCGCCCCGGAAGCACCCTGCTGAGCCTCGTTGGCGGCAAGTGGACAACGTTCCGCGCCCTCGCCGAGCACATCAGCACCGACGTTCTCGAGATCCTCGGCAAGACCCGCTCCGTCAGCACCGTTGGTCTGGCGATCGGCGGCGGCAAGGGATTCCCGACGACGGATGCCGCTCTGCGCGTTTGGCTCGCCTCGAACAGCGACCTGGTGGGCACGGCTCGCGCCGAAGCACTGCTGGGCCGTTACGGAACCCGCGCGACCGAGGTCATCGACTACATCGTCGAAAAGGGCGACGTGCAACTGAACTCGTCAGTGGAGTATTCCCGCACCGAGATCGAGTACTTGGTCACCCAGGAGTCGGTTGTGCACCTACCCGACCTGCTGCTGCGCCGCACGAGCATCGCCTTCACCGGCTCGATCACCCCCGCCCTGCTCGAAGAGCTCGCTGACGTGATGGCCGAGCAGCTGGGATGGGATGCCCTCACCCGCGACGCCGAGGTTCTCGACACCCGCACCCTGCTGGCCACGGCCCACGGAGTGACGGTGCCCGAGGTAGCGTCAGCGCACAAGTAATACACGAACCATCCGCGTCAGCGGTGGTGCCCCGGGAGCAGTAGTGGTCTGCGCCCGGGGCACCGTTGCGTTAACGGGGTTTCGTTGACCGCTTAGGCCGGTGGTGTCATCGGCGGAACCGGCGGGATCGGCGGCATGGGCGGTGCTGCCTGAGGTGCCTGCGCTGCAGGTGGAGCAGGCGGCACAGGCGGCACTGAACCGGTTGTCGGAGTGGCGGGTGCATAGGCGGTGGATGCCGCGGTGGGTGGCACCTGCCCGGCCGGCGGTGCCTGCGCTACCGACGGTGCAGCCGAAGGCACGTCGTCGTCATCATCGTGCTCGGCGTCGTACTCGAGCTCCCAGATCGCTGCCGCGATGGCTTCTCGTTTCGCCCGGCGGATGCGGGCGAACCGACGGATCAACAGGATCCCGGGCACACCGAAGGCCGCGACAAAGATGAGGGTTCCGATGGCCTGGCCCAATACGTACGCGTCGGGTTGGATCACCAACGCCACCAGGATCAGAAGGAACCGCGAACCACCGTAAACGAGGCCGATGAAGCTCAGTATGATCCCGAAGACCAGGGCAATCGCGCCCGAGGGCGTCTTCTTCGGCGTACCGGCGGGCGCGGGGGCTGGGGCTGGAAACTGTGCAGGCGGCGGAGTCGTCATGGCTCAGCATAGCGACGAGTATTGCTCGCGACCTAGGCAGATCCGCACTGCGTAAACCAGGAACCAGTGCTGATGTTTCACCCGCCGTTCATGCGGGTGAGCGAAGGTGGTGCATATGGGAGAGATGGAATCGGGTTCCCGGGGCGGATCGCGAACTCGTGTACTGGTCGGGGTGACATCGCTGCTGTTGCTGGTGCACGCCGTGTTGCAGGGAACCGGGGCCGCGACCTTCTGGCGGCCGTGTGTCACCGACGGTTTCCTCAGCGACGCGTGTGCGTACCTTCAATATGAGGTGCCGACTCCCTGGTGGGCCTACCTCAGCTGGTTATGGCTGATCGAGATCGCGCTGCTCATCGGTGTTCTGGTCGGTGCCAATCGGTCGGGCCGACGTATCTGGCCGGCGGTCAGCGCGCTTGTTCTTGTGGTGCTCTGCAACACCATCACCGACTACGTCATCACCCCCGCGTTCAACGGTGGCTACACGTCGGCTGACTCCCCGCCCGGCTTCGGCATCTTCGGCGCTGTTGCGGTGGGGATTGCCGGATGCCTCCTGCCACTGATGCTGTTGCCGCGAGTCAAGGCTGCCCAACTCCAACCCGCGATCTGACGCACTACCGTGCTGTGCCCCACGCTGGTAGCGTCGAGCTAGACGAGGATTCCTCGTCGCGATCGAGGGAGCGCCATGCGGTTTGCCACACGATCGTTGTCGCTCGCGGTCGCTGTTGTGCTGGCCCTCACCGGCTGTGCGGCAAGCGAGGCGGGCACTGACGGCCCGAGCATCCCGCCACGCACACCCGCACCCGACGCAACACCGATCGCGAGTGTGGACCTCGGCGAGGCGCCCGATCCCCTCGGCCTGGTGAACCTGTGGCGTGTGTCCGGTGCCGAGGGTGAAAGCGTCGACACGTGGCTTCGCATCGACGCCGGGGACTTCCAGCTGTGGCGTGACTGTGGCATCACCTCCGGCGCATGGCAGTCGAACGGGGACCTCTTTGAGGCGTCGACCTGGGCTGCTGACACCGCATGCGTCCCCTCGATGACGGTGCCCTGGCTGGAGTCAGTCGCCTCGTTCCGCACGAGTGACGCTGGCTGGGAGCTCACTGATATGGCTGGCGACGTTGTCGCAACGCTGACGATCGACGGTGCGCCCGCACCCATTCCCACGGCGGCAGACTTCTTTACCCAACCCCCGGTCATCACGGATGCCACACGTGAAGCCATGCGACAGGCGGTGCCGCTCGCGGAGGGGCTTGTTCCTGCGGCCGCGGACGATCTCGTTGGACGATGGGCGCCTGTTGGTATCGACGTCTCAGAGGCGCCCGAAGAACCGTATGTTGTGTTTACCTCCAACGGGACGTGGCGGGGCTCCGACGGATGCAATGGCAACGGAGGGAGTTGGGCCGGTGCAGATGACGGATCTTTTCTCGCCACCACGGGCCCGTCCACCCTGATGGGCTGCGGCGGATTCTCCGTTGTCTCAGTCGGCCAGGCACAGTCGATCGCCATCGACGGTGACGTGCTCAGCTTCTTCGACGCGGACGGCATTGAGGTTATGCAGCTCGAGCGGGCGTAGTGCCACCGCGAGATAGTCGCATCGCGTCAGTCACGCAGGGCAGTCACACGCGGACGTTGGTCAGCCCCGCACAGCAATTACGGCAGCACGGCTACTTACGGCAGCACGGCCGCGAGTGACTCCGCCGAGTCCGACCCGCGGTATCGGAACTCCGAGAAGGCGGGCCGACCGCTGCACGTGGTGATCCCGAAGAAGCGTCCCGTAAATCCGCCCGCGACCTCGGTGGAGAGGTAGCGGCCGTCGAGGCGGGCGAGTTCCACGCGCTGGCCGTCGGTGAGGTAGCCCATCACAACGGTGTCGGGAGCGCCGGATCCGGATGCCGCGGCGATCACACTCACGTAGACGGTGGTGTGGTCTTCCGCAGTTCCCGCCGCAGCGCCCTCCGAGACGTTGTCCACATCGCGCTCCACAATCGCGGCGCGCACGGCACCGACCTGGCTGAGCGCGGTGACGCGGCCGTCGCAGACCGAGACGCCGTACTCATGCTGGGGGTCGACCCGCAGCAGCAGCGCACCGCGCCCGCCCGAGGGAGCGATGGTGACCATGGCGTCCGCGTAGAGATGCTGCTGCCGGCGTCCGAGAAACACCTCGGATTCCGCAGTGCCCGAGAGGATCAGGGAGCCATCGCCGACCGCCGCGACCGGATGCGCTGCTGCGGTGCCCGAGGCGCTCCATTCAAATCCGAGCTCCGACGAGAGGTCGATTACCCCCGAGTCCACCACGCGGGTGGCGTCAGTGGGAGGGGGCAGAAGTCGGCCGACCGAGGGCCAGCCGCTGTGCCACTCGAGTTCGGCGGCGAACGTTTCGCGGCCGAGAACGTGGAACTTCGGGGACATCCCGCGCACCCGCACACCCAAAAAGACCATGGCCCAGCTGCCATCGGCCCGCTCAACGAGGTCGGCGTGGCCGGTGTTCTGCAGGGTGCCGGTGCGGGCGCGGTGCGTCAAAATCGGGTTGTTGGGCGCGGCGACAAAGGGGCCCTGTGGGGTGGGGCCGCGGGCGATGACGACAGAGTGGCCGCGCTCGGTGCCACCCTCGGCAATCATGAGGTACCAGTCGTCGTCGATGCGATATAGGTGCGGGGCCTCGGGATACGCGCGCCCGGATCCGCTCCAGAGGTCGATGGGGGCGGTGAGAACTGCGCCGGTGTGAGGGTCGATCTGCACCTGGCGAATACGTGCCTGGTCGGCGACATGGTCGAAGTTGGAGAAGGTCACCAGCGTGTGCCCGGCGTCATCCCACGCGAGGTCCGGATCGATTCCGTCGATCTCGGGGATCCGAACCGGGTCAGACCAGGGGCCACGCGGGTCGTCGGCCCAAACGAGAATCTGCCCACCCGCATCGGTGGTGTTGGTGGTGATCACCCAGAAGCGGCCGTCGTGGTGGCGAATGGTGGGGGCGAAGATGCCGCCGGATGCTCCCGCCTCAGCCACATCGAGCTGGCCAGGTCGGTCGAGCACGTGGCCGATCTGTTCCCACTCGACGAGGTCGCGGCTGTGAAAGATCGGGATCCCTGGCGCATATTCAAACGACGACGTCACGAGGTAGAAATCCGCACCCACCCGCACCACACTCGGATCGGGGTGGAAGCCGGGGATTACAGGACGGGGCGCGTCGGGCACAGATGTTCCTCTCGAACTCATTGTGTGTCTCTCACGGTACTCCAGTGGTGAGGGTGCGCCGTCGACAGCCCTCAGAGATGGCCCGTGGCCAGCGTAAAGTTCACGGTCGAGCCCGGCCGCAGCTGCGCGAGCAGGTCGAGTGTCGCGTCCGTCACCACGGCGATCACCGGGTGCACACCGGTCACCGGGTGGTCGGCGGTCAGAATCGTGGGGTATCCGCCGGGCGACACCTGAATCGCCCCGGCCACCATCCCCTCGCTCGGCAGCTCGTCCTCGCGCGTGCGCCGGAGGGGCGGGGTGCGGGTGGTGGATGCCCGGGCGGGCGCACACCCTCCGGGCAGCTCCAGGCACACACCGGTACGATCCGCACGGGCCGACGCCACCCACGTGGTGGTGAAAAGTCGGCGCCAGGACTCCTCGTCGAACCAGTCCGCCCGCGGTCCAGGACGCAGCGCCAGGGTGACGTTCGCGTCGGGTGGGCCCACGGGCACCAGGTCGACCGAGGGGATACGCGTCTCGGGCACGGGCCCCACGGGCAGGATGTCGCCGGCGACGACCGGAGCCGGGCCGAGGGCGGCGAGGGTGTCCCTCGATCGGGAACCCTGCACCGGGTTAACAGCGATACCGCCGCGTACCGCCAGGTAGTAGCGCAGCCCGTCCGTCGCCGCGCCGATGCGGAGAACCGAGCCTGCGGCGGCACGCGTGGCGGTGTGGGGTTCGACCGGTCGTCCGTCGAGGGTGAGTGCGCCCCACGCGCCGGTCACGGCGAACCAGACCGGGGTGTCGACGGTCGCGCTAAATCCGCCGAGCAGCAGTTCGAGGGTCGCCGCCGACGGATCGTTGCCCACCAGCCGGTTGGCGAGGTTGTGGGCGGCACGGTCCATGGCTCCGGCGGCGCTGATGCCGAGGTGGGCGAGCCCCGGGCGTCCACGGTCTTGCACCAGCGCGAGCACACCGGGGTCGAGCACCGTGAGTTGGCTCAGCGCGCGGTCGTTGCTGCGTTCGGCGATCGGGATGCTTGTGGGCGGTGCGCCGTGGGGTGTGACGTTCGGCGCAAAATCACTCGACACGGGCGCGACGCTGGCGCCCAGGGCATCCACCCCGCGGATCCACCGCTCGGCCGCATTCAGCGACAGGCGCGACGGATCCAGCGTCACCAGCACCGTGCGCGTCGACGGCACGAGCTCACCAATGCCACGGAGACGGGCCGCGTCGAGAGCGGGATAGAGCGCCCCGACCTGCTCGGGGGCGCCGACCTCGACCAGCAGGGCGTGATCGCCGGAGGGGAGGACGCGGATCGCCATAAATTCAGCCTAGCCAGTGACGCCCGCCGATGGCTGAGACCAAAGACCCGAGCTACGCGGTGTGATCGCTACGCGGTGTGAGTGCTACGCGATCTCGCGCTCCGCACCGTCGTCGGCACTGACCACAAACAGGGTCGGTGCGGTAAAACCGTTCGCCGCGAACGCCTCCGTGATGGCGGTGGTCAGGCGGGGGATTTCCGCCGATGGCACCAGCGCGATGGCTGCTCCGCCGAATCCACCACCCGTCATCCGGGCACCGATCGCTCCGTTGGCCTGGGCGGTGGCGACGGCGACATCCAGCTCCGGAACGGAGATCTCGAAGTCGTCGCGCATCGAGACATGCGACGCGTCGAGCAGGGCGCCGATGGCGGAGGGGCCGCTCAGGCGAAGGGTGACCACGGTGTCGAGCACACGCTGGTTCTCGGTGACCACGTGGCGCACCCGGCGGAACGTCTCGTCGCTCATCACGGTCTTCGCCTTCGGGAGGTCCTCGACGTCGAGGTAGCGCAGGGAGGGAACGTCCATGGCGAGGGCACCCTCTTCGCAGGAGGCGCGACGGTCGGCGTAGCCACCGGTGGAGTGCGCGTGGCTGACGTGGGTGTCGATGATGATCAGCTCGAGGCCCGCTTCGGCGAAACCGAGGGGGATGACCTCGGCGTCGAGGCTGCGGCAGTCGAGGAAGACCGCGGAGTCGCGCTTGCCGAGCAGCGAAGCGGACTGGTCCATGATGCCGGTCGGGGCTCCCACAGCCTGGTTCTCGGCGAGCTGGCCGACCTTGGCGAGGGTCTGGCGGTCGAGGCCGAGGTTCCACTGGTCGTTGAGCGCGATCGCGATGGCACTCTCGATGGCGGCGGACGACGAGAGCCCGGCGCCGACGGGCACGGTGGATTCGAGGTAGACGTCGAAACCGGGAACGGTGGCGAGGTCGGCGCCGTGCTGTCCGAGGGCCCAGGCGACGCCCAGCGGGTACGCGGACCAGCCGTCGAGGCGGTCGGGCTCGAGGTCGTCAAGGTCGATCTCGACGGTGCCGTCAGAGAAGGAGCTCGCCACCCGGCTGTGTCGGTCGTCGCGCAGTGCGAGTGCGAGCACCGTGCGGCGGTTGATGGCGAAGGGCAGCACAAAACCTTCGTTGTAGTCGGTGTGCTCGCCGATCAGGTTGACGCGGCCCGGAGCGGACCAGAGTCCGTCGGGTTCCGTGCCATACAGCTC
>Ga0247816_10001826_pt1 | contig 10217 bp, 19 predicted proteins | sample UWRJL209509C1_FD_179930 | JGI IMG/M metagenome (GOLD analysis project Ga0247816, IMG submission 179930) | Plant litter microbial communities from Arlington Agricultural Research Station in Wisconsin, United States - UWRJ-L209-509C-1 | ecosystem: Environmental > Terrestrial > Plant litter >...
TCATGGAAAAACGTAAGTTAACTTTAGTAGACAACAAAAAGGAAGCAGCATAATGGCACAAGATTACGACAACACCAATCGTGGCAGCATTTGGAAAAACGATAAAAAAGAAACTGAAAACCATCCTGATTTTACAGGCGGTTTAAACGTCAATGGCGTTGAATTTTGGGTGAGTGCATGGAAGCGTAAACCTGATGCAAGCGAGAAAGCACCTGCATTATCTTTTACGGTTAAGCCAAAAGATGAAAGCAAGCCAGCATCAAAACCACAGCAATCACAAAACAACCCGTCAAGCGCTTTCGATAACGACGATCCCTGGTAATTAAGTTTTAGCAACCATTCGCGCAGCTACGGCATAAGTCGCGAGAAGGATTAATGATGATTCCTGATTATGACAACGATGTAAAGATGGCAGAGCTAGGTAGAAATACTGCCAAGTGGAAAGCTATTAAACAAGCTAAAGAAGCCATCAGGGATAGTGCTGTATTGATTTGCAATAACAACTATTCCTTTGTGCAAACAAAGGCTTTGAAGGATGAGATTGATGAGGCATTTGTTAAGTTAATTGAAGCACTGGAGTTGAAATAATGTACCGGACAATTATCCGCCGTGATGGAAACAATCCGCTTACCGGACGTGCGCAATATCGCGTAGTTGCGTCTTGCATCAATAGCCCGATTTTTGGTGAAGCGGCTAATGAAAAAGTTTGGCAACCAATTAACGGGAAATTAGGATTAATGACATCCAAAACATATCAGCCAAATTGCTTCATTAACCCACGTAAGGCATTAGGGATATGAAGTCTATAAAGCAATCACGCAGGAATAAGCAGAATGATAAGAAAGGTTTGCAATGACAGTTGAAGCATATCCGTTACATTGGCCTGATAACTGGCCTCGCACTCCTAATGTTGAAATTGGCTATAGCCGTTTCGATACATCCTTAGCAGTAGCGCGTGATGGACTATTTAAAGAGGTTGATTTATTAGGTGGTCAATATGTTGTTTTATCAACAAACGTGCGCTTGCGCAATGACGGACTGCCTTATGCGAATGATAAAGAGCCGATGGATGCAGGGGTTGCCTTGTATTTTCAATATCAAGGTGAGCCTATGTGTTTCGCTTGCGATAAATATTACTACGTTAAAGAAAACATTCAGGCAATCCGTAAAACGATTGAAGCTTTACGCGGAATTGAGCGTTGGGGCGCTAGCGACATGATGCAACGTGCATTTAGTGGATTCGCTCAATTGCCATCACCTGGTCAATCAAAAGTGCGTAGCTGGCGTGAAGTTTTAGGCGTTGCAGAAGGCGTTAATGATTTGGAAAATGCAATTTTGTTAATTAGTTCAGTTGATGTAAATGACGCGCTACTCGCGGAAAGATATTTATGAATACAGATAAATCAGTTTTAGATGCCTGTTGCGGTAGCAAGATGTTTTGGTTTGATAAGTTTAATCCAGCCGTATTTTTTGGCGATATTAGGAAAGAAAACCATATTTTGTGTGATGGAAGAAAACTAGAGATTAACCCTGATATGGATTTAGATTTCAGAGCCATGCCATTTGCTAATGAAAGCTTCAAGGTTGTTGTATTCGACCCGCCCCATTTAGTGAAGCTCGGGCAGTCTAGCTGGATGGCCAAGAAATACGGTGTACTGAATGCTGATTGGCAAGGCGACATAAAAGCAGGGTTTGCAGAGTGTTTCAGAGTGCTAAAGCCTGACGGAATATTGATATTCAAATGGAACGAAACACAGATTAAAACGAGTGAGATTTTGAAGTTAACGCCACATCAACCATTAGTTGGCCACGTTAGCGGCAAGCGTTCAAATACGCACTGGATTACATTTTTAAAGATGTAGAGATGCCACTTAAACGGTCGACCAAATGACCAATAAAGGCATTTTCGGCAACCACATAAGGAACACAAGATGACAGAAGATGAAAAAACAATTTACTTCAGACTATTCAAGCAAGCTGTTGAAGAAAACGGCATAAAAGATATTGGAGCAACAAGTGAAGCGATGATTTATAGATTCGCAGACCTAGTATCAGCCCATGCAATCACATCTATGCAAACAGAACAAGAGCCAGTTGCTTATGCATATGTAAATTATGAGCGTGAAGTTGAGCAAATTGACTGGACAGGAAAGCGAGATGAGAGTTTTGAAAACTTAGAATTCACGCCTCTATTCTCCCACCCTGCACCCGTCACATCTATGCGAGGTGACAGTGAAATGTACGCCAGCTTAAAAGTATTAGCTGAAATACGTGAGATTCTAGGCGTAGGACATAAGCCAATGATGACTGAATTGCCTGATATTTTGCGCGGCCGGGTTAAAGGTGTGAGTGATGAAACGACTGCTTACATTGCAAGACTTGAGGACGCTTTACAGGTTGCAAATAGGCTGGATTACACGCATGAGCATAAAGCTATATCTGAAATTATTAGGAGTGCTTTAGCTTCTAAACCTAGTCAACTATCTACCAATACAGATGGATGGGTAAGTGCTCCAAAAGAGCCTACGGAAGAAATGGAATATGCAGGTAATCAAGAAGCGGACAAATTGGCGACTAAGATTAATGCAGAGGATTACATGCACGATATGGACACTGCAAAGCTGGTCTACAAAGCCATGCTTAACGCCATTATCCAAGACAAAGGGGAATAGTTTGGGACGGATTAAACTTTACGAACAACGTGATAATGCCATTACTGATGATATTTTGATGGGTATGTCTAGGTATGTTGCTTGCCAAAAATATTATGTAAAAAATTGGACTGTGGGCGCTGTGGTTATTAGAACTTGCAAATTAAGAAACCCAATCAAATGCAGAGAAATAGATTTAACCCACCAAATTTGTGTTGAGGTATTAGTTAAAAACAAAGAGTTCTTTCTTGAAAATGTAAATACGCAGAGCCAAGACCCACTACCTAATGAACAAAATAAGCTTTGAAGGATAGCACCATGACTGAACAACAAAACGATTTATTAGTATTTAGTGAGGAATTAGGCGAAGTGGCAATTGAGTTGCTTACGCTTGCTAATCAAATATCAAAAGCTATCCGCTTTGGCGTTGATGAACATCGCGACTTACCAACTAGCAACCGTGAGCGAATAACGTCTGAATGGAATGACTTGTTAGGTTCAGTTGAGAATCTACGCAAGCGCGGCATTAATCTTGATACTGATGTGGCGGCTGTCATGGCAAAAATGGCTAAGATTGAAAGATACGCTGGATATTCTAAAGAATTGGGGCAGATAACACCATGAGTGAAAATACAAACCGCGAAGAATTTGAAGCACACATGATTAAAACATTTGGCAAGGGCATTAACCTAAAAAGAGAATCTGAATGGGTTGATGAAAATACAACTACAGGCTTAATTTACCTTAGTGAAAATGTTGAGTTCGCATGGCATGGCTTTCTAACTGGTCTAGCGCATAAAAAGAATGAATCAGTGGCAGAGGCTTATGAACGCTGTGCAAAGTTGCTAGATAAGAATGCCGATGACACAGAAACCTACACGCCGCATTCGCACATTATATTTAGGTTGCGCTCACTTGCCAAAGAGATACGCGCTCTTATCAAAGATGGGGAGTAACAAAACCCTTAATGTTTATTCGATTTTTGGAAGTTAGTAGCGGATTACCCGCTGAAAGGTTGTTATGAGTTGGGTTAGATGGTCTACAGCAGTTGAAAAAGGCGTTACAAGTGATTTGTATATTTACGATTCAGTGGGTGATTACATTCAAGTATATGTTGCTGGACGGAAGCGCGTTTCTTTGTTGCCAGTCGGAGACATACCAGATGAACCGACATGGCCTAAAGAATCAACACCAGAGGCAATCCAACAGTGGCATGATTTAAGAGAAATAAACGACGCTTGGTGGGATGAAGAAAATATAGGAAAGAATTGGCATTGGGTTGATTTGAATCCTGAATATGAAGGTAAAAGCTATCAATTCACAGATATTGATGAGCTTATTGTGCTGCTTAAAGAACTGAAAAGCGCTGGAATTAATTTTCCAGAATATGTGTTTGAGCAAGCAGATGAAGCGCGAACAGAATATTGAATATGTAGCAACGCCACTTAGTGAATAAAAACTAATGAACAAGATATGTTTACGAAAACCGTAATTATCGACACATAATTTAAATGTGTATACAAAACAGCAAAATATAAACATTAGAGTATTTAAAGGCTTCCTATGAACATACCTGAATTTGAACTGTATTTAACAGGGCTTGGTGCTTACAAACTAAATGGGAATTGGATACTTACACCTGCTGCAATAGCAATACTAGCTAACAAGATTAGGACTTTATGATGAACAATACAAACATGAGTGATAAAGAAATAGCAGCTTGGCAGGGCTTATATGAAGGGGCACAAATTCAGATAGCCAATATACAAAAGACTATAAATGAGAAAGATGCTTTGATTGCTGAGTTGGTTGCGTTGTTAGATAAGGCTCAATATTGCGTAGTTATAGCATCAGACTATCGATATGATTTGGCTGGTTCAGATGATTTAAAATGTCAAGAATATAACGAATTAAACGTAACTATTTACAATAAATTAAATGAACTAGCTAAAGCTTCATCACCAGTAAGCGAGAAAGCAAAATGAAATATTTAAACGGTAATTTAACAGCGGATGAAGTCAGGAAAACTGATTTATATGCTCGCGGTGATTGCATCAATATTTGGGTTAATCAAGGCGAATTTGAAATGCTTCAAATGGAACATGAAACCATGCGCCAACAGCTTGCACAGCAACCATCTGTAGATGTGCTGGTAGAAGCATTGCGTGAAATAATTATTCATGATGATAGTGCATATTACTATTGTGCAGGAATTGCAACAGACGCACTCGCAAGCTATGGATCCATGAACGAAGCTAAACCTATTGAAAAGGATGTGAAGTGAAAAACATTTATTACATTGAAGATTTAATGAAAGAACTTGATATTAAAAGCCGCTCAACATTTTGGCGCATGCGTAAAACTAAAGAGATTCCTGACCCGGATGTGTTGTCAGGGCGTCCGCGATGGTCTAGGGGCTTTGCATCCACTTTTGTACCTTCTCTGACCACCAATCCATCAACTTAATGCGTTCGGTTAAATATTCAGCACGATTGTATGCGGCACGCACCTGGTCGGTTTCTTTATGTGCTAGTTGTCGTTCAATCACGTCATGGCTAAATGGCGATTCACTGTTTAGCACAGTAGATGCCAATGCTCTAAATCCATGAACAGTCATGCGGCCGTTATAACCTAGGCGATAAAGCGCGAATAATAAAGTATTTTCACTGATCGGCTTATTGCGTCTGATGGCAGATTGAAAAACATAATCATATTCTCCAGTGTAAACGCTCAACTCTTTTAAGTTTTGTAGCGCATAGTTTGATAGTGGTACAACATGCGGTTTTTTCATCTTCATGCGTGATTCGGGGATTACCCAAATATTCTCATCTACAATTTCATTCCACTGCATATAACGCAGTTCGTTAGTTCTCACGAATAATAAAGCTGCAAGTATCAGCCCTAGCTTAACCATCGGTTCTGGATAGTTATTAATCGCTTTGAACAGTTCGCCAGCCTCTTCAACCGCAATACAATTCATGTGCTTTACTTTAGGGTTTTTCAGCACCCTTGAAAGTCCGCTTGCAGAATGAGATTCAATCTTTCCTAAATCTACAGCGTAATCCATTATCTGCCGTAGATGCGCCCCTACGCGATGCGCTGATTCTATCGTGCCGCGATCTTGTATCCGTTGCACCACTTGTACAAAGTCAGCGCGTTTAAGGCTATCTATTGTTCGATTACCGATATGTGGGATGACAAACTCATTTAGCCTATATTCGACTTGCTGCTGCTGTTTAGCTGGCCCCGTCCTCTTATGGATTAACCACTCGCGCGTTAAGGTATCAAAAGAGATTGATGCCTCTTTTATACCTTGTGCTAATTCAAGTTTAAAGGCGTTTAACATTAACCTTGCGTCAGCTACACCAATAGTGGGATATTGACCGAATGTCTTAGTCTTGTTTTTTCCATCGGAGGTATAATTAAATCGCCAACTTTTAGATCCACTTGGCAGTATGTGAATATATAAGCCATGCGCATCTGAAAGCTTATAAGGCTTAAGTGCAGGCTTTGCGCCATCTATCTTTTTATTGGTTAACAAGGTATAGACCTATTCCATACCTTACTCATACCTAAAAGTAGTGTGAAACAGCACGATATAGAATGAAACATAATAAACAACTTTAAAACATTATGAATCACGAACTATAAGGCTTTACCGTACAAAATGGAATATTGGAGAATGAAATAAATCAGAATGAAACACGTTACTGGCGGAGAGAGAGCAAGCATTATTGTTATAAGTATCAATACATTATAAATCCTATACCTTATAATATACCTTGACTTAAGGTGATATTAGGTATAATTTATTACTTTAAGACCTTAATTTACATTCGATTAATCTTTTTTGGAGTAAATATTATGACACGCTAATCTCGGCAACTTCATATTACTTTAGATTAAACATATTTAAAAAAGCCAGCCAATGAGTTGGCTTTTTTATTTAGTTAGAATCCCTGTTTAGGATTACTCCTAATACATCATTCGACCATCACCTAGTAACATTGAGTGACAATCTTTTCTGGCATTGAGGCAATTTTTTACAATGCCAGACATTACGGTTTCATCCCATCCATTTATCCAGTCAGCATGACCTGAATAACCCGCTGGTAGTGTTTTTGGATAGTTGTCGCTTGCTAGTCGCCAGTTTTTAGTACCTACGTCTTTAATATTAAACCACATATTAAAAGTTATATGAGGGATTGGAATAGGGTGTGACGCAGGGCAAGCATAACCATTACCTCTAGGGACTTGGTCATATAGATTAATTGGATAAGCCATATGGTCTTTATGGTTGGGACTGTCTAAGTTTTTTCCATCCCAGCATTGAGGAAAGCTAATCATAAAGTTAAGTTTATCACCCGCTTCACAATTTGCACCAGTTGGAATTTCTCTGCTCCACGGCCAATCTTTACGTTTTGAATTAGGACCAGGTAAACATGAAAAATTAGTTTGTGCTTCTTCTGATGATGTTCCTTTGCTATTACCGGCTAAAATTTTCAATCCTTTAGGAGGGGCTTTGATAAGTGAGCCATCAATAGCACCAGTTTTGTAATAAAAGGTAGCTTCGTCAGGCACTATTGGCGTATTTGTTGATATATCAATCATTGATGGAATCCAATATGCACTGCGGTTTGCGGTGCCACCTATGCAGGTTGAGTTTCCAGTTGATGACAAAGTATCTAAATTGCTTTTGTAGTTCAAACTAGTATTGCCAAAAAATGTATGGTGATGTGCAGCTCCCTGTTGGTTTGGATAAACTAAAGGATCGTCATTACTCATGTGACTAACACCACAACCAGATCTAAATTCTCCACCACCGTTCTGAAACCCAAAATCAGTGGTTTTTTGAATGCGTAACGAGTTATAACCAAGTACCGGAGTTATATTTTTAGTAACATCAACAAATGGCATCAAAGTTACTGGCTTAGGAGGTACAACTACTGGCGCAACACATTTAAGCGTGTCAGCCTTACAGCCAGTATTTGGTATACAGTGATATTTAACAGAACCTGCAGCTGTTTTACATTGCTCGAATTGACCTTCTTGCTTAGTCCATACAGTTGCAGCATATGCGCAACTAGCAAACAATATGCCTAGTATCAAAAATATAATGTGTGGTGTTAATCGATTCATTTTGCATCCTCTAAATTAACGCATTTGTATATAGAACAATGGTCAAGCCATTTGCGCATAAGTTCGTTGTAATCTTGTGTGGTGACCTTACAAGCTTGATCTAACGTAACAATGGCGTTGTAATCGCTTCTTTCGGCAAATAGGTCGGTGGGTACGGAAACGCTGGGCAATCCATCGGTGGAGGTGGTAGCTGTGTTGTTTTGCAACTTGCGAGCATTAGCAACAATGCGATTGATGTTAGCTTTTTCATTGATTAGTTCCTTCTTGAGTTTGTCACGATCAAGGTTTGCATCTTTAAGCTTTTGTTCGTAAGCTAATTTATCCGCATCTGTTTTTTTTTGAGCTAAGATTGTATTTAGTTTGTTTTCAGCATCACGTTTAATCAAAGCATCTTTATCTGCTTGTAAATGTGCTGCAAATTCTTTTTGAGCTTGTAATTTATCGGTCACAGCATCGTTATATTTGTACAGGCAATATGCTAGTATCAGAAATGGTAAAATAACGCGCCAGTGCTTTGCGAATATTGACCACAAGCCACTGAAAAACGTCTTAATTGCTAGAAATATCATGGGAATTCCTTCAACTGCATATGCATAGACATACAATTTTTGTTATAATAAGAACTATGATTACTGAAAGAATAAAAAACAAAGTTCTTAGCAAATACACCATGGTTGAGAATGGATGCTGGGAGTGGCATGGTGCTTATTTTTCCGACGGCTATCCACGACAAGACCAATCGAGAGCTCATCGACTGTCTTATGAAATATTTAAAGGAAAGATTCCAGAAGGCAGCTATGTATGCCATCAGTGCGACAATCCGAAGTGTATTAATCCTGATCATTTGTTTGTAGGGACACCTAAAGAAAATAGTAAAGATAGAGACGATAAAGCTAGGCATTTTCATGGTGAAGCGGTAAATACCAACAAACTTACCAAATCTCAAGTCATTGAAATTAGAGATAAGTTTGATGCAGCTCCAAAGAAATTTGGAATGCTTTCTAAGCTTGGTAGAGAATATGGAGTCAGTCATAATCAAATTCACTTAATAGTGAATTTTTTATCATGGAAGCATCTTCGGAAAACTTGACAGCTCGAAATGCATTCCGTCAGGTTTAGTCCACAGACCGCCCCACTCGAAACCAGCATCTGTAAAACAGGCTACTAACTCTTTACTCATAGTTGGTTTTTTGCCATAACCATTCCATGCCGCATTAATGTCAATAGCAATGCCCCAAGAATGTAAACTTTGCGATAAGGCGTTAATCTTTTTACGGATGTTGAAGCAGCCATCCCATGTTTTAAGCTGGCTAATTAATCCGCGATTGATGATGTTTTTAAACGCTTGTGTTAGCGGCGAAACCAAGTCTTTATTGCAGTAGATTCGTTTAGGGATAACGCCTATTTCAAGTTCAGCAGGCACATCGAATAGCACCATTGATTTTTCTTTCACTGGATCGCCATATCGCTCAAGGCATTGTTTCGAGGTAATCATAAACTTGGCTCAACATTGACATTAGGAACAGTAGAATTAGGCTGTAGAAATGCATTTGCAGGCAGGATTGTTTTATCGCCTTTATGCCATTGCAATTCGAGCATATCTTCATCAAGTTTCTTGTAGCATCCTGCTAACTTTTGACCATCAACACGGAATGCCGCAACAGAATATTTGTACTCATCTTTTAACTGTGGGAATGGGCATAATGCGCTGGATAGAACAATCGTTACTGCATCGTTATATTTGTATTGCAGATATTTGTCTGCAGCGTATGCGTTTGCGGTAATTAATACTGCAAGTAATGCTGTGATTAGTTTCATTAGTAGTGTTCCTTTATGTAGGAAAGTGGAACTGCACATTCGTCAAACTCGCCATCTTTACAGCCATGCAGTAGATACAATCCGCGCCAATGGATGTTGCCCTGTGCCCCCAAGTAATCCTCTTGATGCTCATAGCAAGAACCAATAATTAGTGAAGTCATGCCTTTGCCATCTGCACGCTTACCAAAAGCTATTTGACGGCCTTGCTGGTGACCGCAAACACAGCTCATATGCTGCTTTGTTAGCAATGCCTGTGCTGTACCAATTGGTCGACCCATTAATCCACTAGTAAAAAAGTGTGAGAACGCTATTCCTTCAATGATTACAACTTCTAAAAATGGGTAAACTTCCCAGTCTTGATATGGCAGGTCATCCACTGAAATCAATCCATCTAGTTTCTTGTCGTTATTAATTGCCCGATTGATGCGGTGTTCGTGATTGCCTAGTGTTAAAACCATGCGTGGTTTATATGGCTTTTTCTTGCTTTCTTTTTGCTTTTTATTAAATTCATAAAGTGGCGTTAGCAAAGCATCCATCGCTTCACGTGCCGCCCATATATCTGCCTTGTAACGCTTGCCTTCCATGCTTTTAGTGCCAGAGTGTTCGTGC
>Ga0247816_10001827_pt1 | contig 10215 bp, 7 predicted proteins | sample UWRJL209509C1_FD_179930 | JGI IMG/M metagenome (GOLD analysis project Ga0247816, IMG submission 179930) | Plant litter microbial communities from Arlington Agricultural Research Station in Wisconsin, United States - UWRJ-L209-509C-1 | ecosystem: Environmental > Terrestrial > Plant litter >...
GATTAAATTTATTATGCAGCTCTTCAATAAGAGGAAATGTATACTTTTTAGCCTTATTTGTAACTATTCCCCAAATAATATCCTGTTGTATAATAAAGTTTATAGTTTCAACAACGCCTTCAAATAAGATAGTATTATTACAAATTTGGCTTTGATAAATATTTAAAAACTCTTCTTGATATTTTAAATAATCTATATGGCTTGGCTTTATATTTAAAGCCTTATGTAAAATTCCTTTTACACCCTGAGATGCCTCTTTTTTCAATTCATAATAAGAAATTTTAGATAAATTTCTATCTAAACGCATTTTATTAACCGCACCAATTAAATCCTGTGCACTATCAGCTAATGTACCGTCTAAATCGAATAAAATAGCTTTAGGCTTAGGTAATTTTATATTTTGCATTTTATTTTAATAAATATTTAAAAAGATTTTAAAAATACTTGTTTGATAATTTATTGTATTGTAAACTTAATATATTATATTTCAGTTACATGCTTTTGTATATGTCAAATAAAAAGTATTATTTAGGCTGGTTAATGGCATTTATTGCTGTTTCTTTGTTTTCTACAAAAGCTATTATTGTTAAATTAATTTACCAAGTACAAGATATAGATGCGATAACAACTGTAGCATTAAGGATGATATTTTCTTTTCCTATTTTCATAATTATTGCTCTTAAAACATGGAAACCTCTTACTAAAAAACAAGTTTACCAAATTATTATAGCTGGATTTTTAGGCTATTATGCCGCTAGTCTTTTAGATTTTATTGCTCTTAAGTATATTAGTTCATCGCTTGAGAGATTAATTTTATTTCTAAATCCTGGCATTGTATTGATTTTATCTTGGATTTTTTTTAAACATAAAATTAATAAATTTCAATGTTTATCTTTAATTTTAGGTTATATAAGCGTATTTATTGTATTTATGCATGAAAGCTTAAATGGAAGCAACATAGTTTTAGGAGTTATTTTAGCTTTTGCTAGTGTAGTATCTTATGCTTTGTATGTAATATTATGTTCTAGTTTATTAAAGACTATGGAGGCGATAAGATTAACCTCTTTAGCAACTTGCATTGCCTCAATATTATGTATTGCTCAATTTTATATTATTGAGCCAAGTCCTAATCAAATATTATTATCTTTACCTTTTAAAATATATTGGTTAAGTGCCATTAATGCCCTATTTTGTACTGTAATTCCCGTTTTGCTTACTATGCTGGCAATTCAGTCTTGCGGACCTGGGATAACTTCACAAACTGGCATCATAGGACCTATGATAACTATATTTTTAGGAGCTGCATTGTTAAATGAGAAATTAACTATTTATCATGCTGTGGGAACATTTGGGGTAATCCTAAGTATGATAATACTTTCAAAAGGTATTATAGTTGAAAAAGCAAAAACCTAGTTATATTCTTAAATTGAATATATACTATTATTAATACTATAATTATCTATTACTATGATAAAAAAAATACTTAGTTTATCATTCTTATATCTCATATCTCCTCTTGCCAATTCTGCTAATCCATACGTATTTATTCCGCCAGAATCAATAATAAAACCACATAAACCAAAACTAGGTATTGCTAAAACACAAACAGAATTTGGTGCTATGGCAGTGCCTGAACAAGCTAAACGAATGGTAATAGTTAAAATACAAGAGGAATGTCAGTTTGACCAAAGTTTATTTAAAGTCGATTATAAAGAACCTGTAAGATTTATTATAAAAAATGAAAATCCTTATACAATTAATTTAATGTTTACTTCTTTAGAAAAACCACAATTTTTTTCAACATATTATAAAACTGTACCAGTTCCTATTATAAAAAAGGTTTACCATTCAATCAAAATAGAACCTGATGATAAATATATATTTAATTGGTTTTTTAATCGTAAAAAATATTTTAAGTGGATATGTTATAACTCAGATAAAACTGAATTAGCCATAGCTGAAATTCAAGTAGGAAATGCCAGTAAATTTTCTAAAAAACAAAAATTAGAAGAGAGACAGCAAAATAAATTTAAAAATCTACCTGCCCCTCCGTCAGGATTTTAGTGATTACCTTTTAGAGAAAGCTTTACACTTGCTTTATGCCGTTTTTTATCTTCACTATGTAAATATATATTAGTAGTACTGATAGATGAGTGACCGGCATTATCTCTTATATATCTTAAATCTATATTTTTATTAGCCATATGTGTCCAAGTTGTATGTCTAATCCAATGAGCTGAGGCCTTGTCTAAAAGATATGCTTTATCTTGTAAATCTTTATAGCTATCATTGTTTAAAATAAATTCTTTACTGTCTTCAAAAATCTTTTTTATCCAATTATGTAAAGAAGCCCTAGTTACGCCTTGAATTTTACTATTTTGCTTTTTACAGACCAATGGCAGCTGTTCTTTAATATTAGGCAATTCATTTATTTTTAAATTTTTTGCTCTATAAAGCTTTAAAATATCTATTAATTCCGGATGTATGGGTATTTTACGCATTTTTTGCCCTTTACCTATTATTTTAAGCCACCATTCTTCTTCATTATCTTTACTAAATTCTTTAATAAAATTACTCATATTATTACAAATAGCTTCAGATATACGAATGCCAGTTAAATAGAATAGACTTATTATCCATTTACAGCGTATAGCTTGTGAAATTTGCTTAGGTGTTATAGCGCTTTTGAGATTCTGATTTAAGTAATCTAAAATTGCATTCAATAAATCTTCATTTAAATATCGCTGCACTGTTAAATCTTTTCTTGCCTGTCTTCTTTTAAGCTTAAATGGATTATTATTTAAATATCCAGCATTACATAGCCAGCTAAATAATACACTTAAAGTTGTTTCGGTTAATTTTAAACTATTTTTACCTAATCCATTTGAACTACTAAAGGGTTTCCAATGCATATTAGCTCTAGGATAGCGCTTAACACTTACCCAAATATCATAGGGTTTTGGATCTTGGCAGAATTCTTTGAATAATAAAATATCATCAAACATAATTGTTTTTAAAGTTTTATTGCGACTAAAACACCATAACAAAAATCTTTCTGCCTCTTTTCTATAATTAGCAAAAGTACTTGGCGTATCATAAAATTGATATAGCCATATTTTAATAGCGTCTATGTCATTATCAGCATTTATTATCTGTTTTTTTGAATATATTTTTATATCAGATGTACTAGTATCAATCAGTTGTTTATGCACTTCTCACCTCTAGTTATTTTATTTTAAATAATTTATTATATTTTTTACAATAAATATTTACATCTTGCTCAAATATAAATTATTTTATACTATTGTACACAAATTTATTTAAATTTTATAAAAATTTGCCTTCTTTGTATTTTATCTACATTAAAAATATTAAATAGTAAAAACAATGTTAATTGTTATAATATAAAATATATAACTATATTTCTATGTGTATATGCAAACTGCTCTATCTATTTCTATAAAACATTTAAGACAAAAATCCCATAGTATTTTCGGTTTATTAAAATCCTATTATCATGCAGCGGGTCTAAAGTATACCTTACTAATTGCTGTAGGAGGGCTAAGTAGAAAAATTCAATATCCTAATTCAGATATAGATATAGTATTAATTTATCACAACAAATATAAAGAATTAGATAAAATTGAACAATTTATTCAAATATGCTGGGATAATGAATTAACTGTTTCTCATAATGTGTTTAATCTTTCAGATTTTATTAAAAATTTAAATAAAGACTGGAATTTAGTAACTTCTTTTTTAAATTCTGGCTTAATAGTAGGCAATAGAGTAAATTTTTTTCAATTAAAGTATAAATTCAAAAAATGGATGGATAATAATCTACAAAATTTTTTAACTGCTAAAAACCAAGAATTAGAACATAGACATATTCAATTTCCTCTTTTTGCATTAGAACCTAATTGTAAGCAGCATGCTGGGGGGTTACGTGATTTAGATTATATTAATTGGATTTGCAACGCACTACATATTCCGCTGCATCCTTTATTTTTAAGAAAATATCTAAAAATTAGCTGTTTTGAGCTAAAAGAATATAAAAAACAATTACTTTTCTTATCATCAATCAGGCATTATTTACATATAATTACACAAAAAAGAGAAGATACTTTAAGATTTGAATATCAGCCGATTATTGCTCAACATTTACATTATTTTAATAATGATAACCAATTAGCACAAGAACAATTAATGCATACCTATTTTCGTGCAACACGTACAGTAACACATATTTTAAAGCAGTTTCAGTTTTTAGTAGAAAAGTTTTTGGAAAAATCACAGAATTTTTCTAGTACAAAAGATATATTAAATAGCGAATATAGTATTGAAAATGATTATATTGATGTAAATAATGAAGATTTTTTTATCAATTATCCTAATAAAATTTTAGAAATTTTTTATCTATTAAATATTTATGACGATTTTACTATATTAACTCAAAGAGCAATATTTAAAGCTAAAAAATACTTTAATCAAGAATGGCGTGATAATACTCATAATATACACTTATTTATAAGAATATTACGTAGTAAGAAAGTATATAAAATTTTAAACTCATTACATGAACACAGTATTCTTGGTAAATATTTACCTTACTTTAGAAATATTACAGGACAATTACAACATGATTTACTACATATTTATACAGTAGACCAGCATACTTTAAAAGTAATTAATTATTTACACGAATTTACTAAAGTGGAAAAAAATGCAGTGTATCCATTAGTTAGCCATATTCTCCTTAAATTTAAAAATTTTTGGTTAATATATGTAGCAGCTTTATTTCATGATTTAGGAAAAGGACAAGGAGGCAACCATTCTTTAATTGGAGCCGTATATATTAAAGAATTTTGTAGTATACATAATATATCAAAAGCACAAACTAAATTATTAGTTTGGCTAATAGAGCACCATTTATTATTAAGTTACTGTGCTCAAAATCAAGACATACATCAAGAACAAGTAATAGAAAATTTTTGCCGTAAAATAAAAATTTATATTCCATGCAATAAGTCTACTAATAGATTTAAAGCTAAAATAAAAATTAAACCTATAGTAAAAAAATTATTGTTTACTAAAAGTCATGCATATAAAAATAATTTATATGCACTACAAGCATTATATATTTTAACTATTGCTGATATTAAAGGAACAAATCCTAAAGCTTATAATAGCTGGAGAAGTTATCTAATAGATAATTTTTTCATAGCCTGCGAGCATTATTTAACTAATAAAAGTAAAATAAAATCTTTTTCCATTATTAATAAACAGCAGGAATCTTTGTTAGAAATAGATATTAATAAACAAGAAATAGCTATAAATTGGTTTAATACTTTAAATCAAGCATTTTTCATTAGAAAAGATAGTCAAGATGTAGCATGGATTACTAAAAAAATTATAAGTCAGCATCCTTTGGAGCAAACTGGTGTTTATATCAAAGAAAAAAACAATAATCAATGGCAAATTTGGATTCATACACCGGATGTACCTTTCTTATTTGCACATATATGCAAAATTTTATCGCATAAAAATATTAGTATTATGCATGCTGATCTTGATAGTACCAAATATAAATATGCAATAAATTTAATAGAAGTTGATGCTTCTCAGTATATACTGGCTTATAATGATTCTGAGAACACTAGTAAATATATATATTTATTAACTCAGAATATTCAAGAAGAAATTAATAATATCTATTATCTTAAGCTTAAATCTGAAAATATTACTAATCACTACTCAGCTAGAATTAGGCAATTTTTAGGACAAACTAAAGTAAATATTTTACTAGAAAATGGGCAGCATGCTTTACATATTAAAACTATTGACCAAATAGGATTATTATATAAAATTTCATGCGTATTAGCTGAAAATAATATAAATATAAAACAAGCACATATTATCACTATGGGTGAGAGAGTGGAAGACACTTTTTTTATACAAAGCAGCCAATTACACGATAAAAATTTTTTAATTAATCTTGAAATACAAATTTTACGCAGTATAAATTAGTGTATAATTATCAAAAAACATACTAAGAAACTAATATGCTATTAATGATTGATAACTATGATTCTTTTACATATAACTTAGTTCAATATTTTTATGAATTAGGTCAAGAAGTTAAAGTATATCGTAATGATGAAATTTCTATTGCAGAGATTGAAAAATTAAATCCACAAAAAATTTGTATTTCTCCGGGTCCTTGTACGCCTAGTCAAGCAGGAATTAGCATTGATGTAATTAAAAATTTTACTGATAAAATACCATTATTAGGCGTATGTTTAGGTCATCAAGCTATTGGTCAAGCTTTTGGAGGCAAAATAATTAAAGCTAAGCAAGTTATGCATGGTAAAGTTAGTACAATTACTCATAATAATCATAATAACTTATTTCAAAATTTACCTCAGAAATTTAAAGTTACAAGATATCATTCTTTATCTATTGAAGAAGAATCGTTACCTTCGGAATTAATTGTAACAGCTCAAACTGACGATAATGAAATAATGGCAGTTGAGCATAAAATTTATAAAGTATATGGCGTACAATTTCATCCTGAGGCTATTTTATCAGAATATGGCCATGCTATTTTAAATAATTTTCTAAATATATAAATTTATAAGTTTATTTTTTAAAACGCTTTTTAAATAAATAGTTATTGTTCAGTGATAAAGCTGGTTTTACTAGATTTTTTTTACGCATAGAATTTTCTATATTATCTTGGTGTAAGTTTTCATATTTATGCAATAAGCTTGTATACTCTTGCTGTACATTAAATAAATTCTGCTTTTCCAGCAATAGATTTTCTTGTAGAGCATTATTAGAATTTTGTAATACCTTATATTGTTTATTTAAATCTTTTTCTGTCAACTTAAACTGTGTACGCTCATTATCTAACTTATTCTGCCAAGATTTTATATCTTGTTGTAAAGCATTAATTTGTTCTGTAAATTTATTCTGTAAATTATTTTTCTCAATTAAAAAATCTTTTTGTAAAATTTTAATTTCTTGCTGTGAAATATTAATTTGTTCATGCAAAGAATTATTAGCTGCTTGAACTTCTTCAAATTTATGTGAATATTCATTAATATTGTCATTAGCTATATCTAATTTTTTTGCTAAAATATTTATTTCATTACTAAGATTAGCATTAATATTTTCTTGCTTAGCTAATAAATTTTGATCTTTTTCTATATTCATTTCTAAATTTGAAATTTTAATCAACAATTCACTCTTTTCATCATCAAATTCTTTAGCGGCTTGAGATAAAGCCATTTGCCAAATAGAATTTAATTGATCTACCATTTGCCCCTGTAATGACTCTGGTAAGTTAGGCATATTAATTTTTACTGCCAGCTGTTTTTGTATATCTTGCCAAAATATACGCATAGCTTCTACTACAGTTGTCATACTTCCTTTTTTTACCAAAGTATATAATCTATTGGCTGTTGGCATTTCTTGATATTGTAAAAATAATAATTTAGCAACGTTAATATAAACTTGTTTAGTAGAATTAACAGTATTTTTAATATTCTCTACTTGTTCTAATAAAATTTGAATACTTTGTTTATTGATAGTTTCTTGGGTAAACATTTTTATCTTTGTAATAATAATATGTAATATTATTACATATTATTATGTAATACACAATATATAAGATATAATATTTGACATTATTTCTATAATGTCAAATATTATATTAATAAATAAAATCTTAGATAATTTATTATTTTTTTGTAAGCTTAAGAAAATTTAATTTAATGAAATAAATATATTATAGATTTTAATGCTAAAATCTATAATCTAGCGCTCTTGAAAGAAATGGAAAAATAAATGCATAATAATATAGATAAAATTAAACAACTAAAATATAACAAAAATCTTGCATTAGGCTTATTAATTATAAGTACATTAGTTTTTGCTGTTTCGCATTTTATACCTAATAATTTTTACCCAAAATTAATTAAGGCTATAGCTGAAGCTGCTATGATAGGGGCTTTAGCAGATTGGTTTGCAGTTGAAGCTCTTTTTAGAAATCCAATACCCTTTTTCAAATGGCATACTGCAATTATTCCTAATAATAGAGATAAAATATCTCAAAATCTATCGGCTTTTATTAAAGAAAAATTTTTTAATCCACAATCTATTCAAGAATTAATTAGCAAAAATGATTTTGTAAATTTAATTGCTCAATATTTAGCCAAAAAGCAAAATTCTGAATTTATTACAAATTATATGTTAAAATCTATTCAAGGATTTATAAAATTTACTAATGATAAATATATAAATAGGCTTATTAATATTGTTTTAAAAAAGTTAATTAAGAAAAATGATATTACAAAAGTTTTAGTATGCATCATAGAAATTTTAATTCAAAATAAACACCATGAAGTAATCATAGATGAATTTTTAAAACCTTTAGTTAAATATATTAATAATCAAGAAAATCAAACATTTATTACTAATCAAATTATTAAATGGCTAAAAATAGAACACTCTGTAAAAGAAAAAATCTTACCCTCAGAATGGATTGGAGAGACAGTTGCTAATATTATTATAAAAATTTTTAATACTTTATTACAAGAGATTAGCCAAGATAAAAATCACTATCTTAGACAAGAATTTAATCTTTACATAAACAACTTTATGCAAAAATTAAAAAATGATAAACAATTAATTACCCAAATAAATCAGATTAAAAACTTAATTTTTACTGATAAAAAGGTACAAAGCTATGTAGGTGAAATTTATGCATCTCTAATTAATTACATAAATAATGATATCACTAATCCAAATTCTATTATTAAAGATAAAATTATTTTAGCTTTACAATGGTTAGCAGATATTATAACTAGTGATAGAAATTTAAGATTTGTTATAAATAACTTTATATCAGCTATTACGCCTGATTTTGCTGAATTTATTACTAAGCATATTAAAATTACTATTCAAAATTGGGATTCAAAAGATATGTCTAGACAGATTGAAATTAATATTGGCAAGGATTTACAATATATTCGAATTAATGGGACAATTGTTGGTGCAATAATTGGCGGAATTTTATATGGTATCTCTAATTTAATCCAGCAAAGTTTATTTTGGTAAACTAATTATATGCCATATGTAAATAGCTATGGTATAAAATATTAGTTAAGTATCCCCTCATAACAAGTAAGCTAGTGTCAGGTGCTAAAATATTAATATTGCTCCTATAAAAAATATATATTTTGGTTATTTTTATAATATTTATTAGTATGTTTTAGCTTACTTGTTATGAGGGGATACTTAACTAATATTATTAAATAGACTATTTTAAAGGTACATTATTCTGCATCTATATCTAATTTATCAACTACATTAGCTTTTATACTAAATTTTATATTAGGATTATTAGCACTTACAGCTGTAATTGTATGTACTCCTGTAGCTTGCAGACTAGTTGAATAAATTATATTATTTTGGTAAAAATATATATTACCAACTTGGTTGTTACCATTTTCAATATCATCTACATACCACATAAGCTTATCCTCAGTATTAGATAGTTCATAAGACAGAGTTTTATCATCGCCTTTTTGAATAGTAAAATCGTTACTAGGTAAAATCTTTATTCTAGCTTGTAAAGCTTGCAGATTTAAACTAATTGGCTGTGAATTATTAATATCTGCCCAAGTTAGATTAATTGGCTTAATTTCATTATTATCAATATTATTACTTTCTATGTTAATGTCAAAACCTACTGGAACATCAATACTAGCATTATTTTGACTAATAAAATTTATTTGGCTGGCTACGCTGCTATTACCATATAAATTTTTATTAATTGTTTTAGTAAAATAAGTCGTTAAAATAATATTTTTTGTAGAAGTATTATTGTTTTTATCTAAAATTTGGACTGTTTTATTAATTGTAGGAATTAAACCGTAACTTAAATTAATCCAAGAAATTTTATTAGTTATAACTTTTACTGCTAATCCAGTTGGACTATATCCCTCATTAGTAACTGTGCCAACTCCTTGTTCTTTCCAAATACCTTGATCATCTAATTGCCAAAAAGGAATAGTATCTCCTTCTTTGATTACCTTGCCATTGTTATCATATATATTAAATAAAGGAACATTTATAACAGCACTATATCCAGAGGCTAAATTTAACTTATTAACCCCTTGTTTAAAGTAAAAATTTACCATACCTAAGCTT
>Ga0247816_10001831_pt1 | contig 10199 bp, 10 predicted proteins | sample UWRJL209509C1_FD_179930 | JGI IMG/M metagenome (GOLD analysis project Ga0247816, IMG submission 179930) | Plant litter microbial communities from Arlington Agricultural Research Station in Wisconsin, United States - UWRJ-L209-509C-1 | ecosystem: Environmental > Terrestrial > Plant litter >...
TTTCAGAAAAAGTAATGGGCAGGATGGTAGACGCCTGGGAAAATAAACAGGAAGACCTTACCTTTTTCGACAGGGGCATCCCAGATGTCATCGCTTACCTCAATATTGACCATATTCCTGTGCCACCATCTTTTTTGAAAGAACTGGAACTTCATCCCTATCAAAATCAAGTGTTTATCCTTCCGCCATGGGAAGAAATATATGTAAACGACAGTGAACGCTGGCAAAGTTTTGCCGAAGCAAGCCTGATCTACGAGGCGATTAAAAGTACGTACACCGCTTTCGGCTTCGAGCTGATTGAGGTTCCGTGTGTCTCCACTGCTGAAAGAATTGCTTTTATTTTAAATATCGCAAAATAATCGGCCTCCAGATTTATTATAGTTGAAATTTTCTCTTAGGTTTGCAGCATTAGGTAGCATTTCTACGGAAATGCTTTAATAGGGAATACCGGTGTAAATCCGGAACAGTCTCCGCTGCTGTAAACCTCATTTTAAAAAACTGCTACAATGCCACTTTCTGCAAAGAGGGGAAGGCGGCAGTTTCGAGGAAGTCAGAAGACCTGCCTTAATACATGTTTACTTACGCTTTCGGAAGAAAGGCCAACAGTTATGATGAGAAAATTAAACTATTCACCACTCGCAGGGCTATTTTCCTGTGTGCTGGTATTCCTGTTGTTAACCAGCTCCTGCAAACAGGCGCCGGCCGGCAAAAAACACACCTCTGCGAAAACCGGAAGTGCTGAGATTAAATATGCCAAAGGTTTTACGATCGATTATTACGACAGTTATAAGCTGATCAGTATCTATTCAGGAATTGGTACCCAGCGGGATACTGCACAATACGTCTTACTTCCTGCCGGGGCCAAAGCACCAGAAGGTTACCAAAAAGCACAACTGATCCAAATTCCTGTCAAAAAACTCGTGGCCATGGCTTCCACGCATGTAGCACAGGCAGATTTTGCAGGTGTTGCCAACGAGATTGTAGGACTGGGCAGCTTTAAGTACATCACCTCTCCCGTCGTCCGCAAAAATATCGCTGCCGGCAAGGTGAAGGATGTTGGGGTAGATGGCACGATGAACGACGAAGTACTGATTAGTATGCGGCCCGGACTGGTGATCGTGATGGGAAACCCTGATGCGCGTTTGTCGAAATATGAAACGCTCTCTGCTGCGGGTGTGCCTGTAATGCTCAATTCCGAGTGGCTCGAAACCACACCACTTGGGCGTGCAGAATGGGTAAAGGTAATGGCGGCATTAACCAATACTGAAAAGCTGGTGAACGCCAAATTTGATGTAATCGAGAAAGAATATAAAAAACTGGCAGCAATAGGCCGTAGCGCAAAAACCAAACCTTCAATCATTAGCGGAATGCCTTTTAAAGGCACCTGGAATGTGCCCGATGGCGATAGTTATATGGCAGAGTTTTTCAGGGATGCTGGTGTAAGCTATAAATGGATCAATGTAAAAGGCAAGGGCAGTCTTCCGCTCAATTTTGAAACCGTGGCGCCCGAGGCACTCAAAGCAGATTTCTGGCTTAATCCCGGTTATGTAGATTCTAAACAGGATATCCAGGCTTTAGATGGCCGTTATGCAGATTTCAAACCTTTCAAAAGCGGAAATATTTTCAATTTCAATAAGAGAGTGAATGATCTGGGATCAAATGATTACTGGGAGTCGGGTGCTGTAAATCCTCAGCTGATCCTGGGCGACCTGATCAAAATCCTGCATCCTGAACTGCTTCCAGACCATCAACTGGTATATTATAAGCAACTGAACTGATCTTAATACAAAACCATTGAATAAAATTAAAATCCTGGTATTGCTTTCACTGCTGGTGATCGCTTTCCTGCTCGATGTGGCACTCGGATCTGTACATATTCCTGTAAAGGAAGTGATAAAGGTGTTATTTACGCCCGATTCGGTGAATGAAAGCTGGATATATATTGTAGAGAAAATCAGGCTGCCGAAAGCGCTCACTGCCATTATTGTGGGTTGTGGACTATCGGTTAGCGGGTTACAAATGCAAACCCTTTTCAGGAACCCGCTGGCGGGACCTTCTGTGTTAGGCATTACTGCAGGTGCAAGTCTTGGTGTGGCTTTGGTGATGCTGTCCGCGGGCAGTATCACCAGCCTGTATACCATTAAAGAACTCGGTATTTCAGGCAGCTGGCTGATCATCATTGCGTCCTCACTAGGGGCCGCATTGATTATGGTGATTATTGTTTCCATCTCTTCCTCATTAAAAGACAACGTTATCGTGTTGATTGTTGGGGTCATGATTGGAAACATCACCTTGTCAATCATCAGTATCTGGCAGTATTTCAGTTCCCCGGAACTGATTAAGGACTACCTGATGTGGACCTTTGGTTCCCTCGGAGGGGTTACAGGCAACCAGCTGGTGATACTCGCAACTGTTGTTTTTGCCGGATTGGTCATCTCTTTTCTTTCTTCGAAATTATTGGATGCGCTGTTGTTGGGCGACAACTATGCCCGGAGCATGGGACTAACCGTACAACGGGCACGTTTACTGATTGTACTCAGTACAAGTGTGCTTGCCGGCGGCATCACTGCATTTTGCGGACCTATAGGTTTCATTGGAATCGCAGTACCGCACCTGGCAAGGGCGCTGTTCAACACTTCTAACCACCGCATCCTCATACCTGCCTGCTGTTTGGTAGGTACCGTTCTCATGCTCATCTGTGATATCGTTGCACAATTGCCGGGCAGCCAAACCGTATTACCTATTAATGTAATCACTGCACTGGTAGGCTCACCTGTGGTGATCTGGATTATTGCAGGGCCAACTAAATTAAGGGGGTTCTAATGGCAGTAAAACAACCTTTACTTCATACCGCAGGTTTAACCATTGGCTACCGGTCGGGAAAAAATCCTGCAAAAGTGATTGCCGGCCCTTTAAATCTGGACCTGTATGCAGGTCAGCTGATCTGTTTACTGGGGCCTAACGGCTGCGGGAAGTCTACTTTATTGAGAACTGTCTCAGGACTTCAGCAAGCCGTAGGCGGCAGTATAGAACTAGAAGGGAAAAACCTGGCTAAACTTAAACCGGCAGAGATTGCCCGGCTGATCAGTCTGGTGTTAACCGACAATGTGCGTTCAGGCAACCTGGATGTTTATTCCCTGATTTCCCTTGGCCGTTATCCCTATTCGGGATGGCTTGGAATCCTGAGCCAGCAGGATAAGGAAGCGATAGACCGTGCAATCACAGCTACAGATACCGTTGCTTTTCTGGGGCGTAAACTGGATAGCCTCAGCGATGGGGAATGTCAAAAGGTGATGCTGGCACGTGCCATGGCACAGGATACTCCATTGATTATCCTGGACGAACCTACGGCCCATCTCGATCTTCCAAGCCGCATTCAGCTGATGCGTTTACTCCACCAGCTCGCAAAAGATACCAATAAGGCCATTTTGATTTCTACACATGAGCTTGATCTTGCCCTTCAGGTGGCCGATCAGATCTGGCTGATGAGCAGTGGCGGAAGTCTGGCTGCCGGACTGCCGGAAGAACTGGTGCTGAACGGTTCGTTCCAGCAGGCATTTGATAAAGATGGGATCGATTTTGACATCAACACCGGGACTTTCCATATCCATACTTCTGGAAGAAAATCTATCAGCGTAACAGGAGAGGGGCCTGCCGCTTTCTGGACCAGGAAAGCACTTACCCGTATAGGATATGCGCTGGGCCCCGGAGTAGATACTGATGAACAGGTCCTGGTGACAGAAATTGAAGGAGTTGCCAGCTGGACTTATAAAAAGCAAGGCCTGACTTTATCATTTGATCAGCTAAAGGAACTGCTTACGGTGCTATAATCAATAGAATTACTTACAATCAATATATAATAACAAGCAAATGAATAAACATCTACAATTCCTGTCTTTTAAAAACCTGTTGATCGGAGCGGCTTTAATCAGCAGTCCCGCTCTGGCGCAGGAAAAGAAAACAGATTCTGTAAAGACCAATTCACTGGATGAGGTGGTGGTTACGTCCTTACGTTCCGAAACAAAAAGACGTAACGTGCCGCAGAGTATGACAGTGATTACCAAATCAGCGATGGCACTTACGCCATCAGGCGAAGTAACCGATCTGCTTAAAAAGAATGCCGCAGTAAATATTATCCAGTATGCAGGTTTGTCAGCGGGTGTCGGCATCCGTGGTTTCCGCCCACAGTTCAGTGGGCTAAACCAGCGTTCGTTATTGCTGGTAGACGGCCGTCCGGCAGGAACCGTAAATATCGCAACTATTAATCCGGCTGATATTGAGCGTATCGAAGTGCTGAAAGGCCCTGCCTCTGCTTTGTATGGTTCTTCTGCCATGGGTGGTGTAATCAATATTATTACAAAAAAATCAACAGGCGATGTGCATGGAAACGTTTTTGCAGAATACGGATCTTATCAAACTTCTAAGTTTGGTGCAGACCTGGGTGGCAACATCACCAAAAAGCTGGATTTCAACTTGTCTTTCCTTACTTATGACAGGGACAAAAACATGAAACTAGGCAAGGGAAACCTGTTTAGGGATTTGTTCAATGCAGATAAGGCAGTAAAAAATGTTACTACCGCAAATGGGGTAGTTTCTGAAGAAGCGGCAGACGACCGTGCTGACGGACTGAGACGTGAGTACACGCGCCTGAACTACAATACCGGGAGCCTACGACTGGGTTACCAGATAGATAACACCTGGAGACTGGACATCAGGGGCGAACGTTTTGTAGCCAAAAATGTAGAAGCGCCAAGTGATATCTTATATGATAACGGAAGGCCAAGTACTAAAGACATTGAGCGCCACAATGAAGAAGCTACTTTGTCGGGCAACTTCCTTAACCATAAAATCTCCATCAGGGGATATACCTCGAACGAGAAGAATGTAAACTACACAATTGCTTCTGGTGGTGTTAAAATTGTTCCTTATACTTCGTACAAAAGTTCAACCAGCTGGAAAGGAATCCAGGCAAAGGACGCCTTTACTTTCGGCAATCATTCCCTGATCTTTGGTCTGGATTACAGTGATGCGGCTACCAGTTCCCAATCGTTCCGTTCAACCGGTGCCGAAACTGCACCTTTCTCTCCAAACTACAGCCTTTCTTCGGCTGCTGCATATGTACAAGGACAGTTCAATTTCCTGGATAACCGTTTGATCATCAATCCTGGGGCACGTATGGATTTCATTACATACAATGTTAAACAAACTCCATTGCTTACTACGTATGCAGGTGGCAAAGAAACAAACCCGTTTTTTAGTCCGAGTTTAGCTGCGCAATATTTACTAACGAAATCGTTTACCATACATTCTACGATAGGCCGCGCTTTTGTAAATCCTGATGCTTATAATGTAGCAGGTTATTCAGAGATTATCTCTGGCGGGAAAGCTGCAGTTACCCAGGGAAATCCCGATCTTAAAAATGAAAACAGTGTTTCATGGGATGCGGGATTGCGTTTTGCAAAAACGGAGCTGGGACTAAATATTGATGTTACCTATTTTAACACTTATGTAAAAGACAGGATCACTACCCAACAACTTCCTGTAGCTGCCGGGCAGACTACCCCAGACGGAGTTGAAATTGGTAGTCTCTTAACTTATGTGAATGCTAACAAAGCAAACATTAACGGTTTTGAAGCAGAATTTTCATGGGATTTTGGTACGTTAGCAGCCAAAGATTACTCACTGAAACTTTTTGCAAACGCCACAAAAACGTCAAAAGCAAGAGAAGTAACTATCAATGCAGACGGGTCAAAAACCAACAGGGATATCTATAACGTAGCAGATTTTACCAGTACTTATGGATTGGAATTTAATAACCTGAAGGGGCTCGACCTTCGTTTGAGCGGACGTTATGTAGGTAAACGTAAGGATACTGATTTCAATGACAACAGATCGCCGGAAATTGTATATCCTGAGTTTATGACGATTGATTTCGGCGCAGGTTATACGTACAACAAAAAGCATACAATCAGCTTCCTGATGAATAACATCACAGATGAAAACTACTATGAAAAACGCGGATATAACCTGGCCGGAAGAAACTTCTCGCTAAAATATAACCTGAGTTTCTAAGCAGATTTACAGCCAAAACACTTTGCCTGTGCGAAGTATTAAATTAAAACCTTAGCTTCATCATTGCTGTACATGGCGGTGATGGAGCTTTTATGTTACCGTTAACTAACTAAGATATTTAGATGAAGATATATACTAAAAAAGGCGATAAGGGTACTACCGGACTTTTCGGTGGCAAGCGCGTGAGCAAAGACGATGTGCGTGTAGAATGTATGGGTACACTGGACGAGGTGAATTCAACTATCGGATTGTTGCGTGTAAAGTTGGGTGATACCCATGAGTGGCAGCCCAATCTGCACAAGATCCAGAAAGATATGATGGATATGATGTCGCACCTGGCCCGTCCTTCAGATGCCAAAAAAATCAATACCAATCCTATGCCTGTAGACGGTCCTGAATTCTGCGAAAGCTGGATTGATGAACTCGAAGGCGCCATGACACATCCTTCAGATTATTTTATCCTTCCCGGAGGCAATGAAATATCGGCCTTATGCCATATGATCAGGACGCAAATGCGCAGGGGCGAAAGAAGGTTGGTGAGCCTCATCAATACGGATGAAGTGAATGAAACCATCCCGGCATATATCAACCGCATGTCGGACCTCTTTTTTACACTTGCACGTGCAGAGATGGACAAGGCCGGTGTAGCTGAAGAAAAATGGCAGTTGTTCCTGTATAAAAAGTTTAAAAAAGCTGAGGCTGTACCTGGAAGCGAACCCACACCTGGAAACGAAACCACAGCTGTAAGCGAACCCACAGCTATAAGCGGTCTGAACGCTGAAAATAATCCGGCACCTCAATCTTAAATTATGATTATTTATGTAAGTGGTGGTGTGAGAAGCGGCAAGAGTGCTTATGCTATGCAAAGGGCCCTTGCACTTAGTCCTAATCCGGTGTATATTGCTACGGCGAAGATCTGGGACGAAGATTTTAAGCAGCGGGTTCAGCGGCATCAGGATGACCGCGGCCCCGAGTGGACTACTTATGAAAAATACCAGGATTTGCATCTTTTACCCTTAGAAGGACGTACCGTAGTGATCGACTGCGTTACCCTCTGGCTCAGTAATCATTTTATGGACCATGCGGAAGATATAGAACTTTCGCTTAACAGTTTTAAGAAAGAGATTGACCAGCTGGACCTGTTGCGGGGGACGTTTATTATCATTTCCAATGAACTGGGAATGGGTATGCACGCCGAAACGGCAATGGGACGCAAATTTGCCGACCTGCAGGGCTGGGCAAACCAATATGTTGCTGCAAAAGCACAGGAAGCTATATTTGTGGTGTCAGGTTTACCCCTGTTTTTAAAGAAAGCCGGATAACGTGCGGTGCTAATTAACCTTTGATGAACAGAGAACTGAAACTATTTTTTACGGCCGTATCGTTCTACTCCCGTTTGCCGGTGCCTTCTTCTGTGCATCAGCAGGGTGGCGGATTGCTGCCAGGTTCAATCAGGTACCTGCCTGTTGTGGGCTGGGTGATGGGGCTGGTGGCTTCAGCGGTTTATTTGGCGGCCGCTTACCTGTTTGGGGATAGCATTGCACTGATAGCATCCATGGCGGCAACGATCTTGCTGACGGGCGCTTTCCATGAAGACGGATTTGCGGATGTATGCGATGGTTTTGGCGGTGGCTGGACCAAAGAGAAGATCCTTGAAATCATGAAAGACAGCCGTTTAGGAACCTACGGTGTAACAGGACTGGTATTCATCCTTGCCCTTAAATTTGCCGCATTGCAACAGCTGCTTGTCCACCCTATAAACCCACTAACGCTTTGCTGTACATTTGTAATAGCCCATTCACTTAGCCGTTTTGCCGCAGTGGTAATGGTGTTTACCTATCCCTATGCGCGTTTAACGGAAAGCAAAGCAGGCACTGCAGTAGAAAGGGGAAAAAGGGTCAACCTGATCATTGCTGCTATAGCTACATTTTTGCCGCTGCTTATTCTCGTGCTTTTAACCGCCCAGCCGTCCGTACTGCTGGTCATCATACCAGCGGCACTCATTTGCTATGGCTTTGGTAACTATTATAAAAAATGGATTGGCGGTTATACTGGTGATTGCCTCGGGGCCGTACAACAAGTTACCGAAGTGCTTATCTATTTATCCTTTGTGCTGTTATGGAAATATATCTGATCAGGCATACAGCGCCACTCATTACCAAAGGCATGATATACGGACGGACCAATGTCCCCCTTGCGGAAAGTTTTGAGGATGAAAAGCAGCGCGTTCTCAGTCAGTTACCAGCTTTGTTAGATGCTGTATATTCCAGTCCCTCAATCAGGTGCACGCAACTTGCTGCCGCCCTGTCAACTAATTACCTGGTAGATGAGGCCTTATATGAGCTGAACTTTGGCGACTGGGAAGGCGAAACCTGGGATACCATAGACCGTGCTGCGTCTGAAACCTGGATGAACGATTTTGTAAACCTGGCCCCGCCCAATGGCGAAACCATGCTGGAGATGGAAACGCGCGTTTTGAAATTTTGGGACAACCTGCTGCAAAGTCGCTTAGCGCATGTCGCGCTGGTAACACACGCTGGCGTTATCAGAATATTGCTGGCAAAGCAGCAATCTATTGCGCTCAAAGATTCTTTCAGTATTCAGGTAGGGATGGCCGAAGTCTTCAGGCTATCGGTTTCCACTCCTTAACCCTCAGTTCGCTGCCTACGCTGATCATTCCATTGCCTTTGTGGATCAGGTTTTGTCCAAACATCACTTTTTTGTTTTGTGTGCGGTAAGCTGCCAATGTCTTTAATGGCTCCTGACCTTTTGCCCCGGTTTGCTGGTCGATAGTCGTGAGGACGCACCTCGCGCAAGGTTTAACAGCTGAAAAAAGGGTGTCGCCGAGATAAAAGCTTTTGAAACTATCTTCAATATGAGGTTCTCCACCAGTAAATACCAGGTTGGGACGGAAACGGTCCATGCGCACCGGATCTGGAAGTTTGTCATTCAGGCCATCCAGCGAAGACTGACCAATAATAAGGCATGGATAACCATCTGCGAAACTGACAATTTCATCATCCGTAGCATATCTTGGATCTACAAATCTTTTTGCATCAGAAGGCATTTTTACAAGTCTTACGTTCATCTGCATAAAGTCAGAAAACCACTTACTTACTGCTGGGGCCACCTCCAGGGCAGTCGAACGGTCGTCCCATATGTCTACGTCAATAGGATCGCCTGTAGTGTCATCCACGTTAAATGTAATGACCTGTGATGGATCTTTTTGATGTGTTACCGTAAGCTTGCCATCTGCAATAGTCACCTGGAGCATGGCCAGCTCAAAATGTTTCCGTTGCGTGATGAAAGTGCCCTGATCATCAATCAGCATCCAGTTCCTGTCAAATTTTAGGCCTGTGTCTTCCAGCTGCGCCTCTTGCAGGCTAATCCCTCCCAAGGATTTGATCGGGTAAATATGGAGTTCAGATAAGTAGAATCCGTTCATGCCTTAAAGTTAGAAAAAATACGCCGTTTGCTGAGCTTTGGTATAATAATAGAACTTATCTATGCTTTATTTGCTAAATTTGAAATGCGAAAACATATTACAGACGGGACGCAATCAGAAAACATGGGACTATTCGATATTTTTAAGAAAACGGAAGCAGTTAAACCAACCGAAGCAAGTAAAACAGCTGAACCTGCACCAAAACCAGAAGCCGCGGCGACAAAGACTGAGCCTGTTGCAGCACCAATAGTTTTGGGGGACCTGGAGAAAACACAGACTATTTCGGCTTTGCTCGCGGTGCCAAGGGAACAACGGAACGAAGAATGGGTCAACCGCTTTTTAGCCGACCTTCCCCAGGCAAGTTTCCGCTGCGGAACGCCGCAACTGATTGCTGGTCCGGATGGATTCCCGTATTTCCAGTTGTTTGTTCCTCAACCGGGTGAAGAATACCAGTCGTACGTTATCGAAGAGATGATCGGTGGTTTCCTGGTAGAAAGAGGATATGGGGTTGTGCTTAATCCTGGCGCGGGTCATCCTGACTGGGTATTAACTTATGGTGATCTGTTGAATTATCAGTTGAACGGTTCATTTTTCACACTGGACAGTCTTTTCAGCAATAGCAGTAATGCAGAAGAAGAGGTGCCGGAAGGCGAAGAAGTAATGGTGGGGCAACCTTCAGACC
>Ga0247816_10001832_pt1 | contig 10199 bp, 12 predicted proteins | sample UWRJL209509C1_FD_179930 | JGI IMG/M metagenome (GOLD analysis project Ga0247816, IMG submission 179930) | Plant litter microbial communities from Arlington Agricultural Research Station in Wisconsin, United States - UWRJ-L209-509C-1 | ecosystem: Environmental > Terrestrial > Plant litter >...
GCCTGTCTAGCGCACGATAAGGACGAGGTCCGGCGGCTGATGGCATTGTCTCTCGGCCGTTTCCTAGCCAATGGCGCCACGATTGGCGAAGGGCGTGAGGCCGAGGTGCCAATCGCCCGGGCTTTGGTACCGGAGATGATCCCGCGCAACCTGGAAGAGATCGCCGGCAGCAGCGGCGAGGGGCCTGCAGTCGTTACCTTTATGGCGAGCTATCATGCCAATTACTCGTGAGGGCAGCACGCCGCTGCCACTGGCCGTTCTGATCGAGCTCGGCTCTTTGCTGGACTACAAGGACAGCGTGGATATCCTACGGCGCGCTTGTGGGCGACCTCGACTAGAACCTTCCTGATCCCCGAGTCCGCCTTGACCGAGCCGGGGCGCCTCCACCCGTCTATGGCAAGGTGTTCGCCCGCCGGTCGGCTGTGGCCGAATGAACCCGACCACTACCTTGCAGCGCGCCAAAGTGATGCTTTGCTGCTGTCGCCGTACGCCGACCGATGCCCGATCGGCACCACAAGTCCATGGGAGCAGAATGCCGTGTGAGGCTGAGCACTTAATGAAAATGCGAAGGGAAAAACTGCGCTCGGCCGCGACAGTTTTTCCCACAAGGACAAATTAAGATGACTGATATAGCTTCCGAAAGCCCGCACGCGGGCGAACCCATCTTCGCGCGAGCGACACAGAGGGTCAATGCTGCAATTGTCTGCTTCGATGGCTTCGGCAGCCATGTGCGTTGCAGTGCCCTGTTCCGCTCGATCAATATCATGGGCTTCTCCTACGCCTGCCGCAGCCTGTGTTTGAGGGGAAAACTGGACACCTCGAAAGCGTCGATCGCCGCTGGGAAGGCTGCAGTATGACTGAGAAATCAAAAGCATCGGGACATTCTGAGCCCGTCGCTAAATTTCTTGCAGAGAAGGGCGAGGCCACGCTCGACCAGATGCAGGCCACAGTCGATCGAGCACGCGCGATGCTCGCCAACAGAGCGCTGCTCCCGGACGGGACCGATGAGCATCGGACGCCTTATGCTTGGGAAACCGCCGAACAGCGTATGGAAGGTCCCTACCGCGTCTGGTTTGCGAGTGACTCCGATTATGGAACAGGAGAGGGGCTCAGCATCTATTTCGCCGCCGAGTTCGCCAGTGACGAGGGTGAGTTCAGGCGCTCACTCTCGATGATCCTCGGCCGGGAGATGGCGAACAGCGCGCAGGTAAGTGAACATGTCGCTACCGTCCCGTATGCCGAGTGGTTTCTGTCGCCTCAGCTTCGGGCACAATTGGAAGCCTTTGGTCGAGGAGAGAGCCTACCGGCGGCAATGAGCTATTATGCCTGTTACCGAGCGAACTATGCATAGCCCCGCCGCAGCTTATCTAATTTCGCGCGAGGTCGCATGGAATGAAAATCGAAATGGACCTCCGTGTTTTGTTAAGGCCGCAACGTTGGACAGTCCGGAATGACAGGTAATGGGGGACGATTAGCGAATAGCTGCCGTAAGATGCCTTTATGTGCGATGGCATCAAATGGCCTTTATAGCCGCTATTCTCGGGCTATATTCCAGCTAGAAAAAATCCGAAGTCTCAACCACGCAGCATGACCCGTATTGCGCGCAGTAAGGCAAGCTTTCGACCAGATCATCGAACCTGGCAGCGGCCGTGGTGATCGTCGTTGCCGATTGATCTGTCGCACCTGAGGACCGGTATTAAAAATCAACTCAATCTCGCCCGCCTGACCGTCAAGTCCGTGAATCTGCCGCCACTCGCGCTTCGTCTGCCGGGCGCCACAGGCTGGCCAGTAAATCAGTCTGAGTGATTAGACCTGCCAGGGAGCCGTTGCGCCACACAACCAATGCTTGATGATGTACACCGTCGGAAAGCAGCGGCACCAGGGCCGCCGCCGGGCTGTCTACCGCTACCATGCACGCGCCCGAAACCATCACGTCGCGTACCAGTGCCTGTGGCCGACCGACAAGCACATCGCGGGGAGCGAGGCCGATGACACGGCTTTCGTGGTCCAGCACTGGCAGAGCGGTGACTCGCTTGTGGTCCATCAAGGCGAGCGCGGCATCGGCACGGTCGGTAGCGTGACAAATCACCACATCGCGCGACATTATATCGAAGCACAGCGGGAGAGGCTTGCGCCGGGTAAATACCTTAGCCTCAACCGCCCGAAGCAGGTTTTCGAGTTCTGCGGCTTCAATGTCTGGCCGGTCTTCGAGTTGGTCAAGCACTGCATCCACGTCAGCCCTGGTAAATCTGGAGCGCTCGGCTGCCATTTGATCGGTTGTGCGCGGCCCACTGCTGCTCGCTTCGGCACGGTGAGGGTAGCGGCTCCCCGCGAGGTTGTTGAAGGCGAGGCCCACTGCCATCATCAAGAAGGAGTTCAGCCCTACCGGCAGCAGCGCAAATGCAAAGCCCGCTTCGCGCACCGCTTCACCGCCGAAGGCCGCAACCAGCGCGACTGCGCCGCCTGGCGGATGGGTGCAACGCAGCAACTGCATTGCCAGAATGGCTAGGCCGGCGCCGACCGCGCCCGCCACGAGCGGATCGTTGAATACCTGCGCTGCCGCAACACCGACCAGTGCTGAAACGAAATTGCCGCCAATCACCGCGCGCGGTTGCGCTAGCGGTGCGGCAGGCAAAGCGAATATCAGCACTGCGGATGCCCCCATGGGGGCAATCAGAAAGGGCAAGGCCGAACGATCGGGTAAAAGCAGAGCTGTCACCAGTCCGGTCAGTGCCAACGCCAAGGCAGCACCCAGCGCCGAACGGCCTGGATGCATACCGGGCTGGCGCCAGAATTCAGGATTTCTCAAACGGCGCAAAGGAATGTGCCTTTCAGGCCGCCCGGCAGATCATCGGTAAGCCGACTATCTCGTATATATGCTAGCAAGATACTTTGTCCAGCTAAGCAGCGGCTTCCAACCTGAGGCAATGAAAACCCGTTTATCCAAGCACGGCGCAGTCGCCAGCGTCAGGATTGCTAAAACGATATATTATTTATTAGTTGTTTAGGAATATTTGTCCTGTGCATCCAAGTTAGGCATCACCAACTTTTATTCATAGGCGTAAGCACGACCAAAACGACCGAGCAGGTGACCGCCTGTATGGCTCGCCATGAGCCTGCCCAGCGATGTTTGTATTTTGCAGGGCCGTGCGCGGCGCTGCGCAAATTACATCTGTACAAACGGTGGCTTGAGTTTGTGTAGGACTGGGGTAGGACCCGTTCATGGACATTTTGCTATCAGGAACCAGCATGGCTGGTGATCTGCTCGCACGCACCGCCAGCACCGCGCGGGTACAGCAGATGGTGCAGCTATCTCTAACGCCAGCGTTTCTGCTGGCCGCAGTGGGCGCGTTCCTCAACGTTATGAACCAGCGCCTCACATGGATTGTAGATCGGGTGCACTTGCTCGAAAAGCTTGAGGATAAAATCCATGACAGCGAGGTCGAGGAGCTTCCGGTTCTACGTCGGCGGCGCCGCTTCGCACATCTGGCGGTGAACCTGAGCACGGGTGCAGGATTGTTGATCTGCGTCGTAGTCAGCACGACTTTTATAAGCGCCTTTGTAATGCCTCCTTTGGGAACATTGGTCGCGCTTTTATGGATTGCTGTGATGGCCTTGGTTTTTGGCGCGCAACTTTCCTTTCTTTTCGAGACGCAACTCGCCACAAAGTCGTCCCGCGACACTCGTTTGCTTTCGCGAAAGCTGATCGCGCGCGAAAACCAACCTGACCTATAGACCATGCTTAACGATATAAATTTGGCATAAAATCAAGTCAAAGGACTTGCAATCCTTGAAGCAGAAGTAGAACATGTTCCTTGCCCTACACCGAATTACCCTTGGTGATTTTCTTCGTCCGTTCTTCCCAACCCTTCCCATTCTCGGCGCATTTGCGCATCGCGAACCCCCGAGTGATTGCGACCAAAACTTATTGATCCGGTAGGACTACGTCTGCATCAGTAACGACAGCATGCATCGCGATATCATGGTCCTGCGGGAAAATGGTTGGGACTTCCTGCTGCGAATACCCAACCCCATAAAACCTGGGTATTTTGGGGAGCGCAGCCATGGTGCGATCGAAGAACCCGCCCCCATAACCGAGCCGAAAACATGCGCGGTCAAATCCCACGACCGGTGCCATCGCTACGTCGGGCTCGACTTCGGGGCCGTTGGCGGGAAACGGTATGTTCCATACGCCGCGCGCCAGCTTGTCGCCGCTATTCCAGGCGCGGAATATTAGCGGTTGAGCCTTGGCGATCACGACCGGCAGCGCGATGATCGCACCTCGCTCCCTCAACCGTTTGAGCATCGGCTTCAAGTCCGGCTCGCCTTTGAACGGCCAATATGCGCTGATCACTAGACCGGCCGGGTCGCCGATTACGTCTTCGAGTTGCTGCGTAATGCCGAGAGTAAGATCCTCGCGTTCACCTGCCGGTATTGCCATTCGTTCAAGGAGCAGCCGCTTACGTTGGGCCGTTCGCCATGCTGCAACTTCGGTCGGTTCAGTCATGCCCTTTGCTCCGTTGCCTGGCACATGAACCTTTCACGGGGCCGGTGATCTGCTTCCGCATCCCCGTATCTGCGTACAGGCGTCACTGGCTGCCAACCCGCGCCAACGTCACCATTCTTACCAGCTCCGACAGACTGCCTGCCCGCATCTTGGTCATGACGTTCACCCGGTAAACCTCGACCGTTCTCGCGCTGATCCCCAGATCGAAGGCGATAATCTTGTTGGGGTGGCCTGCTACCAGCCCCTCCATCACCTCGGTCTCCCGCCGCGATAGCGACCGGATTCTCCTGCCGAATTCGGCGCGTTCCGCATCGGCTTCGACGCGGTCGGTTCGGCGGGCCAAAGCAGCCCTAATCGCACCGAGCAGGGCATCGTCGCTGAACGGTTTTTCCAGGAAGTCCGCCACTCCCGCCTTCATGGCCTCGATCGCCATCGGCACATCTGCGTGGCCGGTGATGACAATCACCGGGTCCGAAACGCCCTGTTCTTTGAGGCGGGCGAGGAGTTCGATGCCGGTCATGCCCGGCATCCGGACATCGGTCACAATGCAGCCGCGACCGATGGAGGCGACCTGATCGAGGAATGCGGTGGCCGAGGGATAACTGCGAACCTGCATCCCGGCGCAATCGATCAGGAAGGCCAGGGCCTCGCGCGCGGATTCGTCATCATCGATGACGTGGACAACCGGCTCAGCTTCCATCGGCCAATTCCTCTTGCGCAATGCGTTGCAGGGTGAAGTGGAAAACCGCCCCGCCACCTTCGTTGGGTTCTACCCAGATCCGGCCGCTATGTGCTTCGACTATCGTGCGCGAGATCGATAGTCCTACGCCCATCCCGGTGCGTTTGGTGGTGACGAACGGCTGAAACAACTGATCAGCAATCTCGGCACCGATGCCCGCGCCAGTGTCGGCAACGCTGACCATAGCCACGGACGCGCCGTTCGGCTGAATGGTGACGGCGAGTTCGCGGCGCGCCGAGGTCTCCATGGAATCGATGGCGTTGCGGATCAGGTTGAGCACAACCTGCTGAATTTGGACCTTGTCCGCCAGCACCAGATCGACACCGTTATGCAGGTCGAGCTTTACCCGCACGCCGTTGTCCTTGGCACCGACCAGCCCCAGCGCGCAGGCTTCCTCGACGAGCTTCGGGAGGTTTTCGACCGTGCGCTCGGTGTCCCCGCGCGCTACGAAGTCGCGCAATCGGCGAATGATTTGCCCTGCGCGCAATGCTTCCTCGGCGGCTCTCTCGACCGCATAAAGGACCCGGTCATGGGGGACCGCGTCCCTTGCGAGGAGCAGCTTGCTCCCGCTGAGGAAATTGGCAATTGCGGAGAGCGGCTGATTGAGTTCGTGCGCCAGTGACGAGGCCATCTCACCGAGCGCTGAAAGACGGGAAATGTGGAGCAACTCGCTCTGCAACTCTTGCAGGCGGGCTTCGGTTTGCTGCCGCTCGGTCAGGTCGCGCACGAAACCGGTGAAGTATCGGCCTTCCTGCGCCGCCATCTCCCCCACCGCGAGTTCCATCGGGAAGGTCGAACCGTCCTTGCGCTCGCCGACTACCACGCGTCCCATGTCGATGATCCGCTTCTCCCCGGTGCGGTAATATCGTTCGAGATAGCCATCGTGCGCCTGCCGGTATGGAGACGGCATCAACGCAGAGACGTTTTTTCCCGTGACCTCCTCGGCGGTCCAGCCGAATAGCCGCTCTGCCGCTTGGCTGAAATCACGGATCAGCCCAGCCTCGTCGATCACGATCATCGCGTCAGGAACGGTCTCGAGAATGGATCTGAGATGCGCCTCACGCCGCGCAAGGTTGTGTGTTGTGACATCCTCGAGCTTCCGAGCCCGCTGGAACCACTCGCCGCCTGTCGCCACGGCACCACCGACGAACAGGAAAGTTGCGGCAGCTATCATATTGCCCGTTTCAATTCCACCGGTCAGCCGGTCAACCGCCAGGCTGGCAGCAGCCCCGAGCAAGGTGGCGAACAGGCCGGGCCATAGTCCCGCCATGGCAGAGGCCAAGACAACCGCTGGAATAAAGAAGATGAAGGTCGCGCGCTGGCCGAGATAAGGATCGAGACCGAACCGGACACCAGCCCCCAGGAGGACTATGATCGCTGCGGTCGCGCATGCAGCCAGTCCGCTGGTTCGAACAGCGGCCTTGATCAACTCGTTGCGCGTCTGGTCTGCGGTCATCGGTCGGTCCTTACCCCCACAGCGCAGTACCGGCGACCTCCGTAATTGTACTTAGGATAAACACCCAAATATGGGCCGACCGCTCGCCCGGCTAAAAGGATCTCACGAGCAGCCGAGCATTCGCGGCGCTGCCCTCGCAGGAGATTTGAAGTGACCGCACCATTTGTCGATCTGAGCGTCCATCACAAGGCCGAAGGCATTTCCGACCGCGTAGCGCTTGGGTTCACCAAGGTGCTTCGCTGGACCGCCGACACCTTCTTTGCCGAGCGCTACGGCCACCGCGCCGTAGTGCTGGAAACCGTCGCTGCGGTTCCGGGAATGGTTGGCGCGACCATCAATCACCTCACCTGCTTGCGCCGCATGTGCGACGATCAGGGCTGGATCAAAACGCTGATGGATGAAGCCGAAAACGAGCGCATGCACCTCATGACGTTCATCGAGATCAGCAAGCCGACCTTGTTCGAGCGGGCGGTGATAATCGGCGTGCAATGGGTGTTCTACGTCTGCTTCTTCGCCCTGTATCTGATCAGCGCAAAGACAGCGCACCGGGTGGTCGGGTATTTTGAGGAAGAAGCCGTAATCAGCTACACGCACTACCTCGCCGAAATCGACGAAGGCCGTTCACCGAACGTGGCCGCGCCCGAGATTGCGCTGAGATACTGGGGATTGCCGCAGGGGTCGACCTTGCGTGACGTGATCCTCGTGGTCCGCGCCGATGAAGCCCATCACCGCGACGTAAACCACGGCTTTGCCAACGAACTCGCCGGGCTGCCATTTGGAACAGTCGCCGTATGCCCGCCGCATGTCGAACTTCAACCTCGCTGGAAGCAGGCGGCGTAGCGTCGCGGCGGGCGGAGAGGCGCCATGAACCGCAAGGTCTTGCTGCTCGACGCCGATCCAGCCGAGCGCGCGGCCCTGAGTTTCTCATTGGAACTCGAAGGCTTCGATGTGGAAAGTTTCGCGGACTGCGGGCTGCTCGATAGCCGGACTGAACCGTTCGGCAGCGCCTGCCTGCTGCTCGACCAGAGGCTGGCGGGGGCGAACGGGCTGGAATACCTGACGCAGCTTCGCCAGCGGGGAGTGCAATCGCCCGCTGCGGTGATGGTGACCAACCCGACCAGAGCACTGCAGCAGCTCGCCGACGCGGCAACAGCGAGGCTTATCGAAAAACCGCTGCTGGACGATGCACTACCGGCCTTGCTGCGCGAACTCCTCGCATGCGGCGTCCCAATTCAACTTACAGGAAACCTTACATGACCAAAACTTTGTCGCCCGAGACTATGGCCATCGTGAAGCTAACCGCGCCAGCCCTGCAGCAGCACGGCGTCGCCATCACCACGCGGATGTACGAGCGTTTATTCGTCGATCCTGAGATCAAAGCGCTGTTCGATCAGGCGGCGCAGGCTTCAGGCGAGCAGCCCAAGCGCCTCGCCGGTGCCATCCTCGCGTTCGCCCAGAACGTGGACAAACTGCAGGTGCTCGAGCCAGCGCTACGACGGATATCCGCCCGGCACGTGGCAACGAAGATCAAGCCGGAGCATTATCCTGCGGTCGCTGAAGCTCTCATCCCTGCGATCAAGGACGTGCTGGGCGATGCGGCCACAGATGACATCCTTCAAGCCTGGGGAGAGGCTTACTGGTTCCTGGCCGACATTCTCGTTGGGCGCGAGAAAGTGATGTATGACGAGGCCGGTCAGACGCCGCAGGACATGCCGGGCGCATGAGACAACTCTCCATCACCGAAGACTCGCTTCGCCTCCTGGTTGACGAGTTTTACACTCGGGTTCGGGCGGACGACATGATCGGGCCGGTGTTCAACAACGCGGTGATGGATTGGCCCGACCACCTCGGGAAGCTGCAAGCGTTCTGGTCATCAGTGATGTTGGCCAGCGGCCGCTACAAAGGGCAGCCGCTACCGGCCCACATCAAGCACGCGGGCCAGATCGATCATCAGTCGTTTGATCGATGGCTGATAATTTGGGGCGCAACCACGGCAGACCTGATGGACGAACCCAGTGCCGCTGCGCTGCAGGAGAAAGCCGCGAAGATCGCCGAAAGCCTCTCGCTCGGGATCGAGTTCAGCCGGGAGCGCGGGCGATCCCCGGCGGCGGGGCAGGCGGCCGCGTGATGGCCGAAGACCTGCGAGGGTAAGACTAATTTTAGATTACGCCAAACGCAGTCATCGCCGCTGCTACACGCTCAAATCCCACAATATTTGCGCCTAGAACGTAGTCTCCCGGTGCGCCGTATTCTTCGGCGGTTTCTGCACAACTATCGTGGATATTGCGCATTATGGCAGCGAGGCGCTCCTCAGTTTTCTCGAAGCTCCAACTGTCGCGCGAGGCGTTCTGCTGCATTTCCAGAGCCGATGTCGCGACCCCGCCAGCATTGGCCGCCTTGCCTGGCCCGAACAGCACGCCTGCGGTCTGGAACAACCGGACCGCCTCAGGCGTGCAGGGCATATTCGCCCCTTCACCCACCGCGACCACCCCGTTTCTGACGAGCGTGGTTGCGTCCTTGCCGGTAAGTTCGTTCTGCGTTGCCGACGGCATGGCCACTTCGCACGGTACGTCCCAGATCGATCCTCCCTCGACGTACCGGGAACTGTGGCCCTTCATTGCCACATATTCGGAAATGCGCTCGCGCCGCACTTCTTTGATCTCTTTCAGCAGGATGAGATCGATCCCGTCATCGTCAACAATATATCCGTTGGAGTCAGAGCAAGCGATGACAATGCCGCCGAACTGCTGGATCTTCTCGATCGTGTAGATCGCCACGTTGCCGGAGCCCGACACAACGCATTTGCGGTCTTCGAAATCCATGCGTTTGGTGGCGAGCATGCTGGAGACGAAATAGGTGGCACCAAACCCGGTTGCTTCAGTCCGGGCCCGCGAGCCCCCATATACCAGCCCTTTGCCAGTCAGCACCCCGGCTTCGTAACGGTTCGTCAAGCGTTTGAACTGGCCAAACAGGAAGCCGATCTCCCTTGCGCCGACGCCGATGTCTCCGGCAGGTACATCGGTGTATTCGCCCAGATGTCGCTGCAATTCGGTCATGAACGACTGGCAAAAGCGCATAATCTCGCCATCAGACCGCCCGCGCGGATTGAAATCCGAACCTCCCTTGCCGCCGCCGATTGGTAAGCCGGTAAGCGCATTCTTGAAGATCTGTTCGAAGCCCAGGAACTTGATGATGCCAAGGTTCACGGAGGGGTGAAAACGCAATCCGCCCTTATAGGGGCCGAGTGCGGAATTGAACTGCACGCGAAAGCCCCGGTTGATTTGAACTTGCCCTGCATCATCGACCCACGGCACGCGAAAGATGATCTGTCGTTCAGGTTCGCACAGGCGCTCGATCAAGGCATGATCGGCGTAATGCGGCTTCTTGGCAATGACGCTGCCGAGACTTTGCAGCACCTCGATTACAGCCTGGTGAAACTCCAGTTCGCCCGCATTGCGGCGTAAAACCTCTGCAAGGATGGGCTCGAGCTTTTCGTC
>Ga0247816_10001834_pt1 | contig 10195 bp, 9 predicted proteins | sample UWRJL209509C1_FD_179930 | JGI IMG/M metagenome (GOLD analysis project Ga0247816, IMG submission 179930) | Plant litter microbial communities from Arlington Agricultural Research Station in Wisconsin, United States - UWRJ-L209-509C-1 | ecosystem: Environmental > Terrestrial > Plant litter >...
AATGAACTACTGATGGCACAAAAAGTTTTTGACTCCAATGTCAAGTCATTAAATGACACAAAAAAATTACTGGATGAACAAGAGCTGATCAAAGCTGTTCAGTTCTTAACTGTTGCTAAAACTGTCGGTTTCTTTGGCGTCGGCGGCTCTAGTATCATTGCAATGGATGCTTATCATAAATTTTTGCGTACCCCACTAAATTCTACGTACACACAAGATACTCATATACAAATGATGCAAGCTTCTCGATTAACTGAAAACGATTGCGCCATTATTATTTCCCATTCTGGTATCACTAAAGACACTATCCAATTAGCTGAAATCATCAAAGAAAAAAAAGCAAAATTAATCGTCATTACGAGTTATTCACTTTCTTCTTTAGCAAAATTTGCAGATGCTTTATTGCTATCAACTGCTGAAGAAACGGACTATCGTTCTGAGGCATTAACATCTCGTATCACACAACTAAGTTTAATCGACGCTTTGTTTGTTAGTGTTATGTTCAAAACCGGTGATTTTGCAACTCATTCACTTGAGGAAGTCCGTAAAGTAATTTCTCAGACTAAACTGTAATGATTATTTACTCTTATGATTAAGTAAATAAATTACTAGTAATCGTTTTCTTTTTCAAGCCCTTTCCTTTGCTTTCCGTTCTTTTTATTTTATATAATGAATGCGAATCATATAAAATAAATCTTAGGGAGGAATAGAATATTATGAGTAAATTTGTAAAAGGAAGTTACCTCACCATAGAAGAAGCAAGAATAGCTGTTGATGAAGTTGTAAGTGAAGGCTATGACAGAAAGTTAATTACTCTTGTCACAAATAGGGAGACTGCTGATACTTTGCCTAATGATTTAGATGTAGGAGTTTCTACCGAGCACGCTGATAAGAATGATGGTAATGATGAATCATTTATGGACAAAGTAAAAAATGTTTTTACAATGAGCGATGATGAAGCTGAAAATGCAAATGTTGACACAACAGATGAAGGTTACGAAGCAGATGAAACAGTCTTGAGCAGCTATAAAGATGATATCAAAAATGGCTCTATTATAGTATTGGTAGATGAATTTTCCGAAGAACCTGGAGCTGAAGATTTTGATAACAGCACCCCATTTGGGGCAACAGATACACCTACTACTCCTGTTCCTCCTTCTGATTCAATAGATACTGTAGATACCGTGGACACAATAGACACGACTGATTATTCAACGTTGGATACTGAAACAGAAGATTCTACATTAACAGATGCTGAAAGAATTCAACTTAAAGAAGAGCGTTTAGATGTTGGTACGACAGAAGTTCAAACTGGCGAAGTAACCATCAATAAAACGATTGATGAAGAAACAAAAACCGTTGATGTGCCTGTTAAACACGAAGAAGTTACCATTGAAAGACATCCCGTAACGGATAGTACTCCTGTAGAGGAATCGCTTGAACTCGAAGATGAAACAATTGTTATACCCGTAACAGAAGAACAACTTGACGTTAACAAACGTTCCGTTGTTACTGATGAAGTAACCATCAATAAAGATACTAAAGAAGATGTCAAAGAAGTTACAGATACCGTTCGTAAAGAGAATTTAGATGTACAAACACATGGAGATGTTACGATTGAAGATGAAGATGACACTACACCTCTGTAAATAAAGTGATTTTTCTAGATTGAAGATATGAAAGCATCAATAGAGGGATTTCCTTATTGGTGCTTTTTTGTTTTAATGCTTATCTTCATATATAAAACTAAATTATAGTGTATTTGTAAAAAAGCATCTTATTGATTTCACTTTAAATGATAACGGATGCACTTAAATTAATTGAACCATCATATATGAGGGGGAACAATTATGGATTTGGGTATTTCAGGAAAAATCGCACTGGTTACCGGAGCTGACTCGGGTATTGGTTGGGAAACCGCACGTGTCCTTTTAGAAGAAGGAGCTACTGTTATTCTTACCGATAAGGAACCAAATAAATTGACTTTAGCAGTCGAAAAACTAGGACACATGAAAAATGTTTTCAGTTATCCCGGAGATATTACAAGTATAAAAGACTTAAAAACAATTCATCAAAAAATTGCTGAAGACGTTGGAAAAATTGATATTTTGGTCCAATCTGCAGGCATCACAGGTGCACAAGGACTTTTTCACGAATTAGATGATGAAGGGTGGACAAATACCATTGAAGTCGACTTGCTTGGCCCTGTCCGTTTAGTAAAAGAATTTTTACCTGATTTAAGAGCTGGCGGCTGGGGAAGACTGGTCTTCATCGCCTCTGAAGATGCGGTGCAGCCATACGATGACGAAATTCCTTATTGTTGTGCAAAAGCCGGAATTCTAGCATTATCAAAAGGACTTTCTCGAACGTATGCCCGCGAAGGACTGTTAGTCAACTCTGTTTCACCTGCTTTTATTGAAACGCCCATGACGGATGCCATGATGGAGAAAAGATCTAAAGAATTGTCTGTTTCAAAAGATGAAGCTATTCAGTCTTTTCTTGATAAAAAAAGACCTTATATGGAGCTTAAACGTCGCGGACAAACAGAAGAAGTAGCTGCAGTCATTGCATTCCTCTGTTCAGACAAAGCTTCTTTTGTTAACGGATCAAATTATCGCGTGGACTCTGGTTCTGTGGCAACAATCTAATAACCAAAATGGAGGAATAACTAATGGCAAATTATACGAACGAAAAACTGAATCCTCAAGCTATGGCTAAATATTACGATTATTTAATTATAGGCGGCGGAATGGCAGCAGATACAGCAGCTAGAGGAATCCGTGAACAAGATTCATTTGGCAGCATTGGTATCGTTTCTGCCGATACTGATGAACCATATACCCGTCCGGCTCTAACTAAAAAATTATGGACGGATTCAAACTTTACTGAAGAACAAGTTGCTCTCAATACGACAAAAGAAACAAAAAATTCTACACTTAAACTGAATACAACTGTAACAGCTATTGAGCGAGAACATCATCGCGTTCAATTAAAAGATGGTACATCTATTGGGTATAAAAAATTGCTGCTTGTTACCGGTGGAGAGCCTACAAAAATTGAAGGTCCAGATGATGAACATGTGATTGTATTTAGAGAGCGGTCTGATTACAGACGTTTGCGTGAGTTTTCAGGCAATAACCAGCATGTCATAATTGTAGGCGGCGGATATATTGGATCAGAACTAGCCGCTGGATTGATTCAAAACAACACGAAAGTAACACTTATTTATCCTGATGAGGTGTTAGGAGGTAGTCAATTTCCTAGTGAACTAGCAAAAGAATATGAAAATTCTTTCCGCGAAGCTGGCGTGAACCTTTTAAATGGCAAACGTGCAGAGTCTTATACAAAAGAAGATGGCAAATTAACTCTTCATCTTGACGACGAAACTACAGTCCAAGGTGACACGATCGTTATTGGTTTAGGGGTATCGCCTCGTATTTCATTAGCTGAGCAAAGCGGCCTTAAAGTAGAAGATGGTGTGTACGTTGATGAACAATTGCGTACAACCGATCCAGACATTTGGGCTGCTGGTGATATTGCCTATTATCCGGATAAAATTTTAGGCAGAACTCGTATTGAACATGTGGATCATGCCAGAAAGTCTGGTAAAGCAGCCGGTAAAGCAATGGCTGGTTCAACTGAGCCTTATGCATATACACCTTACTTCTATTCTGTTGTTTTTTCTATTTCGTGGAAAGCAATCGGTACACTAGACTCTTCCTTAACTACAATAATTGATGAAGTCGGGAATGGCAAAGTAGTTTATTACTTAGAGGATAATCTTCCCGTAGGCATTTTAACTTGGAATGTAGAGCCTGATCTAGATGAAGTGCGTGCAGTCCTAAGCAATCCACCTATCGATCCACAATCATTAAAGGGACTAATTCAAGATAAACAATAACCGCTTGATTAAAATAGCCTCACTTTCTAGCTGATTGAATACAGCTTAGAGAGGGAGGCTATTTTATCTATTTGCAAAATTTTCAGTAACTTGTTGAAACTTCTTATGCAATTCATCCATTACAACAAATCGTGCTTCACGGATAACTTCTTTCCTTTCACTAAATAACAATAATGATGGAACAGTAAACACTGTGAATTGGCTAGCCACTTCAGGAATAGTATCTGCATTGACTTGAATTGGTCGAATAGATGGAAATTCTTTTAGCATACTTTGTACTTGCGGCTGAACAGCATGACAAATTCCACAGTCTTCTCTTGAAATATAAATAAAAGCAAGAGAATTTTCGTTAATAAATTGGATAACTTGATCTATGGACGTTGCCTGAGTAAATGTATTCATTTTTTAACCTTCTTTCTATACATTGACTCTCCAATATAGAATTTTTGACAAGAATTAGTTTCACCGCTCTATACTAGTACGAAAACTAATTAAGATAAATAGTCTTGTTTGAGAACAGAGTAATGAACATCATCTATATATCGATTTTTGTGGATTCTATTTTTTCTTAACGTTCCTTCATAAGTCATACCTAAACGTTTCATCACTTTTCCGGACATTGGATTTTCACTATCATGGCAAGCAAAAATTCGTTCCAGTCCTAATGTTTCGAAACCCAGCTCAAGAATCATTTTTCCTGCTTCTGTAATATATCCATTTCCCCAATAATCTTTATTTAAAGTGTATCCAATCTCCGCACTATTCTTTTCTTCCTTCAACCTTATATCAATTGTACCAATCATCTTTTTAGTTTCTTTCAATACAATGGCGTACTTCCCAAGAGGTTCTTTCATAAAATAATTAGCAATATTTTTTCTCGTTTCTTCTACATTCTGATACTTTTCAAAAACAAAACGAACAGTTTCTTCATCAGAAGCATATTCATACATATCTTCCGCATCCGACAAAACGACTGGTCGCAACAGGATACGTTTCCCTTCTAAGTGATTGTAACAACTTAGTAAATAAATATATTCTTCCATACACTCCACCCCATTTCTCTTTTAATTTAGCAGGATGGATTCATTCAGTCAACCCTCATGGCTTTATTGCTTGTTCATAAAGCTAATCATATTGTTTAACTGTTAATTGTTGACAATAGTCCATAAATTCGTAAACTTAATGTGAGCCCTTACAAATGACTACTATTTTTTAAACCGATTCTTAATCCGTCTAATCAAACTATTAAAGTTAGGAGGGAACGTTATGATTTCAATAGTTGTTCCAATTCGTAATGTTGAAAAATCATTGACTAAGTGCTTACAAAGTATTAAAGGTCAGACTTACCATCAGTTGCAAGTCATTTTAATTGATATTGGTTCAATTGATAAAAGTGGTGAAATTTGTGAAAAATTTGCTAAAAATGATTCTAGATTCACTGTTATCCACATCCCGAACAGTAATCTTTCTGTTGCAAAGAACATTGGGCTATCTCGTGCTCAAGGAGAATATATTTGCTTCATTAATGCTGTTGATTGGATTGACGCAGAAATGTTGGAACGTCTTATCACGACAAATAGACTATTTAATGCTGACATGATTACTTGCAGATATTATGAAGATACTATTTCAGAACTCTATCTCGTTCCTGGACCTGATGAAACAAGAATGATATCAAAAAATGAAGCCATTCAACTCTGTCTAGCTCAAACTAGAGCTTATGGTTTTTTATGTAATAAACTCTTTAAATTAGATTTATTTAACTCTTACCCCACTATCCGTTTTGATGAACAAATAGGTTATTATGAAGATTTATTAGTAGTTATACAATGTTTCTTCAAAAGCCAAACTATTATTTACAGCCCGCCACCTCATTACCACTATTACCTCAGTCGCCATTTGCCAATAAGTGTGTTACAAAACAAAGGGAAGTTAACCGGTTTAACTGCACTAGAACATGCCGTTGATCTATTAGTACAAGACTCTACAATCGATACACGCATACTTAAAGATTATTATATCAGACTAACTCTTTCTTCTTTATTCCTCTTAATTTCCTTAGAAAATGTGAATAGCCCCCTAATAAATGAACTTAAACAAAATTTATACCGTTATGGTTTGTATGAACACAAAGACAAAGATTTAAGAAAATGCCATCTAATAACGCGTAGAAATATTGGATTAGGTAAAATTTACTGGGATATGTTCTACAAGAAAAAGTTGGCAGAATGATTAAGGTTAACATACTATGAATAGGTGCTTTATTCTTAACTAAAAAGAGTCACTTCTGAAAAGGAGTGACTCTTTTTCTTTCACATTATAATTTAAAAAGTTTCCATACTTTATAAAAAGAGGTACCTGTTAGAAATAAAGTATTCGTTTGTGTTACCATTTTTATTTTTACATGATATAATGGCAATCAGATTATAAAAAGATAACAAATAGATTGGAGGAATAGTCATCGTACATTCAACATTCGTAAATCATACCCTTTATCCTGCTTATCAAGATGTGGACTCTTTAGACAAAGCTATATTCCCTGAAAATATTAGTTTAGAAGAAGCTTACACTATGCAACACTTGTTTACAGCAGCCAAAGAACACAATGGCGAAAAACTTCAAGGGTATAAAATTAGTATGACAAGTCCAGAAACGCAAGCTCTTTTTGAAGCCTCTGAACCGTTATATGGACAGTTAACAAGTAATCGGGTTCGTAACACCCTTTCGTTATCAAAAGATACAGCTCATGCATTAATAGAATTGGAACTAGTCTTTCTTGTTCAAGAAGAACTCTCTTCTGAAGATTCAATTGAGGATATTCTTAAAAAGACTACAATAGCGCCAGGTTTGGAGGTACCAGATTCTCGTTTTCAGGATTGGTTTCCAAAAATGTCTAAAGAACAAGTTTGTATAGATGGAGCAGTAGGCGGGTATGTTTGTTATGGTTCATCAAAAAAAGCTACATATGAAGATTTAGACAATATACAAGGTCGATTGATTCATAATGAACAAATCATTGCACAAGACTCATCAAGAACTGTTATGGGACATCCGGTAAAAGCAATAGAATGGCTGCTAAAAAAATTAAGTGAACAAGGTCTTTCACTACAGCCTGGTATGTTTATTTCTTCTGGTACTTTTGTTATGCCTCAAGTGTTAACTGCTGGTACCTATAAGGGAGAGTTTGACCACTTTGGTACAGTAACATTAACCATTTCTGAATAGATTTTAATGGGTAACCACTTTGATCTTGAGATAGTTAATAATGGAAGAAATAAAATAAGACTTGTTAAAGGAGTAAACACTTTAACAAGTCTTTTTAAATTCAACAAATTATATTTTTTCGGTTTTTACGATAGTATTACTTTGTTTTTCGTGGAATTTTTTCATTACAAAACGTGCAATTGGTTGTGCAATCAATGCTTCAACCCAAAAAGCAATGAAAAAGTTTCTTGGCCAGTTTAAAAATAAGTGTCTAATTGGATCTAAACTAATCGTTCTTGTCCCGATCCAAGTTCCAATAATGGTTAATAAGAAAGATAAGATCGTCACGCTGAAAAGAAGATTAAATACAATATGTGCATTAAAGCTATCTGTTTTTTTAGTGAATTTTCCAACAAGTTTTTCTACCAAAGGTCCAACAAGTAGCCCTTCCAACAGAACTACACAAATCCAGATAAATGGCATTGTTTTTAAAGCCATCATATACACTTCTTTAGTCATCCCGCCAAATTCAAAAGCCATAATAATAGGCGCAATAATATTTACTGAAATAATTGAAATAACACCTAAAAATAGTAAAAATTCTTTACCGTTTCTTGGTAATCTTGTTTCGTTTTCCATTTTTTATCATCTCCATAGATTCTATTTCAGATGGTAAAACGTATTATGAAACAAAATTTTGTGTGTTTTAAAAACACATAATTCATTTACAAATGACGCCACACACTGATAATTGCTGTACTCATTAATAGCAATTAAACAAAAAAATTGTGTACTCTTTTATCCACAATGGTAGAAACTGGAAAAAGAATAAACAACAGCAACAAAAAGACACTTTATCACACCAAAAACTAAGGATGCGGATAATTTATTTGTTCATTTGTACTAATTAGCACAATATTGCCATTATATCCGCATTTTTTAGAAATGACAAGTATTTTTTTTAAAATCAAAAAAAGTAGTGTATCTCCTTCAGCATGAGTACACTACTTTCCGATTATTTTGGTTATGAATATTGTTTTAACAAGTCATCAAATTCAGTGATAACCGCTTCTTAGAAAGATGTCTCCAAGCAAAGTATTTCCAAGAATTTCTGCTGGGTTTTCAGCAGTTTTATTCTAAAAAATTGCTTGATAATTTTTTAGTTGTTTCTACCCAATAAACCAGACTAGAAATGTCGCCGACTTCTTCTCCACTAATTTTCCACTTCCTAATCACTTTTTCTATTATTTTTTAAAAGAGTTCAAGTTACCTCGACCCTCTAACTGTTATGCTTATTTTCCCAGCCTTTTCATTCTCTATGTAGTGTCACTTTGCCATGAAATGACTTTTGACGGAAGAGTGGCGCATTAAACAAACTTCACTTGTCCATGAAACGGTTCTTCATGGAAGAGTGAGAATGAAAAAGATCCTCACTTGTCTATGAAAGGTGGTTTCATGGACAAGTGAAACAAAAAAACCTTACTATTTCATAGAAAAGTAAGGTTTACACGTATGGAGAGGCTAACTTTTGTCCCAGCAAACTCTCTTTTTTATATCTAATTTAGTTGTTAAGCTTTTTCAGCTTCTTTTCTTATTTGAGCAGTATTTGTTTGAGTATCATCTGAAAGTAATTTATTGGCAACGAGTAGAAGAATTGGTAAGATAACATCATCTGCATATCCAACTACAGGAATGAAATCGGGGATAAAATCGATTGGACTAATGATATAGAGGATGATCCCTGCTACCATTAATTTCTTTTTCCCACTTGTTTTTGTATTAAATAAAGAAAGTATGAGAGACTTCACTTGTGACATTGGGGTCTTATTTTGCTTTGTCTTCATTTTCATTTTTACATGACCTCCATTTTTTTGACTACAATTAGTATAACTGTAGCCAGACCAAAATGTATCGGTCTAAAGCATGATTTTTTAGGCTAACTCTTTGGCTTTTCTTGAAAAATCCGTCATTTCAGCTGCTAGATTGGAACGCAAATCAGATAAATCATTATTCACCAAATGTTTGTTCCGAACCACTGCTGTCCCATTGATAAAGACATCACGTACATTTGATGCATTTGCAGAATAAACTAGCGCTGCATAAGGATCAAAAATTGGAAACATATTGACTGAAGTTGTTTCAATTAATACGATATCGGCTTTTTTTCCAGATTCCAACGACCCAATTTTATCGGACATATTCAATACCTTCGCACCTTCAATAGTGGCCATTGCTACAATTTCTTTAGCAGGAAAAGCCTTTCTATCATGTAAGGCTGTCTTATGGAAATTAGCCACAAGTTTCATTTGCGTAAATAAGTCCAATGTATTGCCGCTACTTGGTCCATCTGTTCCTAAGCCCACTGGAATAGCTAGATTGAGCATTTCCTGTATTGGAGCGACTCCTTTAGCTGATTTCGTATTCGCTCCAATACAATGAGCAACCCCAACTCCTTCTTGTTTTAATATTTGGAGATCCTGACTAGATACATGAATACAATGTGCTGCGATAAAACGAGGACTAAGAACACCAATTGATTGTAAAAACTTTACAGGCGTAACGTTATATTTTTCTCTAAAATGGTTCATTTCATAATCCATTTCTGCTACATGCATGGTCATTGGAATACCGTACTCTTCTGCTAGCGCAGCAGCTACTTTTAATGCTGCTGGATCATTTGTATTTGGTGCATGAGGTGCAATGGCTGGTGTAATCAATTCATGGCCGAGCCATTTTGGAATAAACTTTTTAGCATACTCAATGCCTCCATGAGCTGTTGGAGCATCGCAAGTTGGAAAATCAACAACGGTCTCCCCTAAAATGGCTCGAGATTTCATTTCATCAGTAGCTTGTGCTAGAGCGTCTTCAAAATAATACATATCTGTAAATGTCGTAATACCAGCCAATTGCATTTCAGCAATTGCGTATTTGCCACTATGATAGGCTAATTCTTTCGTCATACAGGCTTTTTCTAATGGAAACAAAAAACGACGCAACCGGTCAGGACAATCATCACCTAATGACCGAAAAGGGATCATCCCAATATGAGTATGGGTATTTACCATACCAGGAATTGCGATTGTTTGATGA